>OGQO01000056.1_pt1 | contig 104637 bp, 119 predicted proteins | sample 1553241 | NCBI WGS metagenome assembly OGQO01 (sample SAMEA2579933, study PRJEB22360) | human gut metagenome | biome: human gut; feature: human-associated habitat; material: faeces | place: Denmark | collected 2008/2010
CGTCCGCAAGGTTCTTCATGCCGTGGATTGCTGCGGTGCCCATCGTGGCAAGCAGCTGATACTCGGCGTCCTGCGAGAATTTCTCAGAGAAAGCGAAGAGTTGCTTCATGGCAAAGATCAGGTCGCCGTACCGGCATTGCTCTTGCGTCCCCATGCGTATGAGTCCGAGATCAATCTTGACGGTGTCCTCGAAAAGTTGGAAGTCCTTTTCTGTCAGCTGCCCCCAGGCGTCGTATGCCCACGTCGGAATCTTCGGCCTGCCGGGCTGGTACTTTTTTGTGCGCTTTTTCTTTGGTTTGCTCATGGCATGAAAAAGCCGCCCGGAGGCGGCTCATCTCATTCGTCATCATCGTCCGATTCAAGATCAATGCCGTAGACTTTGAAAGCATCCACGATACGGTCGTAAAGAACGTTGGCCGTGATGTCATCTGAAAATCCTCCATTCTCGATGTAGCAGTTCAGTGCATCGAGAAGTACTTGCGCTTCGTATTTTCCGAAGCATATCTTTGCTTCCATTCTGGTTCCTTTATGGTGGCCACCGCCCGCGCAGTACCCTACGCAGTTGCAGTCTCTCGACGCTTTGCACACATCACAGGCGGCGGCCGAAGAGGTTAATCGTTAGCTCGGGTCTCTACGACTCGAGCCCAGTGCCAGAGACGCTCCGCGAACTTCGATAGGAAGTCAGGGTTGAGATCGGAGCGGGCGCCGCTAGCTGCGGTTGAACAGATGAATCCATCGTCTTCAGAGATGCGAAGGATGAGATTGAAATCTGCGTCGTAAATCTCGAAGGCGAAATCTGTGACCTGAGCAACCATGCCGTCGCCGAGCGGAACAACCTCGGGCGGAAGAATGTGGGGTTTCTTTGAGTTCTTCATGGTAAGGTTGGCCGGTTATTCCAGATCATGAGGCGCAAGAGCTGACCTTCTGCAGGAATTTGAGTGTCAAACCGTGCTTTTGAAGGTTTGACGATTTTTGCCTCAAGGGTTTCTGGGTCAACGGCTATGAGACCAACGTGTTTTGCGTACTCGGTTTTTAGAATTTCACTCTTGATCTTTTCTAGCGTTTTAGGGTCTGAACAGAAGTAAAACCGATGGCAGAACCCCAAATACGAAGGCCATTTCTTGTCCGTTGTGAAATCCGCTTTACAGCTTTTGACCTCAATGATCGTGAAACTCAAACTCTGGTCGATGGCCATTACGTCAGCACGCAAATTCTTAGATCCATCGAAAAGTGGAATTTCAAAAGAACAGGCTTGCCACTTGGACTCAAGAAGTCGCGCGCAAGCCATTTTGTACGACTCGGCTACTCCTTGACGCTGCATTTTTCCCTCCGAACGATCAGTTTGGAAAAAATGATTTTGTTGTATGGCTCAGGCGGAACAGCCCAGGCTCGTATTTGGCGTTTGCTACGCCAAGAGAATTCATCGCCTAAAAACGTGTCAAAGTCGAGGCCTCCGTCAGTGGTTGTCACCAAGTAAGTGCCGGGCTGCTCGGGCAATCCGAGATATTCAAAATCATCGCGTTTGTAGTACCCGTATTCATCAAACACTCTGACACAGATGAGCTGTATCGGGTGCCACACAATTTTTGTCTCGCTCATGTCTTACTCCAACGGTCGGAAACGTTTGACGGGGACGTCTATTTCGTACTCGTTTCTCCAGTAATACGCTCCGTGTCCATCTCCAACGTATTCAGCACACGTCTTAAATGTCTTATCGTCCTCGTCAATACATTCGACAAGCATTAACACGCCTTCGGGCGGCCTAATGTGCGGGTAGTCATTCCATCCGAATGGGTCGTATGTGAGGTCTTCTTCAAGGTCATCCTTGCAAATGCAAATCGAAAAGCGCCGCAGGTTGCCGAAACCATCTGCAAATCCATAAGGTTGCATGTCTCCGAAAGCCAGATATATAGGGTCGGATATTGGAAAGCCACTCGCAAACAATCTTTTAAGACTTCTTGAAAAATCGCCGTCGCTGATCTCATCAAGCCTATTCTGAAGTGCTGGGTCTTTGAATCGGTACTTCATTAAAAATCTCCTGGCGCAACTTGGCAGCACTGGATGCCATTACGTCGCCACATGTCAACCACCTGTTGGCGGTCATCGAATACAAGGAAAACCTCGAATCCTTCAGCCTTAAGTTGATCAAGCATCTCTTGCTTGACAATTTCGTCAGCACGGAAGTCTCCCTCCTTGCGCATCAGAATGCGGTGGTTGTAGATATCAAGCTTTTGTGAAAGCCATTGCTCTGTGATTTCACGGTATCTTTCAGGACGACCAGTGCAGAAGATGACTTCGACAGGGAATTCTCGAAAGTAGATGGCGTTCTTTATGCACATCAAAAGGAACTCGACAGGCTCGATTACCTCGTCTTTGTCCATTCCTTCATAGAACGAATTCCAGTCCTTGGGTGATTTTTCTAGGAAACGCCGACGGTGGCTTGCGTCAGCAAGTGTTCCGTCAATGTCAAAAATAACTGCCTTCATGTCCACAAGTACATCCGACTTGTCTATCGAATCAACAAATTCACCGTCGTCAAACTCGACGTTGACACAAAAGGCAGCTAGATCTCCATCCACCAGGCGCCCCATAATTGAGTCGACTTCACGCTTGCCCAACAGGTCTGTGAGAAACTTTTGAACTCGTTGGTCTTTTAGTCGGTACTTGGTCATACCTCCTCCTCAGCGATACGTTTCAGCTGACGATTGATCTTGAACTCGATCTGGGTTTCTAAAGCCTGTGCCATGTTCTCGTGTTGGCAGATCAAGTACATCACCTGATCGGTCAGAATCTTGACGTCCGCGAGCTCCTCGTTTATGGCGTCTCTTACGTCTTTGACGAGTTCGTCATTGTGATGAATGTGGGTGATTGCGACAATCAGCTCTGCCGATTCCTCAATCAACTTGAAGAGTTGCGAACCGAGACCGTAGTGGTTGGCAATGATCTTGAGACGCGGGTCAATCTGTGCGAGTTTTGTCTTTTCTTGGCGAGCCTCGAACTCGGCCTTTTCAAGAGCAAGGTTGAACTCGTCCAGGAGGCTCCGGAGCTTTTTGAACTCGTAGTCACTCTCGAATTCACCCTCGTTCATGTCCGTGAAAAGGTATTGCACGATGTCCCGCAGCGACTGCAGTTTGATCGGCACCATAACGGGCTGTTCGCCGTTAAGTGTGAAGTCATTCATGTATGAAAAGGGCCGCATTGCTGCGGCCGCTCCTTATGCTCGAAAGGTCTGCAGGGCAAGCCTGCTTTCGTCGTGGAACTTTCGCTCAATCCATCTTTCCACGTCTTTGCGAAGGTAGCGGCGGGTGCCGCCTTCTACCAGTGAGACACATGGAGGGAATGTGGGGTCTGCGAGCATGTCGCGCACGGGCTTGCTGTCGGGCGCATAGGCGCACATGAGCGCGATGTCCGAGGCTGTCACGACAATCGACTGCCCGCGTTTGAGTTCCTTGACGACTTCTTTGGCGATTGCTTTGACGTCTGTCATGGTGCATCAGTTCCTTGTGCGTATGCCTTAACCCAAGCCTCGTCCGGAAGATCCGGCCGTGCCGCGGCAGGCTCGGACTGCGGGGTTTCGGGTTCAGCGGGTTCTGCAACCGGAAGGGGTTCCGGCTCGGCCTTGGCCTTGCGTTCTTTGAGCTTGTCCTTGAGGCTCTTCTTGCCTGAGGTGTCGGTTTCTAGTGCCGGCTTTTCTTCCGGCTCGAACCAATCGTCAGGGCCACTCATGCCATCCTTGATTGAGGCATAGACGTTGCGCAGACGGATGATCTGTGCCGGCTTGATCGCTTCGGCGCGGCACTGGCAGAACTTCTCGATGCGCGCCTTGGAAACACCGATCGCCTCGAAGGCGGACACGAGCTTTTGGATGCCTTCCGGAGTGACGTCGCAGTGAGCCTTGAGCGTCAGCATGCACTGACTGACGGCGGCCTCGATCACGTCGCCGGGGATGACGGACAGGATGCAGGCGCGCAGTCGGCGGGCGCCCTGGTTCGCAACGAGTTCGTAGATGTCGCGCGGGTCTTCGAGCTTGTAGCTGCCCTTCTTCGTGTGGCGAATGTGCGGCACGCTGAAGGTCACTTCGCGGCGCGTGTTGGTTTCAACGTCCCATGCGAACGCCTGAACTTCGGACTTGCCACCGTTGTTACTCAGCTCTCGGATGCCGAACTGCATATTGCCCCACTGTTGAGCGATTGCTTCGGCAAGGCGGATGCTCGGTCCCTGGATGTCTGAGCCGCCGCGTGAGTAGGCGTAGATCGCAGTCTCCGCCAGTTGCGGACGGCAGCAGGCGTTAAGGATTCGATCCATCGACTGGCGCTGATCGCGTGGATTCATGCGGGCAATCACAAGCGCAGCCTGAACTTCTGCCACGGCGCGAGCGCTGTCTGTAGTTTGTGTGGTCGGTGTTACGGCATTGCCGGTTGCGGGCGTGCCGAAGGGATTGAGGCTTGCAACAACATCGTTTGTCATTTTCTATCTACTCCGATTTGAGCTTGAGAAGGAAGCGGCGGGAGGGGTTGCCTTCCTTGCAATACTGCGTGTAAAGATCAGGGTGCTTGGCTTTGAACGTGGCGCTGTCGAAGGTGACGCGCGGCTTACTCGTTCGCCAAGTGGCGATGGTTCTGCCTGCAACGGCCAGGGTGTCCGACTCACCCATGAAGGAAGTGATATGGCCCTGCAGCTCTTCCTTGCGCTCCTTGAGCTCTTCGATCTGTCGATTGACGGCTTCGAGCTCGGCGGCGTCGTGAAGTATTTCGTCTGACGCTTCGACCGTGTGCATCTTGGAGCGCGGAAATGCAGCGCTTGCCTCGGCGTAGGTGCGCGGCGCCGGGGGATTGCGGTCGATGACTCGCTGCCAGAACGCCTTTTCTTCCTCGATCAGCATCGCGGCAATTTCCGGATCGAAATCGACGTGGTAGACGCGGAAGTCGCTAGCTCCGATCAGCACGGCCACATCGCACATCTTGGCGCCGGTCACGGCCATGTAGTGCTGAACTTGCGTGAGGTAGTACTCGGGGATTTCATCGGTGCCTTCTTCTCCCCAGTCCGCTCCGGATCGTGCGGTTTTGATCTCGAGCACACTGCCGTCAGGAAGCAAGCCGTCCACGTTGGCAATCATGAACGGATGCTCGGGGTGGCGGAAGGTTTCGGTCGGGACGGTGACGGGAACACCGGTCACGTCTGCGTACTTCTGGCGGATGACGGGTTCCAGGCGATTGCCCCATTCGATGGAAGCGTTCGATTCCTCGATTGGATTCTCGGCAATCTTGTCGTTGTAAACATCGAGCGGAGTCTTCCATTTGGAGAGTCCGAGGATGGCGGCGACGTCACTCCCGCCGATGCCGGTCTGACGGTTCTTTAGCCATTCAAGGCGTTCAGAGGTTGTCATCTTTTTTCTCCTGTTTGAGAAGAATTTCTTCGAAGTCGTTTTTCAAAGACTGCAGTTGATTGATGAATGAGCCAAGCGCGTAGGTGCTGATCTCTGTCCCGTTTGCTTGGAGGACTTCCAAGATGCCAACGAAGACGCCGAGCGATCGGATGTTGTTTTCAGCTACAAACCAGGCATATCGTTCAAGCTGTTTGTTCATGGTTAGAAAAGCGGTGAGAGTTTCCAAAAAAGAAGCGCAGCGACTCCGGCGAAGGAGACTGCGCTGCTGGCGATGAGAACTCGGTACTTTTTGAAGAAAGCCCGGCGCGCCTGCCATTTGTGGATCAATGCCTGGCGCTCTCTGTGCTTTTGAAGTGCCGGGTCGAAGTAAGCCTCTTTCATGTCGGCTCCTGTGAAAGTGAAAATCCACGTCAACCCGTTCAGCTATTCGGAATTTCCGAAAGACTGAGCGGCCTCACGTGGCTCCTCTCTTGCGAAAGGAGCTTGGCCTGACGGGGCGGCTGCACCCCCGCTAACGGTCTACGGTTGACTACGTAGCCGTGCCGCGCTCGGCTCCACTCTTGCCAAAGAGCTTCATAGCGTCCGGTGGACTTCCACCACCTCGTCGTCTCTTTTATTGAGTTGCGTCCTTTTGTCTGCCGCCCCGGGTTCAAGGTCTTACGGATCGAGCAGGAGATAACTCGATCAGGGCGGCAGACAGAAGGGCGTGCCTTCTGTGGTGGTTAGTGGCCTGGCATACAGGCGATTGCGTACATACAGATCAGGAAGGTGGCGACGGCCACGATCAGACCGATTGGCGAATCGCCGTGCTCATCGGCCGCGAGCATCCAGTCAAGCAACTTACGCATCGATCTGCTCCTTCACTTCGCGGATAAAGTCCTCGGCGTACTCAACGAAAAGCTGTGCGTGGGCTCGATCGCAACTGATCTCTATGCAGCCGTTTTTGTGCGAGAGAGTCATGCCTCCGTAAGGAGTCCACTCGGCACAGAACGGGCAGCGCAATGTGTGCACTTCGAAATCCGTGTTTGCCTTCAGCAGTCGAATTCCCTGGCAGAAATCCTCAAAGGGGATGTCATGCAGCCATGCAGTGAATCCGGCGACGCAGCAGCAGATGCTCACGTGCTTTCCTGTGAAACTGCGGCACTTGAGATAGATGCTCTGCGTGATCTGGACTTTGTGCTTGTGGTTAACTGGTTTGAATTCCATTTCTTCTCACCTCACTCTTCCGGGTGCAGCGAGTTGATTTCTTCGCGGCACTGCTCCCAGTAGTCGGCACCCATCTCTTCGAGCGTTTCGCCTTCGACGTCGATCGAGTCGGCGTAGAACCACGGGCAGCACCAGGGCGTGGGTGAATCCATATCTCCGACATAGCCGCCGGCTGATTCCCAGCCAGCAATGAAGGCTTCTTTGTCTTGGTTGGAGAGAGTGGTGAGGTAGAGCTTTGTCATGGTTGTTGCCTTGAGTTTTGTTACAGTCGTTAGCTTAAACCAAACTCCAAGAAATTACAACTAATAACTTAAACCAAAGACAACAAAAAGTTGCGATCTTTTGATCTAGGTTAAGTCCTAGACTTAAATCGCAACTGTGAGAGATTGGGGATTTTTAAGGGGTGACGTGTGACGCACGAGGATTTGAGAAGTAACGCTTGGCTCTTCGGAACCCATTGGCTTCTGCCTCGGCCACTGTTCGGCAGTACATTTCACCAGGCGATTTGATCTGTGTCTTGTTGTACTGCTGATCGAAAGGAAGGTGGTAGATTTTTTCGCCTGACCTCCCGATGTTGCACTTGATCATCGGGAAACTTTTGTCCAGAGCGAAGTTTTCTTCGACCTTGATTTTTAGCATCTGTGCCGCGGCACGAGCGACAGGACTCAACTGATTGGTGACGTAGAGAAAGGCCCTGACCTTCTTTACTTCCGGATGTTCGATCTTATATGTGCAAACGGTTCCGTAGAGCTGATACACGTGTTTCTCGTGGATAGTTTTACTCTGAGACCAACACTTGGCTTGTACGATGACAGTTTCAGTGGGCTTGATACAGATCAGGTCTCGGCCCATATCTTCAACGCCCTGCTCAATGCCGTTGTATGTCACGATGTAGCCGTTTTTCTCATACAGCCAGCCGAGATACATTTCATAAAGCCGGCCTATTTGAACCTTGCTCAAATTTCTGCTGAAGTATCGGTCAAGAGCAAGCTGATTCTTGTCGGTAGTCGATAGCTTTTGATACTCCTCTGCGGTGAGATAGTTCCTTGCGCGGTCGAATGTTTGGTCGATGTCTTCTGCCTCGCTGAACTCATCGCTTGGGTTGCACATGATCTCCTCGTCAAGGTCGGCGAGGAACGGAAAGTAATCTCGGTACAAGTTGAGTTTTTGCTTCAGAAGAAGATTCTCGGCAAAGATTTGTTTTTTCTCTTGCCGCATGGACTTGATTTCTTCTGCTGCTTTTCTGGCGGCGCGCTTCTGAATTGTGAGGTTATAGGCTATCAACTCGTGGCGCTGTGCGTAGATTTCTGCTAGATAATCGGCGGCCCATTTTCTGCCACTCAAGATGTTTTCTGAAAACCTCTTGTGCAGTTGCATCAACAGGTCTTTCTCAGTAGCCATATAGCTTGTAAACGCCTCCTTTTTCTTAGCATATTTCTGTTCATAATCTTTCAGCTTGGCCGCAAGCTTCTCCTCGGACTCTTTCTGTAGTCGTCTTTTCTCCTCATCAACGATAGAGCGAACTTCTCGTCTAGCTGCCTCGATAACGTTTTTCCTCCAGTTGTAATTGAAGAGCCAAAACAGCACTATCGGAGCCATAAAGATGCAAACGGCAAGAATGAAGTCCCCCATTACATCCTCTCTCCAGCCCAGTGGAAGCACACGCGGCCGATTAGGGTCACTTCATCACTTGGCGACAACTCAAAGCTACGATACTTCTTGTTGTCGCTGATCATCATCAGCCTGCCATTGGGCAACTTCTGGAACCGCTTAACGAATAGTTCACCGTTTATGCGCGCGACATATATCGAATCAGATCGAAAATGCGTCACTCCGGTGTCAACGAAAAGAACATCGCCGTCCGTAAGCGTTGGTTCCATCGAATCACCGCAAGCCATGATTAAGTTGAGGTTACGTTCTGAGCTGCAGTTCACATTCATGCGCAGCCAGTTCCTGTCGACCACAACAAGTTTGACAATCTGATCGCCTTCAAAAGATTCATTGCCAGGCCCGGCGGATGCCGCAGCATCGTAGAGAGGAATGCTTACCACTCTCTCGTCGGTGCCCGAGTTGTCCGAAGAGATTTCCATGCCTTGAATCCAGGCAAGAGATTTTCCGGTCGCGCTCGCCAGGTCAGCCAGGCGGTCAAGGCTAGGCATAGCTTTCCCGATTTTCCATGCGCGAACAGACTGAGGGGAGATTCCCAGTCGTCGGCCGATTTCACTCATCGAAAGGCCTGATTCTTCTATGGCCTGCTGCACTCTTTTAGCAATTTCTGTTTTCATTTTTCGATCCTCCTGATGAGAACAATACAGTCTTAGCCTTCAATTTTCCGTTTATGGCTGTTGAAAAATTTAAATCAAAAACTTAAAATGATTGAAGTTAAAAATTACAGAGGACTTCCATGAATAAAAAAGACGGTTTAAAAAAGGCTATCGAGACGGCTGGCAACATGAGCAATTTGGCTCGCGCCTGCAATGTCAAGCCTCAATCTGTCCGAGGATGGGTCCTGAAAGGCGAGATTCCGCTCAAACGTTGTAAGGACGTTGAGAAGGCCACGGGAATTCCCCGGCAAGAGCTTCGCCCGGACTATTTCGCGTAGTGAGCTGCCATGGCACGGTACAGAAAAATAGACGTTCGCATTTGGAACGATCGCAAATTCAAAGAGCTTGACGACAATGCCAAGCTGGCCTTTTTGCTTTTGCTGACTCATCCGGATACCAACCAACTTGGCTTCATTCGCTCAAGGTCAGTGTCATTGGCGTTCGATCTTGGATGGCAATCGGATGCCATGTCGAATGCCATTCAGACACTATGCCAGATGGGCATGCTGATGGCGGATGAAAAGGCTGGTTTGATGTTCCTTCCGAACTTCCTGAAGTACAACCCGCCCAATGGAGTGAATGGAGCTAAATCGTGGGCTGGATTGTTGGATTTGCTTCCTGAGTGTGATCTCAGAGATCAAGCCTTAATTCACTTGAAACCCTTGATTGACGGGCTTCCTGAGGGAACGAGAGAAGGCATTCCAGAAGACATTATGAATGCCATTCGGGATGCCATTCGCAATGGCAACCCGCAACCATCCCGAATCCAGGAACAGGAACAGGAACAGAAGCAGGAACAGGAACATAAAGAAGTAGTAGCCGCGCCTGCAACGAAGCCGAAAGCCAAGCGCGAACCCGTGGTGCCTTTCCCTGACGCCCTTCCTGAGGAATGGCGCCAGGCTGCATTGGAAGTTCGAACAGACGTGACGCCTGAGAGAGTGTTCCTCAAGCTGCGAGGTCGATTCGCTCCCACAACCTCCAAAAAGACGATGGGCAACTGGCGAAAGATCTTCCTTGGCTGGATCGGGAGGGAGTATCCGGAGACGGGCAAGCCGAATGCTGCAGCCAAGGCTCTGCCTCCGCATAAGGATCCTGCATTCCACTTCGACGACAACTACTACGCCGACGCTATCAAGCCTGATGGCACGACTGACTGGGGGATTTAGACATGAACGAGGATTGGATGGTGAAGCTGTATGAGCCGAAGCTCCTCGGCGCCATCGTCAAAACAGGTGCCATGGGCACCATGAAGTGGCACGACGAGCAGCGCTGCTGCGAATTGCACGGACCGTATCTGGCTCGCGTCGTGTTCATGAACGGGCAGAAAGTTTCAGACGGATACTGCCCTGAGTGCCAACGCATTCGCGAGGCGGAAGCCGCCAGACGATCCGAAGAGGTTATGGCGCAGATCGAAGCCGAACGTGAACGCCGACGCCTGGAGGAAGCTCTTGGCCGCGCATGCATTCCTGCCGACTTCAAAAACAAGACCTTCGACACGTTTAGCACGGATACACCCGAGCTCGAACAAGCTCTCGGCTTGGCCAAGCGTTTCGTCAACGGTTGGCACAAGGCCAAGGAATGCGGATACGGGCTCTTCTTCTACGGAAACCCTGGCACCGGCAAAAGCCATCTTGCCATTGCGATCATCAAGGAACTCCTGCCTCAGTGCACGGCGCTCTATACGCGCGTGCCGGACATGATCGGCTACATCCGCGCGATGTGGCACCCCGACAGCGAGACAAGTTCCTATGCGGCTATTCGCAGTTACGTTGATCTTGACCTACTCGTGCTCGACGAGCTCGGCGTCCAAGCCGGCTCCATCAACGAGCAGACGCTGCTCTTCGAGGTGATTGATGCTCGCCTTTCAGAGAATCGTCCCACGATCTTTTTGTCAAACCTCAAGCCGTCCGATCTTGCTCCGATCATCGGCGAGCGTCTGATTGATCGAATCAAGGGCAAGTGCGTTCCGCAGCAGTTCTCCGGAAAGTCCCGCCGCAAGGCGCTTACGGCTGACGTTTTTGGGGAGGCGGTATGAGGTTACTTCTTGTTGGCTCGGGCGGCTTCGATCTTGGCGGTCCACTCGTCGGCTTCTTCTGCCATGCCGAACAGCTCTTCCGCAATGCGGTTTGCAAATCGAGACATCGCACCGGACACGGCCAGAGCTTCCTTGCTGTCGATGGAAAAGTCGATGACGTTGTCGTGAACAGCGTCATTGCCAACAAGGCGGCAGACGTGAGCAATCTTCGTCAGTGTGGGCGGCAAATTGAGCGATTCGATTTTTTGCGCGAGGGTTTTCCCTTCGGCTTCAGAAGCATTCACCATGCGTTCAACGCATGCCCTAAGCATTGCGCAGGCGGCACGTGGGGACAGATTGATGATGCTTTGAGCCTCTTCGAAGACCTCTTTGGCATCTTTTGGCATGCACTCAGCAGCAGGGATACCACCTCCTGTGGGGAAAACAAGTTTGCCTCCTTCAAACAAAACAACCTTTCCACATCCCCTACACACTGCAATTTGGTATTCGCCAGAGTTGAAAAATCTAAAGGCTTGTTTAGTGGTGGTTTCCTCTAGTTGTCCTCCTGCGGCAGGAAATTGATCAATAAAAGCAGCGGAACTGGAGGTGAGAGCTCGAATAACAGGGAGCGCCGATAGGGAGTTTGGGGCTCCACAGTGCGGACACACAACGTCAAATTTTCTTTTAAAAGGGAATCCATTTAATGACATACGCAACCTTTGTACGAAACAGAAATCAAAAAACCGAACAGGCCTTTCAGGCTATCGAGGACGCTAAACGAATTTTGGCAGACCTGGAGCAAATCACTGTTCGGGCAGCCGACGGAAAGCTTCCGGACATCGGTGAGACCGCGCACCTGACTCACGGATTGCGTGAGTCCGTCGATCGAATCCTGGTCGGGATTGTGGAATCGGCGACATTGCCTGGCGGACAGGAGGCGGCAAGTGATTGACTGGAGAGCTTTGGGTAAGGCCATTGTGGCTACGGCGTGTGGTTTCGCTGGAATTGCCTTTGTGGCTTTTGTGTTGTTGACCGCGTGGGAGAGCTTTGGGGCTATTGGCTTAATCGCTGTTCTCGTGCTCATTGAGGTCTTTTGCTGCTATCAGATTTTCAGGGAGTGAAGACATGGAAGATTTTTTAGCGGTGATGCTGCTCGTTCAGTCGGTCGCTCTCGGACTAGCGGCGTATCAGCTGCGGAACCTAACCGAGGTTTTCATCGAGCTCGCTGAGAGGATCGACAAGTGGGACGAAGCAATGCGAGCCAGGACGTGGATTTTCAAGCAAGTGAAAAAAGACGAGACGACTCAACGGGGGAATTCATGAAGGGGATTGACAGAGAACAGGACGCATACAACGAGGGTAGGAGCGCGGCTATTCGCGGAGAAGCGCTCAACCAGTACCAGCCTAGCTACAAGCGCCGTCCCGAGCTCTGGACGCGTTTTCAGCTCGGTTATCTAGATGCTGTTCGAGACATGAGACGGGCCAAACTGCGGGAGCCGAAGAAAAATGTTCGCTGAAGGTTATGCCAAGGCCCGGCTCTACGCCAAGGGCCGCATGAAGTCCGGGCAGATGAATCGGACGGAGAAAGCCTACGCGGCTTGGCTTGAGGCAGAGAAGCACGCCGGCAGGATCATGGCCTACTGGTTCGAGGCTCTCAAGCTGAAGATTGCTGAAGGGGCTTGTTTTTACACGCCGGACTTTCTTGTTCTTCGCTCGGACGGCACGCTCGAGCTCCATGAAGTCAAGGGCTCGCCGGCCATTTTCGCAGACGACGCGAAGGTGAAGGTCAAGGCTTGCGCCACGCAATACCCCTTCCCGGTGTTCGTTGTTTTCCCAAAGAAAAAAAGTTCAGGAGGTGGCTGGGATGTCCAAGCGTACTAAAGAGGTGCTAAATGGCCCGCACGAAAAAATCGGCGTCGCAACTCTGTTGCCAGAAGATGCTGCAGCTCTGCTTGTTCGATCCGCCGACAAGGCAAGAACTCTTCCAATTGGCAGCCTTGCAAGGGCGAAGTGCCTCGCCGACGCTACTTCAAAAGTGCGTTTCGTCTACCCCAGATTCTTCAAACTCGATGACGAAGAGGAGGCATCCGAGAGTGGCCGAGCGGCAGAGTTTGGGCTTTTCTGCAGTCAAGGTCAAGATCGCAGTGAATGACGCAGGACGGGCGATTGGGGAAGATCATGCAGGCGCAAAGTACCTCGACTCCGACGTCGATCATGCGCGTGAGCTTCGTGCGGAAGGCTATACCTTGCGAGAGATTTCAAAGATGCTGGATATGCCGATCAGAACCGTCAGGGGCTATCTCGATGGGTCGAGGCGGTCGCAATCAGTGGCTGATTGGAAGGTGGTGAAACGGTGGCGAAAGAAGTGCTGAATTCGAGACAAGAGGCGTTCGTGAATGCCTATGTGAGTGACGGGTGTAAGAACGGGAAACAGGCGGCTATTGCCGCTGGATATGCCTCAAAAACCGCTGAAGTGACAGCTTCCAAGTTGCTAAGGTTGGGTAAGGTCAAAGAGGCTATTGAAGCCCGCAGGAAGCCTGCAAAAGAAGCCGCAATCGTGGATGCGGCCTTTGTCTTTTCTAAGCTCAAAGAGACCGTTCTGGTGAACTCTGTCCTGATCCAAAAGGAAGGTTTTCAGGGCAAGATGTATCACGATGACGGCTCGCCTGTGATGCGCCAAGTTGATCCAGTGGCAACGGTGTCCGCGCTCAAAGCGTTGGCATCGTGCTTGGGAATGGGTAAGGAAAAGGAAGACAAGGACGCGACAATCGCGACTTTGGCTGAATCTCTGCGAGGCTTGATCGATGGCCCCAAACGAGTTTGACCTGACCACAAAGGCAGGCGTGCATCAGGCCATGCTCCAACTGGCGGCCGAGTGTACGCTCGATCCTCTGCGCTTTGTGCAGATCGCATTCCCTTGGGGAAAAGGTACTCTCGCAGGGTTTGACGGTCCCGACAAGTGGCAGACCGAACGCCTCGTGAGTCTTCGTGATTCGCTCAAAAGCGGCGCGGCTTGGCATGAGGTTATCCAGCAGGCGACTGCCGCCGGGCACGGCGTAGGGAAGAGCTGCCTTGTGGCTTGGCTCATTCTCTGGGCGCTTTGCACTTTCCCGGACACGCGTGGCGTCGTCACGGCAAATACGGAGTCGCAGCTTCGCACGAAGACCTTTGCAGAAGTGGCCAAGTGGCACGGCCTTTGTCTTTTCAAAGACTGGTTCACGTGCTCGGCCATGTCGATTGCTTCCAAGCAAAAGGGACATGACAAGACGTGGCGCTTTGATGCGATTCCTTGGTCGGAAAGCAAGCCTGAAGGCTTTGCCGGTTTGCACAACGCCGGGCGTCGCATTCTCGTAATCTTTGACGAAGCTTCAGCCATTTCAGACGCAATCTGGGAAGTGACCGAAGGCGCTTTGACTGACCAAAACACGCAAATCTTCTGGCTTTGTTTTGGCAACCCCACGCGCTCGACAGGGCGCTTTTTTGACTGTTTCCACCGCTACCGCCACCGCTGGGACACGATGCACGTTGACGGCCGTGACGCAGCCGGCACGGACAAGAAAAAGATTGCCGAATGGCTCGAAGACTATGGCGAGGACTCGGACTTTTTCAAAGTGCGCGTGCGCGGTGTCTTTCCTAACGCATCATCTATGCAGTTCATTCCTCGAAACCTTGCTGACGAGGCTGGCTCTCGTGCTCTGCCTCATGTCGATTACACCCGGATGGTGGCCATTATCGGCCTTGACGTCGCTCGCTTCGGTGACGACAGAAGCGTCATGGTGACGCGTTTCGGACTTGATGCCCGAAGTTTCAAGCGCAAAAAGTTCAGTGGCCTGGACGGGTTCGAGCTTGGGGCGAAAGTGGCCGAGTGGTACAACGAGCTCAAGGATTTGGGTGTTCGCAAGATCATCATCAATGTTGATACTGGCGGCGTCGGCGCATCTCCTATCGACTGGCTCAACCACAACGGCTATCCGGTCAACGCGATTAACTTCGGCAGCAGTCCTACGAACGACAAGCGCTATGCCTATCTTCGTGACGAAATGTGGGGAAAGATGCGCGAATGGCTCAAAGCGGGCGGCTGCGTCGAAGACGACGAGGAGCTTGTCTCTGACTTGACGGGCGTCGAATACGGATACACGCCAAAGAATCAGCTTAAGCTCGAAAAGAAAGAAGACATGAAAGCGCGCGGCCTTCCATCGCCGGACAGTGCTGATGCTCTCGCTCTGACCTTCGCGGTGCAAGTCAACGAATACCTTGACGATCTTCCATCGCCTCACCGCACACACCGCCAAGGATCCGCTCGCAGACCGCGTGATCCATACGCTGCCTAGTGCGTGCGCGTGAGCCGAAAAGCAAGGGGCATCATCGCTCCCATGGAAGTGAAAGATGTCTCTGCCCGCGTGATCTACTCGAGCCCCGAGTTCGACCAGATTGTGCGCGACTACTGCGAAGAGAGCGGCAACCCTGACTTAGGGGAGGCCGTTCCTGCGCTCGAGTTCTACGAACGAATGGAACAGTCTGGCGCCGTTCGCTGTGCCGCCGCCTATGAGGGTGAGCGCATCGTGGGAATCGTGGTTGTTGTGACAACGCTCTATCCGCACTTTGGCAAGCGCGTGGCTTCGGTCGAATCGCTGTGGCTGGATCGCAATCATCGTGTCGGGGGTGCCGGGCTGAAGCTAATCCGCAAGGCTCAAGCGTTGGCACGCGAGATGGGTGCCGTGGGCATCTACTACGGCGCTCGTTCCGGAAGCCGCCTCGCACAGCTCTACGGCAGGCTCTTCACTCCTATGAACTCTTTGTTTTGGAAGAAGCTATGAGCGACCTGTGCCTATCGACGCCCTTGCCGCCGTCGTCTCCAAGTGACCTGCAAGCGCTCTGCAGCGTGACGTCGTATCTTCTTCGGCAAAAGCCTGTTGAGGTGCCCGTTGAGCATTTTCTGCACGCTGGCACCTACATCCGGACGTGCTTTGTGCCGAAGGGCGCGGCAATTGTCGGTGCACTTATCAAGGTGCCGACGGTGGTGATTGTGTGCGGACGGTGCCAGGTGACAGCCGGCCCCGCAATCAAGGCAATCGACGGTTACGCAGTTCTGCGTGCGGAAGCTGGACGTCGCCAGTGTTTCGCGGCACTTGAGGATACGTACATCACGATGATCTTTGCCTCAAGTGCAAAGACCGTGGCGGACGCCGAGAAAGAGTTCACAGACGAATGGGATCTTTTGACAACTAATTCCGAAGGTGGAATCAGGGGGAAAGTATGAGTGGTGCAATTATTGCGGGCGCAATCGTGGCCGGTGCCAGTGCCTTGACGGGCATGTACAGCGCGAACAAGCAAGCCAGCGCACAGCGTGACGCGGCTCGCAAGGCCGAACAGCAACAGCAAGCCGTAGCTGAACAGCAGCGTCAACAGCAGCGTCGCCAGAACGGCGGCAATTCTGCTGACATCAGCGGCATTCTGCAGCAGAACTCTCAGGGCGGCGGTGGCGGTACGCTTCTGACCGGTGCCGGTGGCGTGTCCGGTGATCGTCTGAACCTTGGTGGTGGTTCCACTCTGGGGTAAGTCATGGACCGCAAGGAGCTTCACGACTCGATCCTGCGGCGCTGGACGCAGCTCAAGACCGAGCGCGCGCCGTACATCGATCAGTGGTACGAGATCAGCCGCTTCATCACGCCGGCGTCGGGGCGCTTCTTGGCGGCCGACTCTCCGCAGAACCTGTCGCGCTCTCGTTGGAATCGCATCTACAACAACACCGCGACCAGGGCCGCGAACATCTTGGCCGCAGGGCTCATGTCAGGCATGACCGACCCTGCTTCGCAGTGGTTTGCTCTCACGACTGGCGACCCGAATTTGGATAGCTCGCACGCCGTGAAGCAGTGGCTGGATATGGTGCAGCGCATCCTCGAAATGGCCTTCACGCGCACGAACACCTATCAAGCGCTTCACCACGGATGGCGCGAAGTTGGCACCATGGGCGTGATGGCCATTGTCGTGCTCGAAGACCCGACGAATGGGTTCTATTGCGTTCCGCTTGTTGCGGGTGAGTATGCAATTGGCGTGAACTACAAAGGTGAGCCCGATACGCTTTACCGTCGCTTCTCGATGACGGCTGGCCAGCTCGTTGCGAAGTACGGCCGCAAGGCTGTGGGTCGCAACGTGCTCATGTGCTACGATGATCAGAAGGCTGTCGACAAGCGCTTCCGCGTGATCCACGCAATCGAGCCCCGCTTTGAGCGTGATCCGTCCAAGATCGATAACGGGAACATGCCGTGGCGCTCAGTGGTGATGCTCCTGGACGGCGACGACGAAGGATATGGAATCCTTGAGGAAAGTGGCTACAACGAGTTCCCTGCAGTGGTAGGCCGTTGGGGTGCCTCCGGTTCGGACATCTACTCTGAAGAAGCGCCGGGCATGGTAGCGCTCGGCGACGTCAAACAGCTTCAGCACCAAGAGCTGCAGAAGGGCAACGCGATTGACTTCCAAGTCGATCCGCCGAAGATTCTTCCGACTACGGCAAAGGACAAGGAAATCGATTTCCTGCCGGGCGGTATCAGCTACGTCGATATGCCGAACTCCTCGCATCAGGTGCAGTCGGCTTTCAATGTTGCGCTGAATCTTCAGCACCTGACGGCCGATATGCAGGAGGTGATGCAGCGCATCAATCAGGCTTTCAACGTTGATCTGTTCTTGATGCTTTCGGGTTCAACCAAGAACATGACGGCGACCGAAGTTGCAGAGCGCCACGAGGAAAAGCTGATGATGCTCGGCCCCGTGCTCTCGCGTCTGAATCACGAGGTGCTGCGGCCGCTCATTGAGCGCGCGTACAACATCTTGGCCAGAGCAGGACAGATTCCTCCGCCTCCGCCCGAGCTCGTTGGGCAACAGCTCAATATCGAGTACACGTCGATGCTGGCACGCTCTCAGCGCGCAATCCGCGCCAATGGCCTGACTACCTTCCTTGGCATGATCGGGCAGATCGCACAGTTCAAGCCGGAAGCGCTGCTGAAGATCAATGCCTTCCACGCTGTCAACGAGTATGCCGACTACTACTCGGTGGCTCCGAGTGTCGTGGTTCCGGACGACGAGGCTCAGGCTCAGCTCCAGGCGCAGCAGCAGGCGCAACAGCAGCAGGCTCAGGCCGAGCAGATGCAGCAGGGCGCTGATGCTTTGAGCAAGCTTGGCCGCGTTCCTACTGGCGATTCGACCATGGCCGGGCAAGCGGTTAACGCGCTCGGCGCTTTGGCGGGTCAGGCATAACGAATACTCCCTAGGACCGTCGCAAGAGGCGGGCTTTGGCGGGGCTCCGGCGAGAGGCTCCGCCTTTTTTTTGTGCGCGTGAGCCGATTTGCGCATGTGAACATTCCCGCATGAAGAAAAGAGACCCTTTTGATCTGCAGGCTTTGGCCGAAACGCGCGAGGAAATTGAGTTTCAGCGTGAGCAACGCATGGCCCGTTTCCGCGACCAAGTCAAGGCCGCGATGAGCACAAAGGATGGTCGGGAAATGATCTTCTCGATCCTCGATTTGTGCCAGCTCCAAGTTTCGAGTTTCAACACCAATGCGCTCTCGATGGCTTTTGCCGAAGGCCGCCGCAGTGTCGGGCTCGATCTGCAGGGTTCTCTTGAACCTGATCTCTACCTTTTGATGTTGAGAGAACAGCATGACAGACGAAAACATTGATGCCGGCGCGACCGAAAGCGCAAATCAGGCCACCGGCATGGAAGGCGGAAACGAGCAGGCTGCATCCGCCGGAGCTGAAGGCTCGGCTTCTTCTGCTGCTACCACGCAACCTGAAGGCAATTTGCTGACGGGCGCGACTGGAGAAGCGAAGGAAGGCGATGGCGAAGGCTCCAAGCCTGAAGGTGATCAGAAACCAGCCGACGAGAAGAAGGAGCAGCCGGAAGGCGCTCCCGAAGCTTATGAGGACTTCAAGGCTCCTGAAGGCCTGAAGTACGACGGTCAGGTGATGGACGCTTTCAAGGAAGTGGCCAAGGAGACAAATCTGTCGCAGACGCAGGCGCAGCACCTTTTGGACAAGGTCGCTCCCGTTCTGGCGCAGCGCCAGATGGCTCAGATTGCCGAGGTGTCGAAACAGTGGGCTGAGCGCAGTCAGGCGGACAAGGAATTGTCGGCTGATTGGAATCGCTCGATGGCAGACATTGCGCGTGTGCGCGACCGCTTTGCGAAGAACGAGGACGGGTCGGTTGATCCCGACATAGCCGAGTTCATGAGCACGCCCATTGGTAATCATCCGGGCTTGTTGAAGCTCCTAGCTCGAGCAGGACGCGCTATCGGCGAAGGCTCTTTCCCGCGCGGTTCTGAAGCCGGCGACGGAAAGGTTTCTCCGGGCGATTTCTACAAATCCGCTAAACGAGGTTAACAAATGAGTGGTTTGATTGCTGACGGCCAGGCTCTCACTTTGGCCGACTACGAAAGCATGGTGACGGACAAGGATGTGAGCCGTAAGGTTCTCATTCACACGATCCGTGACTACATGCCTTTCTTTGATCAGGGCGTGATTCTCCCCGCAAACAACGGTGACACGGACAAGGGCCAGATCATCACGAAGTACCCGGAAGGTCAGCTTCGCGCCTACAACGAAGGTTGGAATGCTGAAGAGGTTCTGGGTGCGGCGGCTCGCTACACGGCAAGCATGGTTCGCACGCGCTCCGTGGTGGACGTGTCTTTGTACAACACCCGCAAGCCTGGTGAACGCGAAGCATGGCGTCTGCGCAAGGATGAAGGCTTCATGAAGGGCTTGGCTCGCCAGGCGGTGCGCCGCGTCTTCTACGGTGATCCTTCGGTTGATGCCCGAGATTGCCTCGGTTTGTCTCAGATTGTCGTGCCGACTTCCGAATCCTTTGGCGCCCGCTGCATCAATGCGGGCGGTACGACGGCAGGCAAGCTGACTGACATCTGGCTGATCAACTGGAAGCCTGATGGCATGTACATGTTCTACCCGCAGGGCGGCGAAGGCCCCGGTCTCACGGTAGACAACATGGGTGAACAGTACATCAACGACAAGAACAACAAGGCATTCCGTGCGCTTGTGACTGAATTCGGTTGGGACATCGGCGTGGCAGCGTATGACCCTGAAGCCGTCGTTCGTATCTGCAATGTGGATACGTCCAGGCTCTCCAAGAAGAACACGACTTCTGGCGCGCCTGATCTGATCGACCTGATGACGCAGGCTCTGGAAATGCTGCCTGACGATGCTTCCGGCCGTATCGCGTTCTACATGAACGATACGATCCGCTCGGTTCTCCGCCGTCAGATGCAGAACAAGGACAACGCTTTCCTGACGTGGGCCGAAATCGCAGGCCGTAAGGTCCTTTCCTACGGCGACACTCCGATCCACAAGCTTGGTTCCGACGTGATCGGCAACACTGGCAATGCCCTTACGTTCTCTTAAAGGAGGTGATCCAAATGGCCTGTTTTGATCTTGAAATGCAGCTCTGCGCTGCGAAGAGCATCGCCACCGCCATCACGTCGGACGCCTACGACTTTGGTCAGGAGCATCCGAATTCCGGCGCCTGGGCTGATCCGATCTATCTCGTGATTCATCCGACAAAGGCAGGGACCGGCAACGTTGCGGCCACAAACGGCGTGACGTTCTCGATTGATGACTCTGCCGATGGATCGGCCTTCACGTCGATTCTGACTCTGCCCGCAATGGCTGGCTCTGACGTCAAGGAAGACATCGTGATTCCGCTGCCGGTTAAGCATCGCCAGCACGTGCGCTTGTCTTCGACCGTCAAGGGCACGATTACCGGCACGATCGACGCCTACTTGACGAACTCGTTCGGCTTGCCGAACCAGTACAAGAAGGTCGGCATCGACATCGTTCCGACTACTGACTAAGGCCTCCGGCTAGAGTCGTTCATCATGGAAAGGGGGTGGAAACATCCCCTTTTTTGATATGGCAACAGAAGTAGATATTTGCAATCTGGCGCTCTCGCTTTTGGGCGAAGAGGCGAACGTCGTTTCGATCGATCCAAGTGACGGCTTAGAAAACGCAGGGCTTTGCGGCCGTTGGCTGCCGATGGCCAAGCGTCGGCTCTTTGAAGAAGCGGACTGGAGCTTTGCGCAGAAGCGTGCCCGGCTCTCAGAGCTGTCAGGCGTGGATGCGACGCTGTACGGATCGGACAAGGCTTATGCGTATCCGTCGGACGCCGTGCGCATCATTGATCTGTACGAGCAGAAGAGCGCAACGACAAACGATTATGTGTTCTCGATTGACCCGGATGATGCCCGTCCTTTTGAGGATGATCCTGTCCCGCGAGATCGATGGCGCGTTGAGTACAACCCTTCCAACAGCAATCGACAGATCATCACAAACGTAGAGAAAGCTGTGGCGCACTACACGGCGTTCATCGACTCGGTCGCGCTCTATCCCGCCTACTTCACGGAGCCGCTTGTGGTGCTCCTGGCGTCCTATCTAGTCGGCCCGATTAAGCGTCAGAGTTCCGCCTCAACCGAGGCCACGAACTTGATGAAGCAGTATCAGCAGTCCTTGTCGCTGGCAAAGACGATCGATGCGCAGGCGACACGTCAAAAGACGCTCTTCGTTCCGACCAAAATCTCCAGCCGATGGGTGTAATCATGGCGCATGTTCGTCTTTATCAGCAGTCATTTAACGGGGGCGAGATTGCGGACAGCATGTTCTCGCGCGTCACCGATTCCAAGTATCAGTCCGGCTTGGCCAAGTGCCGAAATTTTCTGGTCGAGCCACAAGGCCCGATCGTGGCCCGACCGGGCTTTCAGCGTGTGCTTGAGGTGAAGGATCCGAGTAAACCACCGCGACTAATCCCCTTCGCCTTCTCGGCCGATCAGACAATGGTTTTGGAGTTGGGCGAAAAGTACATCCGCTTTCACACGCAAGGTCAAACGCTGCTCGACGATGATGGAGATCCCTACGAAGTCGAGACGCCCTACCTTTATGACGACATTGAGGGAATCCACTACGTCCAGTCGGCGGACATCGTGACGCTGGTGCATCCAAGCCATGCGCCGCGTGAGCTGCGCCGCTATGGGGCTACGGACTGGCGCTTGAGTGTGATCTCGTTTTCGTCCGAGCTTGCTGCGCCGACAAACGTCAATGCGGTTCAGACGATTAACAGTTCTGTTACCAACAAGGAGGACTACACGAGGGAGTACGCGGTGTCGGCTCTCAAGGCGGACGGCTCGCAGGAGTCCGAACGCTCCGAGTCTTTTTCGGTTAAATGCAACCCCTACGGTGATGGGGCATACAACACCGTCACGTGGGACCCGGTTGAAGGTGCCGGGCTCTATCGTATCTATCGCAATGTAGGGGGTGTGTGGGCGTATATCGGTCAGACAGAAGCCACAACAATTAGGGACGAAAACATTTCGCCTGACGCCTCAATTACTCCTCCGCTTTACGACGACCCTTTCCACATGGCCAAGGGTATCGAGAGCGTGACGGTCACAAACGGCGGTTCTGGGTACGGTCAGACGGGCAAGATCATCGCCGTGGCAAAGACTGGGGCCCATCGCCAACGCTACGCCGATAGCAATGCGGGGGCTGCGCATGACAACACCTGGACAGACACAATGCCCTTCGCGGTGATGTGGAAAGATGACGGAAGAGTCTGCCAAGTTTTGGCAAGTTCTGGGTCAGGTGCCGTGGTAAAGGCGAAGATGCACTTAGCAAAACCGGGTAATGCGACTGTCAGTTATCTTGATGATCTCTATGTCGAAGAAGGTGGAGACGGGTATCCTGTTTCCGGAACTCAGGTCAAGCATTCGCTTTTTTCGACTCGAGGATATGGTGACGAATTCACGGTTGATGCTACGGTGCTGCCTTCTCGACCAACGGCCTACGTTGTCGATCCTACCGGCACCGGATGCGAACTGACGGTCAACATCAACTCTGCGGGTCAAGTAACAGACATCCAAGTGGTGCGTCCGGGGACAGGCTACACAAATCCGACCGTTGTCATCGAAGCAGGGGGCAGTGGAGGATCAGGAGCCACGGCCACGGCAACCGTCGGCACGACGGGCGACTACCCTGGGGCCGTATCGTACTTTGAAGGCCGTAGATGGTTCGGCGGGACATACAACCGCCCGAACTACCTTTGGGCAACAAAGTCCGGCACCGAGTCCAACATGGGCTATAGCTTGCCTTCGCAGGACGACGACCGCATCAGCGCGTCTGTGGTGGCTCGCAATGCCGACCGTATTGAGCACATCATTCCGCTGGCGCGCATGATCTTTTTGACGGCCTCGGCCGAATGGCTGGCCACGACGAAGAACTCAGACGTTATCACGCAAAAATCGCTTTCGGTTAACACGCAAAGCTACTTCGGCTCGTCTCCGGTGCAACCCGTTATCGTCGGCTCGACCCTGATCTATGCGGCGTCTCGCGGCGGGCACCTGCGTGAATGCGGCTACAGCTATGAAGCTGGCGGCTACGTCACGGCCGACCTCTGCTTGCGCGCTCCGCATCTCTTCGACAACCTCACGATCAAAGACTTGTCCTACGGCAAGGCGCCATACCCGATGGTTTGGGCGGTGTCGTCCGACGGCCGGCTGATCGCTCTGACCTATGTTCCGGAACAGCAAGTTGGAGCCTTCAGCACGGTCGAAACCAATGGCGAGTTCTTGAGCTGTACGGTCGTGGCCGAGGGAGACGAAGACATCCTTTATGCGGTGATCCGCCGCAACATCAATGGCACGGACAAGGTCTTTGTTGAGCGTATGCACGAGCGCCAGTACACAAAGCTGGAGGATTGTGTCTATTTGGACTGCTCAGGCACGTACCGCGGTGAGTCGAAGACGGAGATCTCGGGGCTCACTTGGCTCGAGGGCATGGAGGTTTCGATCTTGGCGGACGGTTCTGTGGAGCCTTCGCAGGTTGTGACGAACGGCAAGATTGTGCTTGATGAGCCGGCAAGCGTGGTGCACGTCGGCTTGCCGTACACGTGCGACGCACAAACGCTGCCTCTGGCGATGGCTCTGCAGGATGGTTCTTTTGGTACGAGTCACAAAAAGAACGTCATTTCGATGGTTTTCCGTGTGGTGAACTCGAGCGGGTTGAAAGCTGGTCCGACCTTTGATTCTCTGACAGAGTATCCGCCTCGCGGCATGGAGTCTGCAGGATCGCCGCCCGAACCGCTCACGACTGAAATTGAAGTCCGAGTGAATGCAAAGTGGCAGGCGACTGGACAGTGCTGCATCCGTCAGGACAACCCGCTGCCGGCCAAGATCATCGGCATGACGACAAAGGCCGAGCTCGTCTAAAGGCAAGTGCGCGTGAGCCGCCCGCGCGCACCCACAATACCTCCCAAAATGGGAGGTTTTATGCCTTGGAATTCAGGTCAGACATTCGGATATGGGAGCCTTGCCGGCATGGGCGTGGCGACCATTATCAATGCCTTTGGCTCTATCGGAATCACAAACAAATCGAATGCGATTTTGCAGTCGCAGGCCAACATTGCGCGCTTGAATGCGCAGATGATGGAGTTCAATGCACAGCAACGACTTCGCTCGGCTGAAAAAGATCAGGTCCGTCTCACGATGCAGGCCGGCCAGGTCAAGGGCAGCCAGAAGGCCGCCATTGCCGCGAACGGCCTGGCGACTAATGAAGGCAGCGCGGTTGAGGTTCTGTCGTCAACCGACATCATCAAAGAGATCGACTCCAACCAGATCAAAGAGAACGCTCAGCGCGACTACTGGGGTATGCGTATGCAGGCCGCAGGTTACGAAGGCCAGGCTCTTCAGCTCGAAGCTGGACAGCAATCGGCAGGTCTCAATTTCGGCACGACGCTTCTGCAGGGCGCGTCTCAGATCGCCAACCGCTACATGCTCTATGACGCGATGGGTCTTTTCGACTCCGGCACCAATTTGCCGCAGGCGACCGGCATCGGATCGGATGCCTACGCAAAGACGCCGCGCCCGACTTGGGGCGTTCGCAACGGCATGTTGTCTTTTGGCTAAAGGAGTGAGCGAATGCCTATTGTCCCAACCTTTCAGGGTGGCGTGCCGCAGGTGCGCGATAACGGCGGCTCCGGCTTTGTCCCAGCTCGTGCGCCGGCTGTGAACGTCGATGCCTATGGCCGCATGATGCAGCAGGCGATGAAGCCAGTCGAAGAGTGGTCGAACTCGCTTACAGAAGCTTTGCGCATTGAACACCAGCGCACGGTCAAGGCCGAGTCGGACGATGCCGAGCGTCAGGTGATCGACGCGATTAACGCCCGCATGAGCGGTGAAAATGGATACCTCACGCTTCAGGGGAAGAATGCGAAAGATGCCTTCCAAGGTACTGTCGAAGGCATGACTGCGGACGTGGATAAGATCGTCGGTAGACTTCAGCCGCAGGTGCGTGAAGTCATCGGCAGTCGAATCCAGGATCGTTTGAGTTCGGCCGTTGAGCAGGCTCGGCGTTGGAACGGCCAGCAGACCCGGGCGTATCACTTGCAAAGTTCCGAGGCGCGCGTGCAGTCTTTGATGACGGACGCCGACAATCACTATGCCGAAACAGCCTATCTGCAGAAGACGTGGGGCTCGATTACGCAAGAGATCGATTATCAGGCCGCGATGATGGGCTTGCCTGCGGAACAGGTAAAGCGCCTCAAGGATCAGTCCTACGATCTCTTCACGGCTCGTCGCTTTGAGGCGTGGGGCTCTGACAATCCTGTCTTGGCGCTTCAGGTTTTTAAGTCTCAACGTCCGAAGGTAAGTGCCGACATTGCGGCCAGGATCGAGTCGGGGCTTTTCAGCAAGAGCCGCGACACTTTGGCCTTAAGCCTTGCACAGCGCCCGGTCACTTTCGACGAGGACGGCAATATCAAAAACCTCTCCTGGATGGATGATCCGGGGGCGGCCACTGGCGACGCCTTCATCGACTCGCTCAAAAACGATCAGCGCTTATCCGTTGTTCTGCGCGCTCGCCAGCTGCGCAGTCAGATGATCCAGATGCGCGGAGATGAGTTCAAGCGTGAGGTGACGAACAACCTTGCCGAGACGCTCATGGGCAACAACCCCGAGGCGTTGGCACGTGATCAGTTTGTGGAAGCCTACGGACCAAAACGCGGCGCAAAAGAGTTCGAGCAGTATCAGCTTGACCGCACGGAAAATCAGTTCCGGAACGATGCCAAGTTTATGAGCGATGCCGACTTGATGTTGACGCTTAAGGCAGCCAAGCCTAAGCAGGGCTCGGACAACTTCGCCTCGGAAATGAAGTCCTGGGCGTCGATGCAAAAGGCGGCACAGACGATTGCGACTGAGCGCCGCAAGGACAAGATCGGGTTTGCTCTCACGAATGGATACGGTGGTTATCAGCCAATCAACTGGGGAAGCCAGGAGCAAGTCCGCTCGCAGCTCGAGTTCCGTGCGCAGGAAATGGGAACGCTTGCCGAACGGTGGGGCGGAGATAAGGAACTTTTCAGCAGCCAGGAAGCCTCTGATTTGGTGAAGACACTTGACAACGGCAGCGTGGATGAACGCGTGGCGCTCCTTCGCACAATCGCCGATTCTGTTGGCGATGCCGGCATTGAGGTGATGACACGACAGCTCAAAAAAGGCGCATCCAATTACGCGGTTGCGGCCAGCGCAATGGACGAGTTTCCGGATGGCGCGGGCGTGTCGTTGGGTGAAATGTACTTGCGCGGTAAAGATGCCGTGGATCAGAAACGTGTTCGCCTAGATGAAACGGCCGTGCTGGGGATTCAGGCGCAGACCTTTAACGCACTAGGGGCTTCGGAGGACGCTGACGCCGTCTTTGACGATCCGCAGGTTCTCGATGCCACGATGGAATTGGTCACTGGGGTTGCCGGCTACAAAGCTTTGAGCGGCGGCAACGTGAACGACGCAATCGAGTCTTCTGTCGGAAAGATCGAAAACCACAACGGCAAAAAGATCGTCATGCCGCGTTCCACGAACGGATGGTTTGGCGACGACTTCGACGATCTGATCGTGAAGAAGAGCGAAGAGGTTCGTAAGGGCAAAGACTCCTACTACGTGGGCGGCATTGCTTATTCCGCAGAAAAGCTGGCGAGCGAACTCCCCAAAATGAAATTGCAGACATACGGCCGCCTGCCTGATGGTGGCGTGTCCTACCTTGTGCTACGCAACGGGCAGACGGTGATGAATGCAAAAACGAACGAACCGCTGATTTTGGAGGTTTCCGGACGATGATTTTCCAAAACATCTTTGAGCCGGTCAGAAAAGTTGACGCTCCCGAAGAACTCCGCCCGGAGACTGAACTGCCTCCGCTTGAAATGCCCGAGCCGAACTTCTTTGACGGCATGGGCGACACATGGAAGGCAATCCCGAATGCGGTCTTGGATACGGCTAGTTCCGCCATTACGGGACTCCGGCAGATTCCGCTTGAAAACTTCACGACGCAGCCGGAAGTGCGCGAATGGGTTCGGCGCCAGCGCGAAGAGGTAATGCCCGAAAATGCTCGGCGGATTCGTGAGATTGCAAAGCAGGAATACGAGCTCGATCCGCAGACGTCCGGCACCGCGGCACAGATCGTTTACGGCCTCGGTGAAATGATCCCGAAGGCTGTTCTGTACGGTAGCGTTGCGGGACCGGCAGGCGGCGCTCTGCTCTTTGGCGCGGACGTAGGTGTCAACCGCACGCAAACCCTTTTGGATGAAGGCGTGGATGAGCAGACGGCAATCAATGCCGGCATGTTGACGTTTGCCGCGAATGCCATTGGACTGAAGTTGCCCGCGGCTTTTGCCACTGGTAGCCGTATCACGTCTGCGGCCATTGGTGCGGGTGCAAACGTTGGGCTCAACGTGGCCGAAGTTCAGGGAGTCCACTGGATTCTTGAGAATCAGAACTACGATGAGCTCGCTAAGAACTACGAGCTGAACTTTGCCGACAACGCAGTGGCAGCAGGTCTTGGCGCAGCCTTCGGTGCGGCCTTCTGGCGTCCGACGACTCGCGTGCGTTTCGAGCAGGAGCGCAAGGCTTTGTCCGAACGCTTCGCTACCGAACTCGAGCGCACGGGTAAATTCACCCCGCAGCAGGTGACGGCGCAGGCCAATTTGAACGCGTCTGTCGTCACCAGTGCGGCATCGCGCTGGGGCCTGACACCCGAGCAGGTGTCGAGTGTTGCTCCTCGCGTGCGTATTGCAGAGACTACCAACCAAAGCGACCTGAATCAGATCATCGGTATTGAAGGTGCAGAAAATCTGCGCGAGTCTGGTGCCGATATTGATTACATTGCTGTTGCCGAGTCGATGCGAGCCCAGGGAAAAACTCCGCAGGAAATCCGATTTGCAACCGGATGGGAACAGGGTGCAGACGGCAAGTGGCGCTATGAAATCCCAGACTTCAAATTTAAGGACGGTTGGGATTCAGCAGTGCGCGATGCGCGGTCTCGCCTTGATTCAGAATACGCTAAGAGACAAGAAAACGTCTCGGACGATAGTGAATTCTTGGCGCTTGAAGAGCAGCTTGCTGCGGAAAAACGAAACCTCATTGTCTCGCGTAATTTGTCAGAGATTGTTGACGCTCCGGAGCTCTTCTCTGCATACCCTCAATTAAAAGATTTGACAGTTGAATTCGGCCCCTTGCCGGATCGCGTCGGCGGGTACTTTTCAGAAGATCGGAACGTTATTCGCTTGCCTCTGGATTCGGCGATTTCATCGAAACAGGCTCGATCCACGTTGGTTCATGAAGTGCAACACGCTGTTCAACGAATCGAAGGCTTTACACGTGGATCGAATCCTGAGGCGTTTCCGTTAAAGAGCTTTGCCCTATGGCGAGACATGGAGCGTTTGCGCGAATTGCGAAGGTCTGATGCATGGAAAGAGTACAAACAAAAGAATGACGCCATTGATCCATTCGAGGCAAGCGACGAACAGTGGGCGGAGATTACCGCGCTGGAAAACAACCCTGACGTGGCTGCTGTATTGGCCGAAGTCGAACGCTTGCGCAATAAGTGGGGATTTTCGGAAACTGTTGTGCGAGCAATCAACAGCGATGAGTGGGATCCGTTTAGCTCGACTGGACGTGAGCTTGATGATTCTGATCCTGATTACAGAGTGCGACAGTACCGTAACGTCGCCGGCGAAGTTGAGGCTCGTAACGTTCAAAGTCGTCTTGATCTGTCAGACGAAGAACGCCGCACCAGACTGTTGTCAGAAACAGAGGATGTTCCGCGTGAGCTCCAGACCACTAATGTAAGCAGTCGCTATTCGGCCTCATATTCTCCGGATGATGTTGCCAAGGCCAAACCGTTGGTGAAGCGTATTGTCGATCGCGTGTTTAACGGCGAATCAAGCAACGGGAAAGGAAGGAGTTCGTTTGAGGACTACTTAGCTGTAACCGACGAAGCTGCTAGGGTAATTCAAGAGAAAACAGGCTTAGATGTCCGTGGATACATCCACACGATTCTTGATTCAAATGTTTCTCACGTGAATCGCCGTCATGGCCCCGGTAAAGAGACTCGGCAAGATCAGAAACCTTTTTTACGTTCGGATTTCGAAAGACTACCAGAGGTGCTTTCTTCGCCTGAGAACATCTTTTCTGGAGAGGAAGCAGGAACGATAGTATTTACAAAAACCTTCGACGACGGTGAGATTTATGTCGTTGAGGTGACAAGGAGACCTAATAAAAAGCATAAAGGCCGCGGTAAGCTTGAGCTTAAAACGGCCTACAAGAAGATTCTCTCAGAACTAAATGCTCTGGCCAAAACCAGCCCCTTAGCTGAACGTCCGAAACGACCTGAGACAGCCTCTTCTGTAGAGCAAAGTATCGCTAATCGTGCTCAGAATGTCAACAATTGGGTTGACGAGTCCTTTGAGCCGGATGCTGATCTGATCGAAAGAGCAGTTGAAAACTTTGGTCTGACAAATGACGTGCGTGAGGCTTTCTACGTTTTGCCTGACGGCAGAATGCTTGATGGCTCTGGGCGTCATTGGGGTGGCGACGAACGATCAGTTGCAGGACAGCGGCAGGTAGATCATTCCGATATTTCTGAAGTGATCGATGATGCTTCTGGTGCTGATGCAATGTATGAATGGATGGGCCGAACAGGCGCAATGCGCTTTGATCAGATTGTCGGCATTGCATCCGTTGCACGTCCTCCCACGAAGGCTCAGCTCGATGTACTGAATCGCGCCAATCGCGGCAAATACTTGGCACTTTCTCTGAACACGCCGGAAGGTCGCATTGTTGACGATGTGGAATTCGAGAGTGCGTCCAAAGCAAAAATCCAAGACTTTTTTGACCAAGCATTGGAAAAAGCCCGACGCGGCGAAGTTGGTGCATTTGCGCAAGAAAACCGAGGTTCGTTCTCCCCGACTGAAAATCGCATCACTCTGACTCCGAACGCGAATGTTTCGACCTTCTCGCATGAAATCGGGCATTGGTACCTGCACAATTTGATGCTGGCCTCGCAGTTCGAGGAAGCGGCAGAAAACGTGAAGCAGGACGTCGATGTTCTGCTGAAGGCTTTTGGCATTAATTCGATTGACGATTGGAATGCTCTGGGTGTCAATGGCCAGCGCAAGTACCACGAGCGCTTTGCCTCGTGGGTTGAGCAGTACCTGTCCGAAGGAAAGTCTCCGTCGCCTTCCCTGGTGAGCTTCTTCAAGCGCTTCGCTGAATGGCTCAAGGACGTGTACGAGCACTTCAGTGATGCGGTTGGAGGCCGTTATCAGGCCGAGTTTGGTGAGGAGCTGCCGCCCTTGTCGGCTGAAGTCCGCAAGGTTCTCGATCGCATGTATACGGACGAGTTCGGCTCCAAGACTGTGCGTCCGGATAAGACGCAGGTTGCAGCCGCTCGTGCGGTGCAGGCCGAAGAGACGAACCGCGAAAAGCGTAACCGTATCCTGGCGACCGACTCCGAAGACGACTACAGCAAGGCTGTGGCGGCACAGCGCAAGGCGGCCAGTGACCTGAACTCAGGTACGCCAGTTGACGTGAGTCAGCAGATGCGCGGCGCCTCGCTCAATGAGCAAGTTCTTGGTGCCGAACAAAAGAAGTTCGCGCGCGAAGTGATGTCCGGGGACGGTCGCACGGCCGTGGTGCTGCAGAACCGTGACCGCAGCAATGTGGTGTCGGTTGGACAGATGAACAGCATCGCATCTGATCCGCAGTACGGTTTGCTCAGTTTCTCGCGCAACACGGCAAGCGGCGCCCCGATTGTCTCCTACGGAACGCTCCCTGATGACGCGTATCTGGGCGTGCGTGACTACGTGATCGATTCGGGCGAACAGGTGCCGGTGCAGTACGCTGTTGTCGAGGCCGATACGGTGCAGACGTCGAACCGCTTTGATGGCAGCCAGAACCCTGACTATGGCGACGCATCTCTGATGAATGTCGTGGCCGGAAACGGTCGCTTGACGGGCCTCACTGAAGCGTACCGCCGTGGCACGGCGCAGCAGTATCGTGATGCTCTCATGTCTGATACGCAGCACGGCGTTGAGCCTGCTGTGATCGCGTCCATGCAGCACCCGGTGCTCGTTCGGTATATGCCGCAGGAAAAAGTCTCGACTGGCTTTGTGAGCCGCTCGAACTCGGATCAGGTGATGGCCCGCAGCAATGTTGAGATTGCCGCCGAAGACGCGCCGCGCATTCGTGGAAACGCCTCGCTGTATCGATTCGATGAGGAAGGTATGCCCACGGCTGAAACCGTGCGTCAGTTCCTTATCGACATTGGCGAGCCGAACGCTCTCGGGCGCCTCATCAACAGCAACGGCAATCCGACCCCCGAGGCTATCCGACGCATCCAGACGGCCGTGTTCCATGAGGCGTATCAGAACGACGTTTTGACGGAATTGTTCTCTTCGACCACGGACGCCAATATCAAACGCATCCTGACGGCAATGGCCGCCTTCGCGCCTCGCATTATTGAAATGCGCAATTCCGGCATCGACCTCGCTCAGGGGATTGTTGAGGCGGCTAACGCCGTTCGGATGGCGCGCGAGGAAGGGCGTTCTCTGCAGGATTTGGTGAGCCAACTTTCGTTCTTGGACGATCCGACAACTACACCGTTCATTGAACTCTTGGCTCGCAATGCGAACTCTGCGGCAGCAATCGGCCGCGTTCTCGAGCCTTTGGCAGATTGGACGGTGAACGCCATGCGCGCTGCTGATGGCGGATTGTTCGGGGACGAGAACGTTGTCCGGACGGACGTGGCTGACGTCCTTGGTCAGATGCGCCGTATTGAAAACGAACAGCGTGTTGCTGCAGGTCAGGAGCCGCTTCCGGAACTGGATGTTGCAGCAATTCGCGCATCTATTCAAAACCTACAGTCGCAGCTTGATGAGATCGCATCGCAAGCTTCGGCCCAGGTTGACGTTCCTGCTCAGGTCGAACCGAATCCGCAGCAAGTGCAGGCAACCGTGCGCGAAGGTGTAGCGAACGACCCGGACGCTATCCGGATGCAAGAGCTTGCCTCTCAGCAACCCGAGCAAACGTTCCTGTTCGAGGATGAAGATGGCCAGACGATCGAAATGCGATTCGACGAAGTAGAAACGAGAATGCAGGAGATTGAGAACGAAGGAAAGACGGAGGCTTCCGGAATTGCCCAGGCGGCCATTTGCATCATGAGAAACGACGGAGCACAGTGAAATGGCAAAGGAAATGCGACAGGAATGTCTTGATCAAGTTGGCCAAATTCTCGGCCGACGTGTGACGCCTTCGGAGGGGCGTGAGATTTTGCAGGCTGTGCGCTCGACGATGGCCACCTTGAGCCGAACCGATCCGGATGCGTGGGCAAAGATGACGATTGACGATCGCGTCTCGGCTGCCGCAGATCAGCTGGCAAAGCAGATCGAAGAACGAGCGCAACGACGCGCGATTAACCTGCGCAAGCAGGCTCTGGCACAGGATCGTCTTCTGCACAAAATAGAGCGGCTGGAGGTTGAAGAGGATTTGCACGCATACTCTGCTGTGGCAAAACTCCTGCAGGAAACCTACGGATACGCTAAGGGTGTGACGAACGAGTACCTGTCTTCAATGCTCGACACGGTCAATGGCATCCGATCGTCCTGGCTCGGATTCGTAGAGAACAAAGAAGACGTGCGCGATTTCGTCTATGAGGCGTTCGGACAAGCGACGGGCAACGAGCGAGCGGCCAAGGCATGGGAGGCTTTCTCAGCTACGGCCGAAAACATGCGTCAGCGTGCGGTCGCCGCCGGTGCCGACATCGGACGCCTAGACTACGGATATATTCCGCAGTCTCACGATTCTTGGAAGGTGCGCAAGGCGGCCAAGATTCTGACGGGCAACAAGAACGGCGACAGTAAGGAAGTCTGGACCAATTTCATCCTGCCGCTTCTGGATCGCAGCCGCTATGTGGATGATGCAGGCGAACGTATGAGTGACGCGGATTTGCGAGAGCTTTTGTCTGGTGCATACGACGACATCATCACGGCCGGAAGTCCGGATGCTGACCTGTTTGAGATTCAGTCAAATCAGCCGAAACTTGTCTCAAATCGATTCAAAAAGTACCACCACCGAACCATTCACTTTGCCGACGCCGACAGCTATCTGAAGTACGAGGCGCAGTTTGGTAACGGGAGCCTTACGGGAGCCCTGACGGGGCACGTGGCCAAAATGGCCAACGACATTGCAATCCTCGAAAAGATGGGGCCGAAACCGAAGGCAACCTATCAGATGCTCAAGTACGTGGCTGATCGTGTTGCAGAGAACGCACAAGCGTCCGAGTCGAAGTGGGAGCTGCTGACGAAGTATTCCGACTGGCAGGGTTTAACGGACGCGAGCATTGACGATATGTGGAATGTGCTCACCGGCATTGCAAACCGAGCTGCTTTGAACCGTGAAGGTGTGGCTGGCTTCATGCAAGGCTGGCGCAATCTAGAAATGGCGGGCAAGCTTGGCAAAGCGTTCATTACGTCCTTCTCGGACATCCCGTCCTACTTCGTGGCCACAAAATTCAATCGGCTGCCTTTGCTGCAGGGCGCCAAGTTCTTCATTGCGGCCTACGGAAGTGACTGGAAAGAGTACGCAGCACGTGCCGGCATCATTGCTGAAAATCTGACGTCGGACTTCAATCGCTGGTCGGTTGACAACATCGGCCAGGGCTGGACGGCAAAGCTTGCCAACGCCTCGATGCGCGCGTCTTTACTTAATGCCTTCACGGATGGGACGAGACGAGCCTTCTCGCTCAACATGATGGCCAGCCTTGCCAAAATGACAAAGAACAACTGGGACGAGCTGGACAACTACGACCGTGCGCGTTTGCAGGATGCAGGCATCACGGAAGCCGATTGGGAGGTGTTTCAGGCCGCTCAAACGGAAACGTACAAGGGTATTGAGTTCCTGACGATCAACAACCTGCAGGCCATCCCGACCGAAGGTCTGACGGCGGGGCAAATCCGAGCGATTCGTGAGGCGCCGGCCAAGCTTCTGGGGCTAATCATCCAAGAGTCAGAAATGGCTTCTCTTGGCCCCGATCTGGTGACTCGCGCGGAAACGACTCGCGGTGCTCAGCGTGGCACGATGAAAGGCGAATTGGCTAGAGCGTTTTTCCTGTTTAAGAGCTTCCCACTTGCCATGATGGAACGCCACTTCCGGCGCGCCAGTTTCTTGGCACGCCACGGCAATACTCCCGACAAGGTGTCTTATGCTGCGGGTATGGTAGTCGTCACGACTATCTTCGGCGCGATTTCGCTACAGATTCAAAACCTACTCAACGGCAAAGACTTTCAGGACGTGTGGGATTGGGATTTTGTTCTGAACTCAATGGCTAAAGGAGGTGGCCTCGGCTTCTTGGGCGACTTCATTGCGAACGGCTTGTCCGAAGACGCTCGCTATGGAGCTTGGTCGGGGCTGACGAACTTCGCAGGCCCCATTGTCGGAACAACAATTGAAGGTGTCGACTTGGTTACGGCCACGGCCGGCAATGCGTTGTACGACCGCGAAACCCGTCCGGGTGCGCGTGCTGTCAGACTCGTCCGCTCGCACATGCCTTTTGTTAATCTCTGGTATACGGGAACGGCAATCGATCGCGCTGTGATGAACGACTTGCAAGAGTATCTTTCGCCAGGGTACAACCAAAGAATGGAGAGTCGCATGATGCGTTCGTGGGGTCAAGGCTATTGGTGGGGCCCGCGAGACACCACGCCGAGACGTTCGCCCCGCATGGCTACCGCTCCCGATTAAGTGCGCGTGAGCCGATCCGTTCAACCGAAAATGCCTCCAACAGTTTGGGGGCTTTTTCAAAATGGCGATCGGATACATCAAGCGCCTTGCCGGGCCATATATCGGAGACGGCACCGGCCAAAAAACTTTCAGCTTCGGTTTCTTCGTTTTTACGGAGGGCGACGTATATGTGGCGACAGCGGCCACAGAGAACGGCGCGTCTTCGACTCTGCAGCAGGGCACCGATTACACGGTGACGCTGAATGCGGACCAAGAGGCTTCGCCAGGCGGCACCATTACGCTCACGGCGGAAGCCGGGCTTGCTGACGGCGCTGTGCTCGTCATCGGCTCGGACGTCGATTACACCCAAACTCTCGATCTAACGAACTACACGAGATTCCCGCCGGCGAGAATTAGCGAAGAGCTCGACCGCATCGTCGTACAAATCCAGCAGCTCGTTGAAATCCTTGGTCGCACGGTCAAGGTTGACGCGACCGATACTATGACGCCGGAAGAGCTCAAGCAGCAGCTGCTGGAGGTCGCGGCGTCTGCTGGCACCTATCGAGACGAGGCCCTGGCCGCAGCAGAAGCAGCGGCAGCCTCCGAGTCTGTTGCGCAGACGGCACAGGCTGCGGCAGAGCTTGCTCAGGGCAAGGCCGAAGAGGCCTATCAGGATACGCAGGATGCGGCTGAGCAAGCAATCGAGGACATCGGGACTGCCAAGGCATCTGCCATCTCCGAAATCCAGCAGACCGAGCAGACGTCCAAGACGGCCGTTACAACCGAAGGCACGACTCAAATCGGCCTGGTTCAGGCCGAGGGCACCAAGCAAATTGGGCTTGTCGGCGACAAGGGCACGGAGCAGATTACTGCTGTTGGCAATGCCGGCTCCGCGCAGATTCAGGCCGTAGGAGCCAAGGGTACCGAGCAGATCGGTTTGGTGCAGACAGAAGGCACGACTCAGGTCAACGCAGTTAAACAGGCTGGCACCACGCAGGTCGAAGCGGTCCAGTCCGAAGGAACGACACAGGTCCAGGCCGTCACAACGGTTGGTAACGAGAAGATTGCGGCAGCGACCGAGCAAGCCGAAGCCGCTGCTGACTCCGCAACCGCAGCGGCTCAAAGTGCATCAGCGGCTCAGTCCAGCGCGTCCGCGGCTTCTACAAGTGCAGGTGAAGCGGCTAGTGCTGCAAGTGCCGCATCGGGTTTTGCAAGCGCGGCGTCGACCTCTGCTGATGCTGCGGCGGAATCCGCGGCTGCTGCTCTTGCCTCTCAGAACGCGGCCAAGACGTCGGAAACGAAAGCGGCTGGCTCTGCAACCACGGCTGCGGCTTCGCAAACGGCGGCAAAGACTTCTGAAACCAACGCAAAAACGTCCGAAACAAATGCGAAGACTTCGGAGACGAATTCCAAGACTTCAGAGAACGCAGCGAAAGCCGCACAAACTGCCGCCGAGGAAGCTCGTGATGAAGCCCGTGGGTATGCCGATCAGGCGTCACAAGGCCAAATGCAGGCTGACTGGGCGCAATCTGATTCTGGGCAGAAGGACTACATCAAGAACAAGCCAGTATTAGGGGGCTTGTCTGGAAAAGACAAGGTTACTTTCGACCTTATTGATTCCAGTGCAATGGCTTCTACCGAGGAGGCGATTGATGGCACATCCGCCACGAAACTGATGAGCCCTGAGGCTACAGCGGCGGCTATCGGGGCACTGGCTCCGCCTCCGACTTGGGATTCGGTTGAGGGCAAGCCTTCGACTTTTCCGCCGTCCGCGCACTCGCATACGACAGCTGACGTTACCGGTTTGGATACGGCTCTTGCCGGCAAGGCCGCAAGTGTTCACACACACGAGATTTCTCAGGTAAACGGTCTGCAGACTGCCTTGGACAACAAGCAGCCTGCGGGCAGTTACGCAGCAGCTGTGCATACGCACACCAAGTCGGAGATCACGGACTTTGCGCACACGCATGGCACGACTGACATTACCGGGCTTGATACGGCCCTGGCTGGTAAGGCGAATGTCACGCATACCCACGCAATCATCGACATCACGGGGTTACAGGCGGCGCTCGACGCGACGGTGAAGACGACTGGTGACCAGACGATTGAAGGCGCCAAAACCTTCACGGCCAAGATCGTGGCATCGGCCGGCGTTCAGGGCAAAGCCGATTCGGCAGCTACCTCCGACGACGCCCAGTCCATATTGGCTGCTTTCCAAGAATTTGCAACGGAGAACAACATTGTCTGACGATCTGAAAACCCTAGTTGCCCAAGAGGTCGCCAAGCAACTGGCGGCCATCGCTGCCGACCAAACCACAAAGAAGGTTCTGGATTTCTTGGCCTCTCCGCCGGTTGTGTTGGCTACTGCTTCGCGTGCACTGACAGTAAACGACCTTAACCGAGTCTACTTACTGACTTCGCCGATAGATTCTCCGCTGTCAGTTGAGCTGACTCTGCCAACAGCCGCAGAGTGTGTAGGAAAGTCAGTTTCTTTCATCAACATCGGCATCGTCGGAAGCCAGCTCACAATTAAAGCAACCAATGGAGAACACATTTATGGCGGCATGAATACAGACCCAAGCTTTTTCACTTTGACACTTGCAAATTCTTGTGGACTAACGCTTGTAACTGACGGCTATAACTGGATTGCCAACAGCGGAATTGCGAGGGGTGTCATTGTTGAAACTTGGCGTTCTGGAACCGAGTGGTACAGAGTTTGGAGCGATGGATTTATTGAACAAGGCGGTGTTGTTCCAGATGGCTCAGGACACCAGAGTTTCAACAAAACATTTGTAAAACCGTTTACCACTGCTGACTACACAATCACCGCAAGCGGAGAGTATAGCGCAGGGGGTCTCGATAATCGTGTACAGCCCGATAGTGCTACTCAGTTTACATATTCTCATGGATTTACTAACGCATCGATGAGATTTTTTGCCTGCGGCTATTAAGGAGCATTGAAAATGGCAGAAACAGACTTTTATATCGGACAAATCTTTGAGGAAACCTATCCTCCCGAGGCGGCGGTGTGGTGCAACAGCCACGGCGACCGCTACATCAAGGAGATCGAAAAGACGGCCGAAGGCAAGCGCCGCTTCCAGATCGTGGCTGTGCCGGCTCCCACTTTGGAAGAAGTCAAGGCGCAGAAGCTCAATGAGCTCGAGCGCAAGTTCTTGGCATGGTACGAGACAGAGGCAACCGTCACGAGTTCTCTTGGCTTTGTAGTCGACTCCGACAGCCGCGCCATGATGGATACGAGTGGCCTGGTTACGACTCTTGAAGCCCAGCCTGAAGAAGCTCGCGGCACGGTGGCCTTCATGGATCACAACAATCAGCCGCATCAGCTCACGCTTGAGCAGATGAAGACCGTCAACTTGGAAATCATCCAGAACGGACAGTCGGCCTATGCTCAAAAGTGGGCCTTGCGCACGGCCATCGAAGCGGCGGAAACGACCGAAGCGGTGAATGCTATTGAGATCGCTTTTGTTGGAGAAGACTTCAGTGCGGCATCCTGACGGCTTTCAAATCCTGGTGGCGGTCGATCAGCTGGTTAACACATTGATCGGGGGATTTGCTGACGAAACGCTCTCGGCAAGACTCTGGCGCCACCACTTGGCAGGTGAATACACGTGGGCTATGCGAATTGTCAATGGGTTGTTCTTCTGGCAGAACAACCATTGCTTGGAAGCCTACGAGTCAGAACTCTTTAGACGCCAATACCCAGAGGAGTACAGAAATGGCAACAGCAAACGAAACAGTTAAGAAGGTCTTAAATAATTTCAACCAGAGAATTAATTCAATGGGGGGGGGTAGTTGATAGTTGGAGTGATGGTAACGGAAACTGGTGGAGAAAGTACTCTGATGGATGGATTGAGCAGGGTGGAAAAGTACTAAAGAACCAAAGCACCGTTGAGGTATCTTTACCTAAGTCATTTTCATCTACCGATTTTACAACTGTAGCATTATTTGTTGGAATGAATACAACAACTAGCTGTTCAGTATCAGAAAAATCAACAAGTAATATTAAATTTTATTCGAATACTTCTAGTGCAAATCTTTATATTGAATATATGGCCTGTGGATACTAAAGGAAATCAATATGGATAAAGTTTCACGCGTGGGGGGGAGCCTCTCCTGAGGTTTTGAAGGTTCTGAATTGGTTCAAGAGCCAGCTTGGTCAGCAAGGAGACCCAGTCGTTGAGGAATCTCACGATGAAAACGGAGGCTTTTACCGTGTTCATGCAAGCGGGTTTATCGAGCAGGGCGGCGTTACAAACTGCTCGATCAAAAGCATTACGTTCGCCAAACCGTTTACCTCTGCGAACTACATTTTGGCTTACATGCCTGAGCAATGGTCTACAAACGTTGGAAGCATTGACGTGTGCTATGCCAACAAAACAGCGACTTCCGTCTCGATGCAAGGACGATTCAGTGGTGGTGGCCAAGGCGGTGCGCAACATGAATACACGTGGCTAGCCTGCGGTTACTAACTCCATCGCCCGCTGATGCGGGCTTTTTTGTGCCTGCTACATGAAGTCGGATTGCTCCGAAAGAATGCTTGTGCGCGTGAGCTGACTTAACAGATCAATCATTGCGTTGGGTGAATTTTTGTAGGAGCACTAAATGAATTTTCGACACGCTTACTTTGAAATGCTATCCGGGCGAGCTGTACGCCTTCCGGATTGGAGCGGCTACTGGGCTTGGGAAAACGGCACGATCATGATGCACTCCAAGGATGGCGCTGCTCTGGACATTCGCCAGACGCAAAACCCCGGATACACGTTCAACAACATTGCCAGCAAGGACTGGGAAGTCTGTGAACCCCGCGTGCTCACGGCTGAAGAGTGGAAAGCTCGCAACGGAGGCAAGCATGACTAAGGAAGAAGCCCAGGCATTTCTGGACAAGATCGGTGTGAAGGTTGACGAATTGACGGACGACATTGTGGCCGAGGTCGCAGAGTGGAAGTCCGGCCTGGACGCTGAAACGCGCCGAGCGGTTCGGCCGTACTGGATCACGATTGCTGTGATTGCCTTCGTGCTCGGCTGCGGCGTTGGGCGATTGTTCTTCTAAGGACGTCCAGTGATGCAGCGGATGGCCGACCTTGCGTCCTACTTTTCGAGCCTTGGCCTTGACAGGTCAATCACGGCGCTCGGGTCGATCGCCGGCGCGGTGTGGGGCTTTGCTTTCTCTGAAGCGATTTGGCCTCTTGTTTGGTGGCTGGCCATTTTTATCTGCATCGACTTCCTGACCGGCTGGATCGCGGCATCAAAGACCGGTGATTTTGACTCCCACATTCTTCGGGACGGAGTTACGAGGAAGGTATTGATCATTGCGGTCTGCGGTCTTTCTCACGGCTTGGACGTGCTTTTTGAGCCGGTCATCGGGGTATCGATATTTCAAACGATGGTTATCTGCATGTATGGCTTGGGCGAGTTCGCGTCGATCATCGAGAACCTTGAAAAGGCGGGTTATGGGCATTCGATTCCGCCGATTCTGCGCAGGCTCATCGGCGCTCTGAACAACAAGCTGGAGGACACGGTGGACAAGATCGAAGGAGATAAAAAGTGAAGATCGGATATTTCGACACGAAAGAATTTGAATCTAAGGACGGAGCCAAGTCGCCGTTTGGCGAGACGGTGGTGCGCAAAGAGCTCGTGCATCTTTTGAACCGCATCCGGGAGAAGTGGGGCAAGCCGATCATCGTCAACTGCGCCTATCGCTCTCCTGAGCACAACAAGGCCGTGGGTGGTGTTGAGAACTCGTATCACGTGCAGGGACTTGCGGCAGACATTCGACCTGAAAACTTGGAAGACTTGCCTGAGCTGCAGGACTTGTGTCTGGACATGGTGACCGATGGTGGCGTTGGTATTTACAACACGTTTGTGCACGTGGATGCACGCGGGCGTCGGGCGCGTTGGGATAGCCGGAGTTAAGAATGTGCGAAATCAGCGACTTCTATAGCCGGGTCAACTCCCTTCGCGATATGTATGGGCGTTTGTGGAAACCTGAACGTGTGCAAGATGCTGACGATCAGGCCGAGATCGAAGAGCTCGAACGTCTCCGTAAAGAGGTCGCGCGTAAGCGTCGACGCCAAGAGATCGAAGCGCTTCGCCGTGAGCTAAGAGAAGACCCGTATGCGGTGTGGAAATGACTTGGCTTAAATACCTCGGCGCAGCACTGGCGGCCGCAGCACTCTTCGTGTCCGGCTACCAGTATGCTGCTGCGCTCTACGAGGCGGATATTGCTGATCTACAGGCTCAGCACGCTCTGGCCATGAAGGACAAAACCGATGAGTATCGAGCAAAAGAACAATCGCAAGCCCAACAGCTCGCGGACGCCTGGGATGCGCTTGAGCGCGCTCGCGCTGAGTCCGTTAATCTGCGTGGCGACGTTGACCGGGTGCGCAAGCTCGCCGATAACTATCGCTCCAGACTGTCCGCAGCCGGCACCGATTCCTGCGACGCTATCCGAGAGCGACTCGCCAGCTGCACAAAACTTCTCGAAGAAGGTGCAAAATTATCTGCTGAAGGTGCAGAGCTTGCTCAAAGAATAGCGGAGAAAAAAGACGCGTTATCGACTGTGACCGGGTTAGCAGATTAAAACTCTATGGTATAAATGACGGTATAAAAAATAAGACAATCTATTGAAATGCCTTTAAATAAGGGAAAGATTGGTCTGACCATCGCACCACAGCTATCTGACATAGCGTGATAAGCCCCGATTTATCGGGGTTTTTTATTTTCGTCACATGACATAGAGCGGTATATTTCGCCATAAATGTTGGTTTTTTGTTGGCTGGTCTGTTGGCTGACTGGAGCTTTGTTTATGGCATCCGTTCACAAAATGACAAATGGTCGCTATCGTGTTCTCTGGAGAGAGGAAGGGCGACAGCGGCAGAAAAATTTTCAATCGCAGCAGAGGCGAAGCGTTTCGCTGCAACGCTTGAGCTCTCGCCGGAAAAGAAAAGCTCACGCATTTCCGTCGGCGACTGGCTGGCCGCTTATCGAGATACCGTTTCAATCAGGAAAAAAGGATCGAAGCAGGAGGTACTCAGAATTGAGCGCTTCCGTCAGCGTCCGTTTGCCTCGATCAAGCTTTCAGAGATCTCAACGGCAGATCTCCAACGATACTTCGATGATCGTCTTGAGGAGCCGTCACAGAAATTCGTTGGCACACTGGCTCCGGCTACTGCACATAAAGAGCTGCAAACGCTGTCGGTAATCTTTAATCGTGCGGTGAGTCATGGCTTAATCCCAAAGAATCCTTGCGTCGGCATTACTTTGCCAAAAGCCGCAGAACACCGCGAGAGAACGGCATCTGACGAAGAAATTGAGATGCTACTAGCAGCCAGCGGTTGGGACGGTAAAACAGTCCCTTTGACCAATATGGCTCTAACGATTGCGGCATTCGTCTTTGCGTGCAAAACAGGGATGCGATCTGGGGAGATTCTTCGGATTGAAGAGTCCTGGATTGATGGGTGCGTGATTCATATCCCGCACGAAGCCACTAAGACCGACAGTCGGCGCGACGTCGCACTAAGTTCGGATGCGTTGCGCATTTTGAATCTCGTCCGCGAGCGCGGAGAGACACCATTGATTTTTGGTGGCATCAGTGACGCCACTCGAGATGCTCTTTTTCGGAAGGTGAGGGATCGAGCAGGGCTTGGACCTGTCATTGACTCGGAAGGCCGAATTATTAAGGAAGGCCTGAACTTCCATGACTCTAGAGCAACCTTCGCAACATGGGCAGCTAGTCCCGATCCTAAGACTGGGGCTCCACGTCTAGATGTGTTGGCGCTTGCTAGACAGACTGGGCATAAAAATCTGAAGATGCTGCAGCGTTACTATCGTGCATCCGCAGAGGACATTGCAAAAAGGCTTGATAGCGCAAGCTAGTGACCTTTGTAGCTTGTTTCAAATGGGATAGTGCATTTTTCTGAACATCAACAAGGAGAGGCGGATGCGAGCGAGTATGAGTACAAAGTATCCTTTCGGGAGATTTGTCTTAAACAGAATTTATTGTGGTAGTACTACAGAGAGTAGGTTCTCTTAACGTGCGTGAAGTTTTTTAATACTTTAATTGAGTTTTGTAGCTCAGTAATGTGATCTGTAAAATCTCCTGTTACTGATCCTCGGGAAAGCTTGATATGAAGCCTAAATTTGTTCTCAACAAAGTTATTTTTGAATCCAACTCATGGCGCAAACTGTCTGGTTTGGAGATTCCTATTTTTTCAAGGTTGACAGTGATTGCTGGACATAACGGCATCGGTAAGTCTTCTATATTGGGATTTATTGCGAATGCGAGTGGTTTGCTAGCTCGTGAAATTGGAGGAAGGAAAAGTTATTTTGGAAAAGACTTCATCTCTAAGTTTGAAGAGCAGTTTCGGTTGGCTCCTGCAGATGTCACAGCTGGCGGTAAAGGTAACGGACATATTCTCCTGACGTATAAGGTTGAAGGAGGAGAGGTTGTAAAGGGCTGCAACATCGGAAAAACGAAAATAGGCAAGACAGAAGCGCTTCGTTACAGAGTTGTTCCTCGAACCAGAGGCAATGAGGATTTTGCGGCTCAGATGGGGGTTAAGCCAGACGGCAAGATTCCGATGCCAACGATTTTTGTCAGTGCTACACGAACGTGGCCGATTGGTGAAAGCCAAAAAGTGGAGGTGGTGAACTCCACAGTAGATCCTGAAGATGCCGAGTTCATCCGTAAGTTTCATAACAAGATCATTCCAGGGGAGTTGGCGGAAGGGACGGCCAATGAATTGGATGTGAGCCTCTCCGAGGGACGTGTTCTTCGGACGCAACATCCGAATTACCAATACGACACCTCCACAATATCTCTTGGGCAAGGTGCGTTGGCTCATATTGCAACGGCATTGGCGTCTTTTAGATGGCTGAAGCGGCAACTAAAGCAAGACTATCCTGGAGGGATTCTTGTGGTTGATGAAATTGAGGCAGGGTTGCACCCTAGGGCGCAGATTAAGTTGGCGGAAATTCTGCTGAGTGAAGCTAAATCATTAGATTTACAGATTGTGGTGACAACTCATTCAAGTGTCTTTCTCGAGCAGATTTACAACGTTTCGAGAAGTACAGAAGCAATTGATGGCATTGTTTATCTGATGGACACCCAGACGCCACGCGTAAGCGACTTGACGCTGCAAGAGATGCAGGATGAGATGTTGCTGAGCAAGTCTGCATTTGCGAGAAAACGCAAAAAAGAGCTATTCGTGTATACGGAGGATTCGGAAGCGGTCTTTTTCTTAAAGCAGATCGTGAAGTTGGGCAATGTTGATGAAAAATCTTTAAGAGTCACTGTAAAAAAAGTACCTCTGAAAATGGGGTGTGGCGAGTTAATTAAGCTGGCCCGGAACAAGCTAGCTACGCATTTCAGTAAGTACTCTGTTTTTGTGTTAGATGGAGATCAAAATACTAAAGATTTTGAGGGTCTTGATAATTGCATCAAATTGCCTACAGAAGCTGGTCTTCTAAAAAGTCCAGAACAGGAAATTGAATACTTCCTATCGAAGGCTCTGAAAAATCTAAATGGGAAAGAGCACAAGGCTTTACTTAAGAGGAATGTTTCTTGGAATTATGTGCAGAATGAAATTGACAAGCTTCACGAAAAATTAAAAAAAATCGGTGAGGAAGAAAAGAAGCGAAGAGATGCTTATAAGAAATGGTTTTCGAGTATAAGTGCTAATAAGAGAGCGGATATTCTTTCTGCATGGATTGAGGTTCACTCTCAAGAGGTAAAAGGATTTGCCGACAAATACCTAAAAGTTTTGTCGGCGGTTAAAAAGCGGCTTGGTGACTAACGCACAGTTTGAGGGATTTTTTTGATGTTACCAAAGAACATTATTTCCTTCCCTACACTCTTGCGTTGGGCTGTATAAGTGAGATCGTACTCGATGAATTCACAGCCGGAATAGATTTTTCTAATGAACTCGTGGTTGTCGTATGAGACGATCCATGGGCGCGACTCAGATCTAATGAAGGAGGATACTTTTGAGTGATCCAAGTCGTTGTAGAAGTTGGTATAGAGCCCGGCTCCCTTTACATAGTATGGGGGGTCAAGGTTGAACAAAACGGTTTTGAGTTGTTGCGGGACTGCAGAAGCCAAAAAATCCAACGCATCCATATTAAAAAAATGGATACGATCGCTTAGTTTAGATATTGCTTGAATGCGACTAATTAGCTCGCTCTTGTTGAATCTGCAATCCAGCTTCCAGGTTCCGCTCTGCCCCTTTCCTCCGATGACCCCGCCCTTGATGATGCCCGATCGATTGGTTCGGTTCAGGAAAAATGTCGCGAAACCACGGAGAACGGTGTCTTCGTTTTGTGCAAGATCTTTTTGTCTGTTCCACTCTTCGATAGTCACTTCGGTTTTCTCAATCATCTCGCACAACAAGTCAGGTTGCTTGAGGGCAAGCTTCCAGAACGAAGCAATGCCTTTGTCGATATCGTTTAACCAAAGCTGACCAACTACTCCTCGGCGTAGCAACTCCACAGCAAGGCCTGCTCCTCCGGCGTACGGCTCAGCATATTCACATCCTGTAAGGCCGTTACTCGAAATGAGTCGGTCTACAAAGTTGGCAAGCTTTCGTTTGCCTCCTGGGTATCGAAGTGGTGTTCTAAGGTTCATGGCGGAATTGTATCTTGTGTTGTTCCATTCTGAGTGTATTTTCATGCCATTTGAGGATCATGACGAAGGTCTTTGATCTCGCGCTACGATGTTGGATTAAAGCCAACGCTAGGAGCGATCTGTAATGTGAAACTGTTGCGGAAAACAGCTGTCAGGTGTTTTTTGTTTAGTTCTCTTCATAGAGAAACAAGGCTGTTAGACGACACGGTATCGTACCCATTTTCGGGGGTCAATTTAAAGGACGCTTGACAATAATGCTTGAACCTTCAGGTCCAAATTTCGCGCCCCACCCCACCTGTTGCATGCGCTCCTTATGAGCTTGCATGGCGGGGTCGAAGTAGCATTCGCTCATTTGACTTCTCCTTTTGATTGAATTGAGTCCTTGTGTCTGCCGACTCATCCAATGGATCAGGGAGTTTTCGAGGAAGAGGACAAGCCGGCAGGCAGAAGGACTCGCTTTCTGTGGTCCGCAATCAGCGGAAAATTTCGAATAGCCACGGCATGGCAACCAGAGAGCCAAAGACGAATGCTGCGCATAAAAAAACCACGGCAGGAATCTCGCCGTGGTCGTCTGGTGTAAACCAGTTCTTAATCAAATTGCGCATGTATGTGCTCCTGAACCTCGTCCAAAAAGTCATCTGCATAGGCTAGGAACGACTGAAGCCGAGATTCGCTTGTAGTGAAGCGAATCATGAAGTCACGCTTTCTGATCGTTAAACCGTCGCCGGCATGCCATTCAAACAATCTGTACTGTGAGTCCTGGTTGCGAGAGGTGAGATCTCGTTTCAGTGCCTGTATGTTCGACTTGAAAACGCTGATCGGAACGTTCTTGACGAACGTTTTGTACATTCCGAAACCGATGATCGAGACGTCGACGACATTTCCGTCGATACACTGAAGATTGATTCCTGTGCCGCAGTCGTCGATTTGGACACGGCTTTTACCCTCAACGGGCACGAACTTTTTCATGTTGATTCCTTATGCAAAACGGTAAGCGACTTCGTGTTCATCAAGAGCGATCGCATCTTTGATCGCTGTCTCGTATTCGCTCCTGGCGGTTTCGGCGCCGTCCTCATCATCAAAGCCAAGCTCAAGTAGCTCTGCGTACCGTTTCACTAGAAGCAGCTCGACGGTGTGATTCCGGCAGGTTGTTCGCAGCTGTTCGTCAAACAGAGCGTCGACGCGCTCGCGGAAAGTTTTCCACGCAGTGTTCGCCAGTTCGCGATCACGGACACTGGCGAGCTCTTCGCAGGTGTTGATTGTCGGAGTCATGGATGTGCCTTGAAGAAGGATCCCGCGAGATGAAAGTCGGAAGACTCTGAAAAACCGACGATCAAATCATGGGGAAGAAATTGGAAAGATCTGAGTCAAATATCAACTTGTGATAACTGCTCCCATTTTTTTAAAGATTGTGGTTCAAATAGTGATAGAAAAAGAAAGAGCCTCATGAGGGTGAGGCTCTTTATGCAAAAAAATCCTTTGGTGAGATAATTGTTTTGTGAAGTTTTGATTAATCCTACCAAGGGAGGAAGTAGTGGCTGAGTTTAGAAAAATTTTCCCATCTTACGACTGGGATCAAGATGTTGTTTATGTCAATCAGATCGTGAACTATCCATATATTGTTGGAGTTCGCGAAGCTGGATTTGTTAAAAGTGTCCCTAATGAAGAAGTCAAGAGGGATGATAATGCTATCGCTAAATGGATTAGGGATAATATGCGGGGGTGCTCTTGCTTCATCCTTTTTATTGGTGAAAAGACATATCAAAGCAAGTGGTGCCTATATGAGATGGATCTGGCTCGAGAATGGGGGTTAGGTCGAATGATTATTTACTTGGATAGGATGATTGATCCTAAAGGTCGTGTTTGTGGATTAGGACCTAATCCCTATATTTTTCATAATCGCTGCACGACTAATCTATCTGCAAATACCTATATTATCCAGCAGTACCATTGGAAAGACTATGAGAAGCCACACCAGTTGTTGTGGGCATGGATAGAAGATGCCTGCAAGAGAGCTGGGCGCTAACCAACTAAACCAAGTTTAAGTACAAAAAGCAAAGCGAGCCAGTAGAGCCACATTGTAAAATTTAAAAACATAATTTTTGCAATTGGCTCCACTTTATATTTTTTTGGGTTGAAAGACCACTGGTCTAGGCAACTAATAGTGCCGCTTATGATGGCTTGATGATGTTTTCGAAACTGTCTCTCTAGTTGTAAGTATTTTGCGTCTGTATACCACATGGCAAAAATGACAGAAACAAATCCGAGCAAAACAAAACAATCTAAATGTATTGATTTGTGAAGGGTGACAGCGGCAGCGAACAGAGCCAAAAATACAGTCTTAGTCTTGGCCGAGTTGTCGGCCATCCGTTTGATTATTTCTTGATTTGCCTTGATCGCCTCAATCTCGCTCGGCGAAAGTAGAGTGTTCTTAGCCCTTGATTGATCCATCGTGCGCACCTCTTGGGAAATTATAAGATTAATAAAATTTGATTATTTATCCACGCCACCCAGCTTCTAGTGGTGGCAGCAGGGATCAAACCTGCGACCGACGAAATCAAAATCTGTTGCTCTGCCAACTGAACTATGCCCCTAAAAACGACGGGAAGGCGCTCTTTCGAGCGCCCTCTCGTAGGCCCTCTCTTGCGGAAAGGGCTACGGCTTCTACTGACCTGGCTCCAGGTCCGCTAACGGTCTACGGTTGACTACGTAGCCGTGCCGCGCTCGGCTCCACAGTTGCCACACTGCTTCTAAGCGTCTGGAATGCTGTCCACTCCTTGGGGGCGAGCCATTTTGAAAGCCCCGTGTCGGCTTTTAAGTCGCATCCGACTGTTTAGCAACCGCCTTTATTGGCGGTTTCTGCACCGCAAGCGTTACATTTTCGGTGTAAACCAAAGGTTAACATGAAGAATGAAAAGCTGCAAATTGTAAGCTAGCGCTTAGTGTGAACTGAAGGGAAAAAATGTAAACCTACATTGACAAAAAGCAAAAAAAAAGCCGCCCTAATGCAGGCGGCCAGATTTGTATTTATGTGTGTTTGTTAGAGAAGGCTTCTCAGGAGAGCTCCGACATAACATTTTCCGATTACGAAAAAGGAATCTTGTTCTCCAACATCTATTGCAGGATATAGATGGTTGTCGCTGATCACTCGTATGCCCCTAGGGGTGATTTGGAGTCTTTTTACGAACAAGCAACCGTCCATCTGGACTGCATACAAGCCATCACGTGTAACTCTGTTGTCACTGGTGTCAATTATTACTGCGTCTCCATCGGCGACGGTTGGCATCATGCTGTCTCCGTGGACCGTAATGATGTTGAGGGTATTTGGATTGGCTCCGTGAGCAAACTTCCTAATGAATTCGGGCGAAACCTTGATCATGCGGATGATTTCTTCAGCGTCGACCATTACACCTCCGCCGCATGATGCTGTCACGTTGTACAGAGGGATCGAGATTGTGTTTGTAGGAAGCGGGTCTGGTTTCGCTCCCTTTCCTTCACCGTACAAAACGAAGGCTGGAGAGACATCGAAGTAGTTGCAAAAAGCCTCTAGAGCTTTTCCGGATGGTGCGAACTGTCCTTTCATCCACTTGCCGATCGATACGTTCGAAACTCCGATTTTTCTTCCTAATTCACGAATTGAAAGGCCAGAGCCTTTTACCAAATCTGTGACTCGTCTTGCGCAGCCTTCTGTCATTTGAACCTCCTTAAGTCAGTTCAGCTCAAGTGTAAACGCAAAGTTTGCATAAAGATGCTAACACCTAATTTACAGTTCATTAACTCTTAGCTCGCAAGTGTGAGCTTTACGGAAGCATGAGCAATAATCAGAACAACGTGAAGAAAGCGGTGTTGGATTTCCAAAACCGCACTGGGAAGACGATGCAGGAGATTGCCTTCGAAATAGGCGTTTCTCGTGTGTCCCTTGGAAAGTGGCTTCAAAAGGGATACGTCTCAGAAGACTTCGTTATGAGGTTTGCCGATGTTGTTGGCGTACCTCCCTGGACAGTGAACAAGCTTGCGAAGGAGATGGCTGACCGTCTCGCAAGCCAGTGAGCGCAATTGAAGCGAAGGCTGACAGGAAGAAGAGGTTTATATGAACTTCGTTCAATTTCACATAGGCGACTGGGACTCAAGTACGCGTCTTTTGTCGCCGCTAGAGAAGGGCATCTATATCGATTTGCTCTTTCTTTATTACTCGCTAGAGCGTCCGCTTATGCGATCGGAATGCGAACGCATCGCCCGTGCATATACGGATGAAGAAAAGACCGCATTGGAGTACGTGCTAAATCGCTTTTTTAGCACTGATGGCGATGTTTACAGGCAAAGAAGATGCGACCAGGAGATTGAAGCTGTCCACGCTAAATCGATGAAAGCTGCTGCATCAGCCAAAGCTCGTTGGGACAGGGAAAAGTCGAACTCTATGAATCGTCAACGGTTCTCTGAGCAAATGCAAACAGAGTGCGAACGAAATGCGGACGCATTGAAAACGAATGTGCAAGACGCATGCAAATGCAATGCGAGCGCAATGCTAACCGATAACCGTAAACCAATAACCATAACTAAAGAAGAAAAAGTAGGAAAAGAAACGAAAAAAACAAAACGCGAACCGACAGTTTTTTTCCCAGGCGAATTGCCTGAAGACTGGCGAAAAGACGCACTGGTGGTACGTCCTGACGTTACACCCGAGAAAGTGTTCTTGAAATTGCGCAGCCGCTACGCACCGACAACGATGAAAAAGACCATCGGAATGTGGCGCCGAATTTATCTTGACTGGGTTGGGAGGGAATTCTCGGACGGAAAGTTAAACGTGCCCGATCACAAAAACAACAATCTGCGCTTTGACGCCGACTACTACGCCGATGCAAAGCTGCCTGACGGATCTATCGACTGGGGGATTTGATGTTGCTTTTTGAAATGAAAAAGGAGGCGCTGCCGATTGGCACCATCCTCAACCGAAAGGAATTCGGTGACTTGCACTGGTACGACGAACAGCGATGCTGCGAGCTGCATGGCCCATACATGGCGCGTGTCGTCTTTGCACGCGATGAAAAGCGCAGCAACTGCTTCTGCCCGGAATGCCGTCGCCTCCAGGAGGAGAAGGTCGCCAAGGATCGGGCTGCCGTGATGGCGCAGATTGAAGCTGAGCGTGAGCGTCGTCGCATCGAGGATGCTCTCGGACGAGCCTGCATTCCTGCTGATTTCCTAGGCAAAAGCTTCGGCACGTTTAAGGCCGATACGGATGAACTCAAGCAGGCTCTGGATTTATGCAAACGATTTGTTGCAGGATGGCAAACGGCCAGAGAAAACGGATACGGTCTGCTGTTCTTCGGAAACCCGGGAACGGGCAAGAGCCATCTGGCGATCTCGATCCTCAAGGAGCTGATTCCTCAGGGCGTGACGGGGCTCTACACGCGCGTCCCTGACTTGATCGGCTACATCCGCGCGCAGTGGCGTCCAGACAGCGAGACGAGTTCCTATGCCGCCGTTCGCCAGTACATCGATATCGACCTGCTTGTGCTTGACGAGCTCGGTGTACAGGCTGGTTCACAAAATGAACAGTCATTGCTTTTTGAGGTGATTGACGCACGATTGTCGGAGAACCGTCCGACTATCTTCCTGTCGAACCTCAAGCCCAAGATGCTTGCGCCCGTTATTGGCGAACGAATCGTAGACCGAATCAAAGGCAAATGCGTTGCTCAGCAGTTCTCCGGAGAGAGCCGCCGTAAGCCGTTGACCGCAGACGTCTTTGGGGAGGCAGCATGACTAATTTGATTTTTTCTTGTTCCGTTTGTGTCTTGAGCTTGGTCATAGCATTTCAGGCTTGGTACTTCCGCAATTTCAGTGTTGTGCTGATGCGGCTTATTGCAGAACTGCAATGCCTGAAAGCAGAGGCTATTCACCAATCCAGTGAGTGCGCTTGTAAGGGCACTTTATCCGAACCCAACGAAATAGACCAAACCGCACCAAAACAGTCAATTCGCCCTGTTCAGGATTTTTCGGACGGACGTTAAGGAACTTACTGTGATGGTCTCCGGGTTCGATAAAGCTAGGGAGTTTGAAGTCCTCGCTGATTTTCGCTCCAACCACGCTAACGGAACGAGGGTATATGACGATGTTTGCAGGGGCTTTTATGTCAACGAATAGCGTGAACCAGCCTTCTTGCTGAAGGCGTTCTCCTTGAGATCCTCGTTTGTTGGCTCCGGAAACATCTTGGATATGTGCTGTCACCAGAGGTCGAGAAGAAACAAAGTTCGGGTACATGAAAGCGGCAGTTGCAAGCGTTCCAAATGCGGCGAGCGCGGTTAAGAAAATTTCCACTTTTTCCTCCGTGGGTTGGTCTGTGAACGTGTTGGGGAACACTGAGCAATCTTCTCACGGAGTTCAAAGGGAAGCTAGAGAAATGAGAAATAAAGACGACAAATTTCGAAGAATTGAGCGAGAAGGATATTTCGCAGCTCTAAACAAAGAGAGTAAGGCACAGTACCAATACAAGTCACGTGAGGAACGGATGGCTTTCGATATTGGTTATTACAAGGGAACCTTGGAGATCTCTCGCCAAACAGCCGATCTTCGTATACGACAGAAAGAGTGTGAACGTGACCTTTCAAAATGCGGTTGAGAAGTGCCCTGAGACCGGGCCTTGTTGCAGTTAAGACCGGAGCCGATGTCGGTGATGACTTTCGTGCAACCGACGTCGAATGGTGCTTGGCGACACGCCGTAATGTTTGGCAACGATCCCGATGGAATACAGCGTCATGATTGCCTCCGCTGTCTTTGAACGAGCTCGTCTCTTCTTTTTCCAAGTTTAACGTTGCTATGGAACCCGTTATGGGAGATTTGGTAGATTTTTAGTCAACTAGCCATACCCCCGGATCGCTCTGGGAGTTGGGCTCAGGCCGGTATTCGTTAAGCGTTGTTATTCGGTCGGTTTTATAGCTTTCTTTGCTTTTGTCTATCAGCGAAGTTTTGTCCAGTTTTTAGCATACAATTGCCAACTAATAGGATGTAAGCGTTCCAAGCGACGATCTGTCGGGTATCCCCAAAACCAGAAAAGGCAGATCGGCTCTTCGCATGGAGACGCTTTTAAACAACTCGAATAACGCAGGAGATACTCCCATGAAGAAGTTCCGTTGCAAGGTTTGCGGCTACATCTATGAAGGCGATGAGCTGCCCGCTGATTTCGTTTGCCCGCTTTGCCACAAGGGTGTTGAAGTTTTTGAAGAAGTCCAGGAAGCTCCTGCTGCGAGTGGCGACAACCGCCTGAAGGGCACTAAGACGGCAGAAAACCTTGCCACCGCATTTGCCGGTGAATCCCAGGCCCGCAACAAGTACACGTACTTTGCTGAAGTCGCTCGTCGCGAAGGCTACGAACAGCTCGCGGAAATCTTCCTGTCGACCGCTCGCAACGAACAGGAACATGCCCGTCTGTGGTTTGATCTCTTGGGCGGCATCGGCGACACGGCAGCCAATCTCCAGGCTGCAGCTGAAGGCGAGAACTACGAATGGACCGATATGTACGCCGGTTTCGCGAAGACTGCCGAAGAAGAAGGCTTCCCGGAAATCGCTGCCAAGTTCCGTTTGGTTGCCGCCATTGAAAAGACCCACGAAGAACGCTATCGCAAGCTTCTGAACAACGTTCAGATGAAGCAGGTGTTTGAAAAGGGTGAAATGACGATGTGGGAATGCCGCATCTGCGGCCACATCGTTGTCGGCAATGCCGCTCCGGATGTCTGCCCGGTTTGCCACTACGCACAGAGCTTCTTTGAAGTTCGCAAGACGAACTACTAAGCGGCTGTTGCCTCGTTGAGGCGAAGCATTGGCGTATCAAAGCGTGCTTTTGGCGGAAGTCGAGAGCGCGCTTTTTTGCATATTTCACAAGTTTGGTAGCCTAAAATAAACCCATAGAGGACAATCAGGACATAAGAGGACAACTCATTTGCCCACCGGATTTTTCACGCACGACTTGTGTCACAGCTACCAGCAGGGGCCAGATTCTCCCGAGTCTCCCGAACGCATTGATGCGATTGAAGACCGCATGCTTGCGATGGGGTTGTCTCGTGTCGTGACTGTATTGCCGAGCGCACCGGCTTCTCTGGAAGATGTTTTGCGTGCGCATGACAAGAGCTATGTGCAGGAACTGGAACAAACCAGTCGTGAAGCCAAAAGAACCGGAGAAAAGCAAATCTCCGAAGATACCTTCATAAATGAGCTGAGCTTTGAAGCGGCGCTTAAAAGCGCAGGCGCCGCCATCGAGGCGGTACGTCAGGTCTGTGCGGGTACCATTCGAAACGCCTTTGCCTGCGTGCGTCCGCCCGGACATCATGCAGGTCGTAATTTTGCGCACGGCTTTTGCCTGATCAACTCCGTGGCCTGTGCAGCGCTTCACGCGCTCGACGTTCTCGGCCTAAAGCGCGTTGCCATTGTGGATTTCGACGTGCATCGCGCCGATGGAACGGAAGACATCATCAAGGGCGACGAGCGCATCGCGCTTTTCAGTCTTTATCAGGAAACGGCGTTTCCGTTCGGGTTGCAGCCGGCTCAAGCGAGCAACATCATCAACGCTCCGATGCCAGAAGGCAGTGATGGCACGGACGTGCTTCGTGTCGTCAACGACATTTGGATTCCGAAGCTTTTGAGCTTCAAGCCCGATCTTATTCTGGTGAGCGCCGGGTTTGACGCGCACCGAGATGAAAAGCAGGCGCTCTTCAAGCTTACGGAATTTGACTACTCCTTCATGACCATCGAGGTCATGCGCGTGGCGCGTGCCGTCTGCGAAGGGCGGCTTGTGAGCATTCTGGAAGGGGGTTACGACATCCGCAGTCTTGCAAGAAGTGCGGTCGCGCACATTACAACGCTTACGCGTTCGGCATAATTGTGAGTGGGCTGAATTGGAATTCAAATTCTTTTCGTGCACGTCCTTCCGAGGCGCTGTAATATCCGCATTCGTTGTTTTTACGTGATTGATTGACTGCATGCGCAGAGTTCTTAAATTCTTTGTTCCTGTCGTGACGATCGCTTTGGCCGGGTGTCAGCAATTCGCAGGCCAAAGCCCTTATGAATATCGTTTTGACGACAATGCCGCTCAGGTAGTGTGCGTGAGCGTGACGCCGCACGGCAACGAGTCGCTGCGGTTGTCCGTGCGTCAGACGCTTCTGGAGAAGGGCTTTAAAGTGCATGAAGTGAAGACGTTCGACGAAAGCTGCACACGCTGCCTGAAGTTCGACTTCACGGTTGGCGGCTGGAACGATCGAATTGTCGAGGGCAAGCTTGATTACGTGCGCATCGTGCACGGAAGCCGCTACGAAGCTCAGGCAACGGAAAAGTTGCCCGAAGCCACCTTCGGCACGCCGGGCGACGATGAAAAGGTGCTCATCCGAGCGCTTTTGAATCGCATTTTCCCGCACCCGGTACCGTGGAAGGAGTAGGCCTCAGTCGAGGTACTTTTCAGTCCAGTATTCCTGCGCCGCAGCGTAAAACGCCTGCGGCGTTTTTGCGTTCAGAGAACCTAATCCGAGATGTATGGCGGCAGCGTTCAAGAGCTCTAGCGGATCTTCGTTGTCAATGGCGGGAGCATGGGTCTGTTTGGAAAGCTTCTGCCCGTGTCCGTCAAGAGCCAGAGCAATGTGCAGATACTGCGGCGTGGGGTATCCGAGTTTTCTTTGAAGAAAAATCTGGCGGGGTGTGTTGTCAAGGAGGTCTTCGCCGCGCACGACGTCCGTGATGCCCTGCTCGGCGTCGTCAACAACCACGGCAAGCTGATAGGCCCACAGACTGTCGGCCCGCTTGATCACGAAGTCACCGACGTCGCGCTCCAGGTTTTCGGAAAAATAGCTGCAGCGACGATCGGTGAAACCGACAACTTCGTCGGAGGTTCGGATGCGAAGCGACCGAGCCGGTCTGCCGTGCGTTCCGTTGCGGCAGATGCCGGGGTAGACGTGAGAAGGAAGTCCGAGCTCGGTTTGGACTGCGGCGATTTCCTTGCGCGAGCATGCGCATCCGTAGACGAGTCCCTGTTGACTGAGCCGGCGTAAAGCCTCTTCGTAGAGCGCATAACGTTGGCTTTGCCAGACAACCGGAACGTCGGAAGTCATCCCGAGTCTGGCAAGCGTTTTCAGAATGGCCTGATCGGCTCCGGGAACGTCACGGGGGGGATCGATGTCTTCGATGCGAATCAACCAGGTGCCGTTGTGCGCGCGCGCATCCAAAAAGGAAGCCAGAGCGCAGACTAGACTGCCGAAATGAAGCGGGCCGGTCGGAGAAGGGGCGAAGCGGCCGCAGTAGGCACGTTGAGAAAGCGACATCGGAAAAAAGCGAGCAGACACAAACAAGCGCATTGTCCCACGAACGAAGCGTGTACACAATCGAATGTCTTCTACGGGGAATGGAAGAAATTGGAGCGGGAGACGAGTCTCGAACTCGCGACCTCAACCTTGGCAAGGTTGCGCTCTACCAACTGAGCTACTCCCGCGTTCTCTCGAAGAGAATGCGCATTTTACAGGTGTAATCGCTTCTGTCAAGCGGTTTTGAAAAAAAATTTTCCGACACGAAAAAATTTCTAAGAAAATCAGTACGGGAATTTGCATTTTTGATTTCTATCAAGAACTGATACCGATTTAACAAAACGAAGGAGATTCCGTGCTTTAGATTCGCTAAGTAGTTTTGCGTAGGACACATTAGTTAAGAGTTCGAAGCGAAACTGAATAAATTTCATATGCCCGCGGTTTGCGACAGGACTCTGTCGGTGTTCGCAGGCGTGTGAATACTTACCAAAACATTTTTTTGAGAGAGAGAAACAAAAATGCGCTTGGTTAAGAAGTCTCTGCTTGCCGCTGCTATCGCTACCGCTTGCGGTGCCGCCATGGCTGCCTCTTTGCCGCAGATCGAAGTGCTCGCCACGGGCGGCACGATTGCCGGTTCCGGCAATTCGGCAACGGGTTCCGCCTACACGGCCGGTAAGGTTAGCGTCAACCATCTGGTTGCCGCTGTTCCGCAGCTTGCTGACATCGCTGTGGTTACTCCCAAGCAGGTTGTTCAGATCGGTTCGCAGGACATGACCGACGACGTGTGGCTCAAGCTTGCCAAGACCATCAACGCTGACTGCAGCAAGGTCGACGGCTTCGTGATCACGCACGGCACGGACACGATGGAAGAAACCGCTTACTTCCTGAACCTGACTGTCAAGTGCAAGAAGCCTGTGGTGCTCGTTGGCGCCATGCTCCCCTCCACCGGTCTCGGTGCTGACGGTCCCCGTAACCTCTACAACGCTGTTCTGACGGCCGCCACGAAGGAAACGGCTAAGCAGGGTGTTGTGGTTGCCATGAACAACATCGTTGTCGGCGCCCGCGACTTGATGAAGTCCAACACGGTCCAGCCCGAAACCTTCGTCGCCGCCAACTTCGGTAAGGTCGGCACGATCTTCAACAACAAGGTGACGTACGAATCCACCTCGCTGCGTCCGCACACCTACCAGACCCCGTTTGACGTTTCCAAGATCGAAACGCTTCCGAAGGTTGGCATCGTCTACAACCACGGTGGCGTGGAAGGCATCCAGGCTCAGGCTCTGGTTGACGCCGGTTACGCCGGTATCGTGAACGCCGGTGTCGGTAACGGCAACATCCACAAGAGCATCTTCCCGATCCTTGAAAAGGCTGCCAAGAGCGGCATCGCCGTGGTTCGCAGCTCTCGCGTTCCGACGGGCGCCACCACCAAGGACGCTGAAGTTGATGACGCCAAGTACGGCTTCCTGTCCTCCGGCACGCTCAATCCGCAGAAGGCTCGCGTCCTGCTGCAGTTGGGTCTGACGAAGACCAAGGATGTCAAGAAGCTTCAGGAATACTTCGACAAGTACTAATCTGCTTGTGATCGGACCTCGGAAGAGGTCCTGCTGAAGTGACGGAAAAGGCGCAAAGGCGAAAATGCCGATGCGCCTTTTTCGTGTCTACAAAAGGAATTCACGGTTGTTTTTGCGCGGACTTATGCAGCCGCATGTTCATGGCGATGAGCCACAGAGAGATTGTCAGAAGCCCGAAACCTGCAATTGCCAGATCGTAAAGTGCGCCGTTACCGAAGAGCAAAGGCACCAGCAATGCGGAACACAGCGCAAAGAAAATCGTCTGCACGAAGCTTTGCATGGATGCGGCCAGACCTCGGGATTGCGGCAAGAAGTCCATGGCAATCAGGGCCATGCCCGGACGAACGATACCGATGCCGATGGTGTAGATCATCAAGGGCAAAACTGCCCAGACGATGCCTTCGGGCAATAAGCCCGACATGGTACACAAGGCAAAGACGCCAGCGGCAAACATCACGCAAAAGCCCACTCGGATTGTTCCTTGTGTGCTCAGACGGCCGGCAATGCGAGCCGAAATCCAGCTGCCGATGACGGTGCCGGAGACCATCGGCAAAAAGAGTTTCCAGAATTCATCCGGCGACAAATGCATGACTTCCACGCACCAGTCCGCCGCTCCGGCAATGAAAACGCCCTGTCCCAGAAAGGCTACGGCAAGCGCAGTGTTTGCTGTCATAAAGGCACCGTGTCGCGCCGCCGAGGCGTAGTTGGAAAGAAGTGTTCCCAGGCGGGGCGACATGCGTTTTTCCTTGGGCAGCGTCTCGGGCAGAAACAAGAGACAAAGAGCTGCAAGAACTGCGCTGATGAAGGTCAGAATATAGAAGTGACTTTCCCAGGAAAGGTGGGTGGCGACGATGCCGCCGATTACCGGAGCCAGCGCCGGGCCAAAACCGAAGACCATGGATACGTAGGCCATCAGCATCTGTGCTTTCGGCCCGCCGAAAAGGTCACGAATGACGGCCATTCCGATCACCATGCCGCAGCCGGCAAAAATGCCCTGACACAAACGCCAGAGAACAAGCATCGAGAGAGAATCAGAAGTGGCAGCGCCGAGACTTGAGGCCGAAAAACACAAGAAGCCCGTGACCATCGTGAGCTTACGGCCGAACATGTCCGAAATGGTTCCATAGAAAAGCGTCATGACGGCAAAACCCGCGAGGTAGGAGGAAAGCGTCATTTGGACACCTGCCAGATCGGAGCCGAAGGCTTGAGCCATTTGGTGGAAACTCGGCAGGTACATGTCGGTGGCAAACGGGCCGATCATGGAACAGGCCGCCAGAAGCCAGGAGAGCAGATGTGTGTTGACTTTGTCGGGATTGTCGACCGGTTGGAAGGAGATGCGCATTTTCTTTTTGTTCTTCAGTAGGTTGCGCCGCATTGTATCGCAGTGCATTGGCGAAGAAGTTCGTAAGACTGATGAAGGAAATTTCCATGCGGCAAAGCTCTGAAAGCCGCATAATCGGGAAGCGGCATTTTTCAGGTCAAGAAAAGCACGGTGAGATAAAATCCGAAGGCTAAGTTGCGAGTCGTGGGCTTTTTTCAAGCGGCTCGCCCGACAATTCGAAAAAAAAACGGAGATGGATACGGTGTCGTTTTCGAGTGAATTGTTCACCGACAACACCGCTTCTGCTATGACCCAGACTGCAAACGAGAAAACACCGACTTTTGAAGAGGCGATGGCTGAACTCGAAGCTCTTGTCCGCAAGATGGAAGAGGGCAAGCTTGCTCTCGAAGAGAGCGTGGAAGCCTATACGCGCGGAACCGAACTGGTGAATCTGTGCCGGGCTAAGCTCGAAGATGCCGAGACTCGCGTTCGCAAACTGGAAGCTCAAAACAACGGCTCGGGCGACACGACGGCTTTGCAATAGGGAGGTGTTGCTGTTATGGAAGCTGACAAAGCCGAATTTGAGGTTTGGTCTCGGGAACAACGCGGGCATTTCGAAGGTGTCGCCGAAGCGGCGCTGGATGCGCGCGAGGGCAGTCTCGGAACGCTCACCGAAGCGATGCGCTATGCTGTTTTGGACGGCGGCAAACGAATGCGCGCCATGCTTGTGTACGCAGCCGGTCGTCTGACGCAGGCGCGTGAAAGCGATCTGGACGAACTTGCGCTCGCGGTGGAATACGTTCACGGATACTCTCTGGTGCACGATGATATGCCCGCCATGGACAACGATGTCCTGCGGCGCGGCAAACCCACGGCTCACGTGAAATACGGCGAAGCGGTGGCAATGCTAGCGGGCGACGCGCTGCAGCCCGAAGCTTTCCTGCGCATTGCCCGAACGCAGGTGGCTCCCGCCGTCAAGGTCAGGCTCATGCAGGAGCTTGCCTATTCGAGCGGGCGCGATGGCATGTGCGGCGGGCAGGCAATTGACCTTCTGAGCGTAGGAAAGAGCCTCAACGAGGCTTCATTGCGCCATATGCACAGTCTCAAGACGGGCGCCCTGATTCTGGCTAGCGTTCGAATGGGCGCGCTTGCCGGCAATCCGGAACTCTTTGCTGCCGCTGAATTCGAACTCAATCGTTACGCCAAGGCTCTGGGACTGGCTTTTCAGGTGATCGACGACATTTTGGACGTCACTGCCGACACGGCGACGCTCGGTAAAACTTCCGGCAAAGACGACGCCCATGACAAACCCACGTTCGTTTCACTGATGGGGCTTGACGCGGCGCGCAAACTCGCCCGAGAAATGGAACACGAAGCCGGAGCGGCTCTTCAGACACTGGCTGCCAAAGGCTGTTTTGAAGATATGGCACTTCGTCTTTTGGCCGGCGCCGCCGCTTTTGTGACCAACAGGAAATATTGATGGATCAGCGAGATACGACGCAGGTGGTGCGCATGCTCACGCCTGACGAACGAAAGGAAATGCTGGAGTCGATCAATTCTCCGGCCGATTTGCGCAAGCTCCCCGTCGAAGAGCTTCCGGTGCTCGCGCGCGCACTACGCGATTTCATGGTCGAAAGCGTCAGCAAGACGGGCGGTCACTTGTCGAGTTCGCTCGGTGCCACGGAATTGGCAATCGCGCTTCATTACGTTTTCAACACCCCCGAAGACGCTATTGTTTGGGACGTTGGTCACCAGGCTTATGCCCACAAGATTCTCACCGGCAGGCGCGATGCGATGGCCACGCTGCGCCAGACCGACGGCATTTCCGGTTTTCCGAAGCGCAGCGAAAGCCCGTACGACGCCTTCGGTACGGCGCATTCCTCGACGTCAATTTCTGCCGCACTCGGTATGGCTGTTGCTGACAGCCTCAATGGCAAGAAGGACCGCTGGCACATTGCTGTTATCGGCGACGGCGCCCTGACAGGCGGCATGGCGGTTGAAGCGCTCAATCACGCGGGTGTCTACAAGAAGGACCTCAAGCTACTTATCATTCTCAACGACAACGACCACTCGATTTCGCCTCCGGCAGGAGCGCTGTCGGGTCATCTGGCCAAGCTCGTGAGCACGGCGCCCGTCTGGAAGGCCCGTGAGATCTCGAAGTCCATCCTCAAGCCCGTGCCGCTCCTGTGGGACTTTGCCAAGCGAGTGGAAAAGCAGACCGTCAATTTTCTGTCGCCGCCATCGACGCTCTTTTCAAGTTTTGACATCAATTACTTCGGTCCGATTGACGGTCACGACTTGACCGGGCTTGTGAGCTTTCTCAAGAACCTGAAGGCGCTTGACGGTCCGATCGTTTTGCACGTCAAGACGAAGAAGGGAAAAGGGTATAAGCCTGCCGAAGACGATCCGACGCTCTATCACGGTGTGGGCAAGTTTGATCCTGTCGTGGGCATTCAACCGTCTGCCGCACCCCCGAAGAAGACCTACACGCAACTGTTTTCAGACTGGATCTGCGACACAGCTGAACGTGACAAGACGCTTTATGCGATTACGCCTGCGATGCGCGAAGGCTCCGGTCTGGTGGAATTCGAAAAGAGATTTCCCGAACGCTACCGCGATGTGGCCATTGCCGAGCAGCATGCAGTGACGTTTGCCGCTGGGCTGGCCTGTGCGGGCATTCACCCGGTGGTGGCGATCTATTCGACGTTCGCACAGCGCGCCTACGATCAGATCGTGCACGATGTGGCTATCCAGAATCTGCCGGTGCTCTTTGCGATCGATCGCGCGGGCTTGGTGGGTGCCGACGGACGCACGCACCACGGCCTCTTTGACATTGCATTCCTGCGGTCGTTGCCGAATATGACGGTGATCACGCCGAGCGACGAAAACGAAATGCGTTTGCTGTTGAACACCGCTTGGACACTGCAAACGCCGGTGGCTGTGCGTTACCCGCGAGGAACAGGGCCTGGGGCGGAAGTCACGGCCGACACTGAGACGGTCGAAATCGGCAAGAGCAAGACAGTGCGGACGACTTCGGCCCCCAAGGGCAAGCGCGTGGCGATTCTGGCCTTCGGTTCCATGGTCTGGCGCCTGACTGAAGTGGCTGAGGCGCTTGATGCAACGCTTGTCGACATGCGCTTTGTCAAGCCTCTTGACGAAGAAGCGGTGCTCAAGGCCGCTGCCGAGCATGACTTGCTGGTGACTGCCGAAGAGGGCATCAAGGCGGGCGGCGCGGGTTCCGCCGTGCTCGAAGTCTTGAGCGAGGCCGGTCAAACGACGCGTACGCTCATATTCGGCATTCCCGACGTATTTATAGATCATGGCGACACCGAAGTGCTGATGACCCGCAGTGGTCTCGATCCGGCACATGTTCGTGCCAAGATCGAAGCAGCTCTGTCCTAAGCGAAACCAAGTGTTTCAGGGGCGGGCATTTGCAAAAGAGCCATCCCGTTGACCGCCTATAATCGGGCAAAAGAAGATCGATCCATAGCAGATTGAGGGAGTTTTATGCCCACCGTTGAAAAGAGCGTCAGTCTTAAGTCCTACAACACGTTTGCGGTTGATGTCAGCGCGCAATATTTCGCAGAAGTCTGCACGCCCGAGGACATTCGTTCGGTGCTTGCCGATCCGCGCTACGGACAGCTTCCCCGATTTGTGCTCGGAGGCGGCTCGAATACGCTCTTTACCAAGGACTTCGAAGGTATCGTGCTGCACATGAATGGCGGCACAATCGAGGTGACGGACGAAAACGACAGATTCTATTTTGTCAAGGTGTCGGCCGGCATCGTATGGGATGACTTCGTGCGGCATGCAATTGAAAGCGGTTGGTACGGCATTGAAAATCTGGCGGCAATTCCCGGCACAGTCGGCGGTGCGGCGGTGCAGAACATCGGCGCCTACGGCGTTGAAGTGGCCGAGCATATCGTTGAAGTCGAATGCTTCGATCCCGATCGCCGAGCCATGCGCGTGTTGTCGGCCGAAGATTGCGACTACGGTTATCGCGCAAGTCGCTTTAAGACGACCGAAAAGAATCTGATCGTCACATCCGTTCTTTTTGCGCTCTCAAAGACGTTTAACCCCGTTTACGGGTACAAGGAGCTCGAAGCCATTTTCGGCGATCGCCGTCCCGAATCCGCCAAGGAACTTGAAGAGGCCGTGCGTGCGGTGCGTGCACGCAAGCTCCCCGATCCCAAGGTGCTTCCCAATGCCGGCAGTTTCTTTAAAAACCCGGTGGTTACGCGCACCAAGATGCTGCATCTGCTCGAAGAGACGCCGTCTCTTGTGAGCTACCCTTTGGGAGGAGCTCGCGCCAAAATAGCCGCGGGCTGGCTCATTGAGGCTTGCGGCCTTAAGGGCAAGCGCATGGGGCAGGCGGGTGTTTACGAACGTCAGGCGCTCATCCTCGTCAACTATGGCGGCGCGACCGGTGCTGAAATCAAAGCTCTTGCCGAAGAAGTGGCACGCAACGTCAAGTACCGCTTTGGTGTGGAACTCGAACCCGAACCTGTCATCCTTTGATCGGTCGGACATCATCCGAACGGATGAAATGCTTTGTTACCAACTGACGTTTTGACGTGTGCGTCGGTTGTCATTTATCGCTTCTAAGATTCGTTGAAGGCGTGAGATCGAGATCTCGGTCGGTTTCGCCCTGTGATTCAATACAACGAACAAGAAGAATTCCGATCATGTCAATCAAGGCGATGTTGACGCGGCCCGCCGGGGTCGCGCAGTACACCGTGGGCGAAGAAATCGCCAACGCGGTAACGCACGGCGTGGCGGCTCTGCTTTCGATTGCGGGGCTTGCCGTCCTGGTGGCTTTTGCCGTGTTGTATTCGGGCTCTCCCAAGGTTGTGGCTGCGGTGAGCATCTTCGGCGCGAGCATGGTGTTTCTCTACACCGCCTCGACCTTGTATCACTCCATTCCCAATCCCCGAGCCAAAAAGGTCCTGCAGTATCTGGATCACTCCATGATCTATGTACTGATTGCGGGCTCCTACACGCCGTTTTGCCTGATCACACTTCAGGGTTACACCGGCATTGCGCTGCTGTGCGCGGTGTGGCTTATTGCAATTGCGGGTATTTCGCTGCAGGCCGTACTGCTGCACAAGGCCGACTGGATCAACTGTCTGCTCTATCTCTCCATGGGGTGGCTAGCAGTCTTTGTCATCGACCCGCTCGTCTCAACGCTCGATTCGACCGGTTTGGCGCTGCTGGTGGCCGGAGGTCTTGCCTATACGGTCGGTGTTGTTTTCTACATTTTTGAACGAATTCCCTTTTCTCACGCGATCTGGCACACTTTTGTCTTTGCCGGCACGACGCTGCAGTTTTTCAGCGTCCTCTTTTACGTGATTCCCGGGGTGAATGTTTGAGCGCAGTGATTTCCGCTTGGCAGGATCAGGACTTTGAAGGCGTTGCCAAGCTTTTTGACGAACTGTGGGGCTGGGAGCTCGAAGGCTCCGAACAGGAAAAAAGGGATATTTCCGACTTGTACATTGCGGGCTCGGCTCTGGCCAGCAATCGGTTGCGCGTGATTCGCGAAAACGGTGATATTGCCGCCTATCTGGGGTCGGTGTTCTATCAAAATGCTCCGCAGGAGCAGGGGCTTCAAAATCCGAGCGCTTTTCGTCAGGCCGCCGCCGTCATGGAATCGCGCCTGCGTAGCACGCCTTTCGGTCTGGAGTCCGTGGAGTTTAACGATCTCATCAACGAAGCCAACCGTAAGCTCAAGGCAGACATGCTTGCCAAAGGCTTTGAATGGCAGGGCGAGCTTAAGCTTTTGATGACGTCGCCTTTGTACCAGGGGCGGGGTATGGCTCGCCTTCTGATCGACGATACGTTTGACGAAATGCGTCGCCGAGGCATCCGGGACGTGATCCTCTACACCGATTCGCACTGCAACTGGCAGTATTACGAAAAGACGGGCTGGACGCTTGCAGCCGAGCATGAGTGGAGCTTCAGGGAGGAGCCCATTCGGGCGCTTGCCTACTGGAAAACGATTTGACGAATCGTAAAACCCGAGACCTGAAAATCTCGGGTTTGCGGTATCGGAAGGTCGGATTGCACTAGCGAGCCTGTCGCATCTCCAGATAGAACGGGCCGAGGATCTGCGCATAACTTTCCACGGTAAACGACAGTTTTTCGGGGTTGTCGATGTACTGCAGGGGATCGGTTGCAAGACTGCCGTCGTAGGCAAGCTTCAGGAATTCGGCTTCGCGCGTAGCCTTCTTGCCGTCCTGCCAGACGTAGTCGTTGTATTGTCCGCCGAGATCAAACCCCGAGCCGTCGCTCTTGACCACAAACTGCGCGCGGTACTTGATGTCATCAAACTCGAAGAGCTCACGCATACGCTTGATTGTGCGGGAATTTTCCAGAATGGTATTGTTGAGATCCAGTAAATCCTGAGCGGAACATTCGAACTGCACCACCACGGGCTTGCCGTCTTCTTTGATTTCAGTCCATTTCTGAGTTCCCTTTTTGCAGGCGGCCCAGACGTCGAGCACATCGCCCATATTGGCGGCAGGACTGTATTCTGGAAGCACCGTATCGTGAACGAGTTTGGTGTTGACGGAGCTGCAGGCCGCAAGCGTGAGAACGGCTGCCGCAACGGGCACAAATTTCAGCAGTTGCATGGCTTTTTAAACTTAAGCGGAAGGTTCGGAATCGGCGTCTTTGGCGGGAAGTGCAAAGGGCATGCACTTAGGCCAGGCGGTAAGTTCGTTGTCGTCTTCTACGGTCTCAAGCGCGGCGGGACCGTCGTAAGCCGTGTTGACGGCGTAGTTGAGCTTGGCATAGGTAAGCGTTACTTCGTGCTCGAGAACGCCCTGGGCCTTGCGGGGATCTTCGCGAAGAAGACGAACTGCCTCTTCGAGGGTTTCAAGTGCGTCTTCAAGTGTGGCGGCGAACCATTCGGACTGAATGCGGTCTGACATGGGAAGGTTCCTGTTTGAAAAAAACTGTCAGCTCCGCAGTGTACCCGTGCAACCCAAAGCAAGCCTTAAGGCAACGGTTTCCGATTTACTCTGCAACTTGCGCGGATCGGGCACGCTTTTCGGATTATTCCAAAGACCTCGAACAAGTTCCGTACCTAGACTTCTCTCATCTGAATTCTTTTCAGGAGCGAGAGATGCAATACAAAAAACTCGGTCGCACCGGCTTGTACGTGAGCCGCTTATGCTTGGGCACGATGAATTTCGGAGACTGTACGGACAAGAAATCCGCCTTTGAAATCATGGATCGAGCTGCCGACTTGGGCATCAATTTCATCGATACGGCTGACGTCTACGGCGGTCCGCAGCGGCCGGACATTCCGCTCGGATACGGCATCTCGGAAGAGATCGTGGGCGAGTGGCTCGCTCAAAGCGGCAAGCGCAATGAAGTGGTGCTGGCAACGAAGCTCTATCAGCCCATGATTCCGGGCCCGAACGGCCGCCGCTTGTCGGCCTACCATATTCGCCAGGCCTGCGAGGACAGTTTGCGGCGTCTGAAGACCGACCATATCGATCTTTATCAGTTCCATCACATTGATCGCGACACGCCTTGGGAGGAAATCTGGCAGGCCGTTGACGTACTCATCGACCAAGGCAAGGTCCTGTATGTCGGAAGTTGCAACTTTCCGGGTTGGGGAATCGCTGCGGCGCAAGGCGAGGCAAAATGGCGTCGACACATGATGGGACTGGTAAGCGAACAAAGCCGCTACAACCTGGCGTGCCGTTCAATTGAGCTCGAAGTGATTCCGGCTTGCCGGTACGAAGGCATGGGCCTTTTGACCTACAGTCCGCTTGATGGAGGACTTTTGGCCGGAGCACTCAAGAAGGCGGCCGAGCGATCTCGCCGCGGCAAACCGTCGCTACCGATCCGCGATCCTAAGTTTAGGGAACGCGTTTCCGCTTATGAAGCCTTCTGCGAAAAGCGTGGCGTTGATCCAGCCGACGTTGCGCTTGCATGGGTACTGAGCAATCCGGTCGTCACATGTCCGATTGTCGGACCGCGTACGCTGGAACAACTGGAAGACTCAGTGCGAGCACTTAATCTGAAGCTCAAACCGGAGGATCTGGCAGAACTTGACACGATCTTCCCGGGACCGGGCGGCGAGGCACCCGAAGCCTACGCATGGTAAACCTCAAGCATGATCGGTTTGCTTTGTTCGCGCAAATTGAGCGGGAGCCGCCGATGAATTCCATTTTTTCGAAGCGGCTTTCCCGACGGCATTGTTCGTGACGGCAGCGGCCAAGACGCCGTCAATGGCAATGGCTACGGCAAGCAACGACCTCTTGTGCATAAGCTCTCTCCTTGTTTCTTATCGGCTGATGTTGCATTGCCGATTCTCGGAATTTGCTTTCGAAGCCTTGCCCAAGCCTATTGGGAAAAGATCCGGAAAGAGCTCAGGTCGTTGTCATTTGTAGAACACGAAGAAAACCGCCATCACGAGACAAACGAAGGCAGCCAAGTGGTTCCAGCCGAAGTGGTTCTGGAAAACAACGACGGAGAAGAGCGCAAACACCGTAAGCGTGATGCACTCCTGGATGATCTTGAGTTGAACGAGACTAAAAGGGCCGCCGTTGCCTTCAAACCCGATGCGGTTGGCCGGTACCATGAAGCTGTATTCAAAGAGAGCGATTGCCCAGGAAAAAAGCACGACGGTGTAGATCGGCCATGCACTGAAGTTGATGACCTTCATGGTCTGGAGCTTCAAGTGCAGGTACCAAGCGCAGGTCATGAAAATGTTGGAAACGCAAAGAAGGCCGACAGCCAGAAGACCTTTGCTGAGCATAGAAACCTCGGAACGAACAGGCAAAAAAAAGGGGGCCGAACACATGATCGGTTTGCAAAAGGCGGATTCTAGGACGAAAGGTCTTCAAGGAAAAGTATCGGTAAGGCTAAAATCACGACTGCCTCAGGTCGGGCAGACGTGTTTTGCGCTAAATTGAAAGCAAAGCGCAGTAAGGCGCATTCGTTTTTGTTTTAAGAGCGTACACAACCATGTCAGGATCCAGCATCGGAAAGCTTTTTGTGGTGACGAACTTTGGAGAAAGTCACGGGCCGGCTATCGGTTGCGTGATTGACGGCTGCCCGCCCGGGATGCCTCTGAGCGAAGCCGATATTCAGCCCGATATGGATCGTCGGCGTCCGGGACAGAGCAAGTTTGTGACGCAGCGCAAGGAAGCCGATGCCGTCAAGATCCTTTCGGGCGTTTATGAGGGTGTCACAACGGGGACTCCCATCGCTCTTTTAATTGAAAACACCGACCAAAGAAGCCGCGACTACTCGGAAGTGGCCAGACAATTCCGACCGTCGCACGCCGACTGGAGCTATTGGAATAAATACGGGATTCGGGATCCGAGAGGCGGCGGCAGAAGCTCTGCACGTCTGACGGCGCCGACGGTGGCGGCGGGTGCCGTGGCACGCAAGTGGCTCAATACCGAGCTCGGCATTACGATTCGCGCGCGCGTTTCCTCAATCGGTACGGTGAAGCTTCCCCTGGAAAACTGGGATGAAGTCGACAACAATCCGTTTTTTGCCGCCAATGTCAGCAATATTGCCGAGGTCGAAACTTATCTCGGCAAGATACGAAAAGAGGGAAACAGCATCGGCGCCACGGTCGAATTCGAGGCCGTGGGAGTGCCGGCGGGCCTCGGCAGTCCTCTCTACGATCGGCTCGATGCTCGGCTTGCCTATGCCTTGATGGGAATCAACGCCGTCAAGGCCGTCGAAATCGGCAACGGGTTTGAGGCGGCAACGCTCACGGGAGCTGAAGGTAACGACCAGATGACCGCGCAGGGGTTTGCGAGCAACAATGCGGGCGGCATTTTAGGCGGCATCTCAAGCGGCGCGCCGATCACCGGTCGTATTGCCATTAAGGCGACACCTTCGATTCTGACGCCCTTAAAGAGTTTGGATATCGAGGGCAACGAAATCGAAGTGGTCACCAAAGGCAGACACGACCCTTGCGTGGGCATCCGTGCCGTGCCTGTGGTGGAGGCTGCCATTGCCTTGGTGCTGATGGACGCTGCCCTGGTGCAGCGCGCTCAGTGCGGAAATTTGGGTATTCGTCCGGAAGAGTTGTTCCGTTAACAAGGATCCGGGCAAGCAAACGCCGACCGTAGAGGTGCCAACGGTCGGCGTTTTTGCGTCAATCGAACGCTTAAGAAGCGGCAGCGACCGACGTTTGCATGGACGCCTGCCAGCGGTGGTAGCGGGCGTTGGAGGCTGTGGGCAGGAGGCTTCCGACAACCATGGCGCTGCCGGCGGCAAGGAAGCCGCCCAACACCGACGGGAAGACTTCTCCGAGCGGCGTGAAGGTGAGTACGGCCCAGACGGAGCCGCCCACAAAGATCGACATCCATGCACCCTGCGTCGTGGCACGCTTCCAGTAGAGTCCCATCACGAGCGGCCAGAAGGCGCCGACGACCGGGAACTGGTAGGCCATGGCCACCATGTCGTAGATGGCGGTACCTTCAAACCAGAGGCTGTAGGTAAGCACGGCCACCGCAAAGAACACCAGGGTCATGCGCATGTAGGGAAGCTCGCGGCCTTCAATGCGCACGAAATTGCGCAGAACGTTTTCGACGAACGTCGTGGCCGGGGCAAGCATCGTGGCCGAAGCCGTCGACATGACCGCGCTCAGGACGGCGCCGAAGAAGAGCACGCGCAGCCACCAGGGCATGTAGTCGCGAATGAGCGTGGGCAGCAGTCGCTGCGGATCGGTCGTCAGAAGTGTTTCACCCACGCCCGGCATGGCGAGCACCGCCGCGCACACGATGAACATCGGCACGAATGCAAAGAGGATGTAGAACATGCCGCCGAGGATCGGACCGCGCACGGCCGTCTTGGCGTCACGCGCACTCATCACGCGCTGGAAGACGTCTTGCTGCGGAATCGAGCCGATCATCATCGTGATTGCAGCCGAGATCCAGAAGAGCCAACCGTTGAGGCTCATTTCCGGCCAGGGGTTGAAAAGATCGCGCGAAGCGGCGAAGGTCACCACCTGCCCGAAACCGCCCGCCATGTCGCTTGCGCAAACCGCCACGGCGATGAGACCTGCCACGATGATGATCATCTGGAAGAAGTCGGTCACGGCCACTGACCACATGCCGCCGTACACGGTGTAGAAAAGCACCACGAACGTGCCGATGGTCATGCCGAGCGAAACGCTCACGGCGCCTTCGGTGACGAGATTGAGCACCAGACCGAGCGCGGCGACCTGAGCGCCTACCCACCCCAGATAGGACAAAATGATGAAAATGGCGCAGGCAAGCTCAATCTTCTTTCCATAGCGCTTGCGATAGAAGTCGCCGATGGTCAGAAGGTCCATCTTGTAGAGCTTGCGGGCAAAGAACATGCCCACCAGAATGAGCGCCATTCCGGAGCCGAACGGTTCTTCGATGACTCCGGCAATGCCGCCTTCGATGAAGCGACCCGGAAGACCGAGCACGGTTTCGCTGCCAAACCAGGTGGCAAACGTGGCCGTGATCACCATAGCCAACGGAAGAGAACGCCCTGCCAATGCATAATCGGCGGTATTGCGTACGCGGCGAGCCGCCCACAACCCGATTCCGATCGAAACCAGCATGTACATGCAAACCAGTACGATCAGCTGCGTCATCGCACCTCTCCTTAAAAAAGCGTAACGACGAAGGATTTGTAGAGTAGCTGCAACCATCCGCGGTTTGCGTTGCCAATGTGTTTCGGCCGCTTCGTTTTTTGCAGTGCGCGCAGTATATGGATGCACGAGGAAAAATGGGGCGCACGAAGAAAAAAATTTTTCCTCAAATGCGCCCGGAGTTAATCGAGATCAAACTTTGCCATTTTGAGATGGGTAAAAGTACCTAAAAATCGCGGGTTTTGAGTCCAAAAGGTGTTGCAAAAAGTTCTCAGGTAAAAATGCCCATAAATCCTTGAAAGGCAAGGAAAATTCGAAAGACCTCAATCGCAGGAAAAAGATGACCGCCGAAAAAAACCGCTTTGCGAAAAACGAGTCTCGCAAAGCGGTTTCGAGTGCCGAAAAGGCAGGAATTAAGCCATGAACTTCGGATCGGTTTCGATCTGGGTCAGGGGGCCTTCTTCGATGACTTCAAGCACGGGGCGCGGGCGGCCGGCCACCGGCTTGGCTTCGTAGGAAAGCGGCGTCACAAGCGAAGCATCCGTTTCGACCTGTTCAAGACCAGCTTTGGCAAGATTCTCAGCGAGATTCTTGGCAATGTCAGCAATGGGTTCAACTTCAGCTTTGACTTCCGGAACCGTTTCTACGGCAGCGGCGTCGCTTGCTGCAGACTCAACGGTCGGAACTTCGGAAACAACCTCCGGCGCTTTTTCGACCGAAATATCGACAACCTTTTCTTCGATCGGTTTTTCGACCGGAGCGGGAGTCGGGGTCGGTTCAGCGGACGGCACAGCTTGGGCCGGTTCGACTGCGGTTGCCGTGGTGGTCACGACCGCGGTCTCTGCGGCATCGCTGTCGGCATCGGTAAGCGATACGGTGTCGAGATTCTTCGTCGGACGGCGGCGACGGCGCGGACGGCGGCGACGGCTTTCGCTTTCGATCACGGTTGTGTCATCGGACTCGGGCGCGTCGGATTTCTCTTCCTGCTCCACACGAAGGATTTCTTCGTGCATTTCAAGCAGCGCATCGGGTACCGGCGGCAGCTCGTCGGTTACGGCACCGGCACGGATCGCTTCGAAGGATGCTTCGATCGGTTCGTCCGTTTCGGGGCGCGGCTGACGCGGTTTACGGATACGGCGCGGCTTGACTTCACGTTCGGCTTGAGCAGACGTTTCGGGAGCGGCAGTTTGCGTCGCAACGCTTTCAACCGACGTTTCCGTCGTCGGCTCGAGTGTTTCAACCGTTTCAACGGCAACGGATTGCGCTTTGTCTTCCACGGGAGCGGCAACGGCTTCCTGCTCGACGGCGGTCACCGGTGTGGCGTCCTTGGCGGACATTTCTTCGCGGCGCGGCTTGCGGCCACGGCGGGAACGGCGTTCTTCGCTGCGGGCTTCTTCAGCGGCGACCGCTGACGTTGTGACTTCGGTCGTCTGGACTTCTTCGGCGGCCAGTTGTGTCTTGAGCTGTTCGCGCTTGGCGCGGCGCTGTTCGCTGCGGGCCTTGTTGCGTTCACGCGGATCGCGGGAAGCCTTTTCCTCACGAGCCTGACGTTCGCGCTCTCTGAACTCCTTGATTTCCTTGCCCTTGCCGGAGCGACGCGGTTTGCGCTTACGATCGCTCTTGAGCTCTTCCTTGGCTTCTTCCTTCTTGGGTTCGGCAGTTTCACCGCCAATGCCGAAGAAGGCCATCAACTTGGCAAAGAATCCCTTTTCTTCTCGGGCCTCGGTCTTGGCCGGAGCCGCAGCGGCGGGCTTTTGCTCTTCGCGCGGCGTATGCGTGGGTGCTACGTCGCGCGGCAGGATGTTCTTGATCACGGGAACCTGCTTGGGACGCTGCTGCTCTTCCTTTTCACGGGCGGATTTGAGCGCATAGGGGTCATCGGCGATCGGCGAGAGATCTTCGGCGCGCTTGTAGCTTGCGAGATCGTCGTCGAGTCGTTCGTCATCAAGACGCAGACGTTCGATGTGGTAGTGCGGCGTCTCGAGGGAAATGTTCGGAATGAGGACCACGGGCACCTTGAAGCGCTGTTCGATCTTGGCGATTTCGCCGCGCTTTTCGTTGAGCACGTAGGTGGCCACATCCACGGGGACCTGAGCGTGCAGAGCTCCCGTACCTTCCTTGGCGGCTTCTTCCTGCAGGATGCGAAGCACCTGGATGGCGCAACTTTCGGTGTCGCGGATGACGCCGACGCCGTTGCAGCGCGGGCAGGTGACGTGGTTGCCTTCGGAGAGCGACGGACGCAGTCTCTGTCGCGAGAGTTCCATCAGGCCGAAGCGGCTGATGCGACCGGTCTGAACGCGAGCGCGGTCGGGACGGATCGCTTCCTTGAGACGCTGTTCGATCTGGCGCTGGTTCTTGGGTTCGGCCATGTCGATGAAGTCGATCACGATCAGACCGCCCAAGTCGCGCAGACGCATCTGACGGGCGACTTCGTCGGCCGCTTCCATGTTGGTGCGAAGCGCGGTTTCTTCAATGTCGGCGCCGCGAGTGGCACGAGCTGAGTTCACGTCGACAGCCACCAGAGCTTCGGTGTGATCGATCACGATAGCGCCGCCCGAGGGCAGGGGCACGGTACGGGAATAGGCCGATTCGATCTGGTGTTCGATCTGGAAACGCGAGAAAAGCGGCGTTTCCTCACGGTAGCGCTTCACTCGGCCGACCAGATCGGGCATGACGTGCGCCATGAACTGGCGGGCCTGATCGTAGATGTCGTCCGTGTCGACGAGAATTTCGCCGATGTCGGGCTGGAAGTAGTCGCGGATGGCGCGGATGACCAGGTTGCTTTCCTCAACGATGAGGAAGGGAGCCGGATTGGCGCGGCGCAGCGGCTTGCCGTCGCGCACCGATTCGGTGGTGTAGTGCGTCACGGTACGGCCGCGGTCGTTTTCGCTGTATTCGTACTGCGGTACGGCGGCTTCCGAGATGGCGCTCCAGAGCTTCAAAAGGTAGTTCAAGTCCCACTGAAGCTCTTCGACCGTGCGGCCGATGCCGGCGGTGCGGGCGATCGTGCTCATGCCGGAGGGCAGATCGAGCTGATCCATGGCTTCGCGCAGTTCCTGGCGCTCTTCACCTTCGATGCGACGGGAAACACCGCCTCCGCGCGGGTTGTTGGGCATCAGAACGAGGTAGCGGCCGGCGAGGCTGATGAAGGTGGTGAGTGCCGCACCCTTGTTGCCGCGTTCTTCCTTTTCAACTTGAACGATGAGTTCCTGACCTTCGGTGAGCGCTTCGCGGATGGTGGCGGTGCGAACGTCGACGCCTTCCTTGAAGTAGGCGCGGGAGACTTCCTTGAAGGGGAGAAAGCCGTGGCGTTCTTCACCGTAGTTGACGAAGCAGGCTTCGAGCGAAGGTTCGATGCGGGTGATGATGCCCTTGTAGATATTGGATTTGCGCTGTTCGCGGCCGGCAACTTCGATGTCGATATCGATGAGTTTCTGGCCGTCGACGATCGCCACGCGGGTTTCTTCGGCGTGGGTCGCGTTAAATAGCATGCGTTTCAATTTTCACACTCCGTTGCTGACGGTGTTACTGACGCGAACAACCGTCCGGGCGGGCGCGTGCCGACACGGGCGTTTTGTGAGACGGATGCAAACGGGCAAGGCGGGATGGGAACCTTAGTCAAAGTCCCCGGACTTCTTTATGACGCGCACGACAAGGAGGCGCGAACCCCTGAGGCGGGATCCGAGCCGCGTGGCGGACAAAAGAAGTGAAGACGCACGGATTGTGTCGGTCTGCTGCGTTTGGCAGCCGGACGCGATGGGGAGAGCACGCGGGCGGACAGTGACAGCGCCTCATTCGCCTCGGCTTCGGCCGCGGCGACAGCTCGATCCCTCACAAAACCGGTTGGTCCTTTGGTGTTTCGGCGCGCAAAAACAGCCTCGCATGTCCCGAAAACGGGGGCAAGAAGCGAAAGCATCAATCGAACACAAAGCTCGCAGCGCACGACCCAAAAATCCTTACTCGTTTGAAGTCTTTCAAAACTTCACGTATCGGCAGACGTCTTGTACAAAGACGCCTTGCCCTGCTTTCGAATGTTCGGACTCATCGAAAAGGTTCGCGTGCCTCGATCAGGAGCTCGCACCCGATTATTCGTTCAATCGTTCCCCGGGGTCTTTGCTGTGATTCAGCTCGCCGGGGCGGGGCAGCTCGACTGGTCTGCAACGCCCAACCCGTCTTGCGACGCAAGTCCGAGTTTTCGAAAGCGCATTAAAAAATCAGTACCGGCGTCAATCCTCGCTTCAAGCGTGACAGACGCCCCAAACGTTAGAAATATGCGTCAACATACTTCAAACGGCATCAAAAGCGCGGGCTTTCGGCCTTAAAATGTGCAGACCTGAAAGCTTCGTCGCCTATAAATTCGCTGCGCAGAAAGTGCCCTGCACTTCAACTGCACCGCGCAAGGCGCAAGTATAACTTTAATTGCGCCGCAATGCCGTGATGGTTGCGGTTGGAAATACAAAAGCACAATGGCTGAACTTGCAAACACCGCCGCACGTACCGTGACGGTTATCGACGAGTCCGAAGTCCGGGACTTCAATCGCGTCAACTATGTTCGGGTCTCAGAGCGTAGCGACGGACAGCGGCTTGACAACTTTCTGATGCGTGTTTTAAAAGGCGTTCCAAAGAGCCACATATACCGCATCGTGAGAAACGGAGAAGTGCGTATCAACAAAAAGCGCGCCGAATGCCAGACAAAGATTGCGCTCGACGACGAAATCCGCATTCCGCCGGTGCGCACAGCCGTCATGGATGAAGCGGCGGCTCCTTCCGTCAAGCCTCTTGCTGCCGACGAACTCCCGATTCTGCGTGAAGACCGAGATCTCATCATTGTGAACAAACCTTCCGGTCTGGCCTGTCACGGCGGCTCCGGCGTGGCCTTCGGTCTGATCGAGCGCTTGAGAGCGTCTCGTCCCGAATGCAAGTTTCTGGAGCTGGCGCATCGGCTCGACCGAGACACTTCCGGAGTGCTGATCGTCTGCAAAACCCGCAAGGCGCTCGTTCGTCTGCACGAAATGCAGCGGCAAGGCGAAATCGAAAAGCGCTACCGTCTGCTGGTACAGGGCGATTGGGTCAATCAGCGCGAGCACGTGCGTGCGCCGCTCACCAAATACACGCTTGCAAGCGGGGAACGGCGCGTGCGCGTTGACGAGGAAAACGGCCTTCGCTCGCATACGATCTTTACGCTCATCAAGCGCTATGGTGACGTTTCGTACCTCGAAGCTGAACTCAAGACCGGTCGCACGCACCAGATTCGAGTGCATGCCGCAAGCGTCGGGCATCCTCTCGTGGGCGACGCCAAATACGGCGACTATGCATTTAACGAAGCGGTGAGAAAGGGGGCGCTCGGGCTTCCCTTCGGGCGCCTTTTCCTTCACGCCGAGCGGCTCAAGTTCACGCATCCGGTGACGAAAGAACCCATGGTGGTGATTGCGCCGCTTGAAGCCTCGCTCAAAGCCTTGATCGACAACTTGAACGACCGGCAATGACCATGCAGTCCAAAAACTACCAGCTCTACGTCTTTGATTGGGACGGCACCGTGATGGATACGACCGGACTCATTGCCCGCGGCATGCAGCAGGCCTGCGTGACGCTTGGTTATCCGCAGCCCGATCTTGATGCATGTCGCGAAACCATCGGCCTGCCTTTTGCCGAGTCGTTTGCCAGAGTGGCGCCCGGATTCCGATACGAGCAGCTCGACGAGTTTCTGACTGCGTACCGCAACTGGTATTTGCAGCGCGAGGCTCAGGTTGACGTCATGGCGGGTTTGGAGGATCTCTTTGACCGTATGACGAAGAATGGCCTGCGTCTTGCAGTGGCAACCGGCAAGTCTCGGGCGGGGCTTATTCGCGTGTTTGAATGCACGGGCTTAGAGAAATACTTTGAAGCGACGGTTACCGCAGACGAAAGTTTCCCGAAACCCAACCCGGCAATGTTGGAAAAACTATCGGACGAAACGGGGGTGGACGTGCGCGAGATGGTGATGATCGGCGACTCGATTCACGATCTGCAGCTCGCACAAAACGCGCGATGCGACGCGGTTGCCGTAACCTGGGGTGCCGCACGTCTGCCGGAACTTCAGTCGTATCCGGCCGTGGCGTACGTCTCTGACGTCAAGGAATTGATTTGCGCCCTGAGCCTCTCGTATCTCTACGAGGAAAGCCAAAGCGCGTAACGCTCAGCGTTTGGCTGGGTGGCGCGGCGTGTAAGCCTTCACCGGCTTGTGCGGCGTCTTTTTGTGCCCTGCGCTCTTGAGGACCTTCACAAAAGTGGCCTGCACGGCAAACACCGTAGGCAGCTTGGGCAATTCATAGCCTTTTTGTTGCCATTCGCGCGCGGTAAGCGTTTCGATTCGCTCTTCGCGGCCCGTAACGTCGGTTGCCGCCGTGATGCGGGTGTCGGCAGCCAATGTGGTCGCGAGAGCTTCAAGAATTCGGTTGTTGCGGTAGGGCGTTTCAATGAAAAGCTCTGTTTCTCCTGTGGTGCGGCTTTCCTTTTCAAGCGAAAGAATGGCTTGACGGCGCTCGTCTTCATGCACGGGCAAGTAGCCCAGAAAGCGAAAGCGCTGCCCGTTCATGCCGCTGGCCATCAACGTGAGCAGAATCGAGGAGGGCCCCACGAAGGGGACGACCTCAAGCCCCAAGGTCTGAGCGAATTTGACCAGTCCCGCGCCGGGATCGGCAACAGCCGGACACCCTGATTCGGACACGATCGCCGTATCGGTGCCGTCTTTGACGGGGGAGAGCCATTCGGAAAATTTAGCCGGGTCCGGCTCATGACCGATTTCGATGATCTCGAGTTCGGCAATTGCCACCGGGTGTCCGCAGGATTTCAGAAACGAGCGGGCGCTCTTGGCGTTTTCAGCCAGAAAACGCTTGCAGCCGCGGGCGGCCGTAAGCGTCGAAAGCGGCAAGGTCTCGGCCGGGTCGCCTTCGGTGATCGGCACGGGAATCAGGTATAGACGGCCTTGAGCCACCGTTATTCTCCCAAACCGTCGATTACTTCGATGCCGGCCTTGAGCAGCATGTCGGTGACGCGCATCAGCGGCAGACCGATGAGGCTCGTGGGGTCGTCCGAAGAAACGGATTTCATGAGCGCGATGCCGAGCTTTTCAATTTTGGCGCTGCCGGCACAATCGTAGGGTTCTTCGCGGCGGACGTATGTGGCAATCGCCTTAGCCGAGAGCGCGCGCATTTCGATGCGGGTGTCGCTCACGCAGGTCTGTTCGTTGCCGTCGGCTCCGATCACGCAGACGGCGGTGTGAAACACCAGTGTGTTGCCCTGCATTTCGGTAAGCTGACGCACGGCGCCCTCGTAGTTGTGGGGCTTGCCGAGTGCTTTGCCGCCGAGAGCGCAGACCTGATCGGAACCGATCACGACGCTGCCGGGATTGTCTTTGGCAACGGCACGGGCCTTGGCTATTGCCAGGCGCAGCGCAAGCCGTTCGGGGGTTTCGCCTTCAAGCGGCGTTTCGTCAACGCTTGAAGCCTTTGTTTCGAAGGGATACCCCAGACGTTCAAGAAGCTCGCGGCGATAGCGCGAGGTGGAGGCAAGAATAAGGTTAAGATTCGCAGTCATGCGGCCAATTGTATCGAGCTTGCCGCTTTTTTCCCCACGAATTTCCCAAGAAAAATGAAATACATCGACATTTTTGAGCTTTCCAGAACAAAGATCGAAGAAGAAGGACGCCTGAGCATCGAAGACTTGCCTGACTTAAAGGAGATGCTCAAGAGCGAGAAGCCCAAGGCCGATGTCTATTGGAAGGCAACGGGTACGGGACAGCGCCGTCGCCTGGCAAGTGCACTGCTTACGGTCGAAGCCAAGCTTACGACCGACTGTGCCCGTTGCGGCAAGCCCCTTGAGATAGAAATCAACAAGGAAGTGCCGTTTCTCTTTACGAAAACCGAAGACGAAGCCAACCGTCTGCCCATTGAAGATGACGGCGAAGACGAGGTCGTGGTGGGTTCCACCAAGTTCGATGTGGCGCACTGGGTTGAAGAGGAGCTTATTTTGTCGCTCGATCTTTTTCCGTCGCACGAGGACTGTGAACCCGATCCGGGCAGTTTGCAGAGCCGCGATGCAGAGGAAATCCCCGAGCGTGTCAATCCGTTTGCCGGACTGGCCGACCTGATGAAAAAAAACGGCTGATTGTGCGCGCCGGTCCTCACAGGGCCGGCAGTTTTTTTATGGCCTGTGCGATCTGAGACTCTTCGGGCGTCAGATAACGGCTGGTGGTGCCGATGGAGGCATGCCCCATAGCGTTTTGCACGAGGTTGATGTCCATGGTTTTCAATGCGTTGGTGGCAAACGTGTGACGCAGCCAGTGCGTCGAGCCCGCACGCAGTTTGGCGGCGTCTGCTGCGGAGCGTTCCTGTACTTCAGCCGCAGCTGCTTCGAAAAAGTCACACAGCACCCGATAGAGTCCCGAACGCGAGATGCCTGCGGATTGGGGCGCCTCGTTTTTTTTGCGCCGAATGGCGGCCAGCAGCGGCGTGGACGGATCGGCGGACGTTACGTCAGGGAGTTCTCGCAGCGAAAAGTAGGCGTTGATGTCGTCAAGCGTTTGCTGCGCCAACGGCAGGCGCCTGACTTTATCGCCTTTGCCGACGATTTCGATGACTGTGAGATCTTCGTCGCCGATGCGGCGCACGGCAATCCAGTCGGCTCGGCAGTGAATCATTTCGGAGGCGCGCATGCCCAAGCCCTTGCCGAGCGCAAGCACGATGCGGATGCGCAGCTTGGCTTCGCCCTCGGGCATGTGGTCAAGGTGCTCGAGCACGGCCTCCCATTGCCGCGGGGTGAGCGATCTGTCGGCAAAGGCCTTCGGGGCGCCTTCGCCGGGCAGATAACGCACTTTGGAACTCACCTGATCAAACGGGTTGGAGCGCAGGTAACCGGTTTTCGTCAGAAAACCGAAGAGAATGCGCACGACGGTAAGCGAAGTCTTGCGGCTTGAGACAGAAAGAGGTCCGTTGAAGGGACGCCATTGTGCAGACAGTCGCGGCGCGTTTTTCGGCCCGACCCAGATCGTCTGCGGAAGATTCCATTTTTGCTGCCAGGCATCGGGCTCCAGGCGACCGAGCTCTTCAAGCCAGCGGGGGTAGAGGGCGGCGTCGGACGCCGTAATCGAACTTAAGGCCTTACCGCGCTCCATGGTGCACCACAGAAGAAAGCGTTCGGCTTCCTTGCGGTATTGCGACAGCGTATTGGGGTTGACGGCCCTGGCCAGCAACCAGACGCGAACGGCCGAAAGATCGTCGTCGGCTTCAAGAGAATTGTCGTCGTAGCCTCGGTTGGTGCCTTGCGTGCCCGAAAGCGTCTCGGGCAAGACCGAGAGCACCTGGTTGCTTTCTGACAAAAGCGCGCTCAGGTGCGTCGTTTCGCCGTTGATATCGTCGTAGAGAAGCGGCAGGGCATCATCGGCAGCATTGTTTACCAAGTCCGAGGGGGCGCAGCCGCTCGGCCAAAAACGTTCCGTGACTTCGCCCAGGTCTTCGGCGTGATCGGCAAGCCAATTGACGAGTTCCACCGCATCTTCGCGTTTAATGCCCTGAAAGTTGCGGTACCAGTTGCTTCCGACGTTGGCGACGCACTCGTAGAGATCAACGGCGGTCTCCACGCCCATTTCTATGAGTGCAGGAAGCGTACGCGCCGCAAGTTTGGACGGCAGAACGTCTTCGAGCGGACTTTCTTCGGTAACAGGTGAAAAATCGTCGGAAACGGACATGGACAGCGGGGCAAAAGGGCGGTCGGTCGACGCGTCATCGTGTATTGTTTGGGATGTGCGCTGCCGGCAACTGCGAATTATGTTGAGTATTGCTCGGACATTATATTGCGCAACGAGCTCCGTGACGCGCAAAATACGCCTGTTTGACGCTCAGACGAAGAACGACAGGAATATTTCGTCGACAAGCGGACATTGGAGAGATACAAAGTGACGTTAGCGGTTTTCAATCTGGAATTTCGTGGACTGCCTCATCGCGAGGCCACTTCTGCCAACCCTGCCGTGGCGCATGCCGTGATCGGCATTGATGCGCTTCTGACGCAGGCTTCCAAGGTGTTGTTCGGACGCGTCGTAGAACCGGAAATTGACGTGCGTGCCGGGGAAGGTACGGGAGACTTTGAGGTTGACCTGGGCTTTCGCGTGGACGCGGGCAAGGCGCGCTGCGCGGCCTTGGCGGGTGAACCCTTTTATGCCGATCCGCAACCCGACGTGGTGCTGCGCGCGCTGGGCTTTGTGGCGATCGAACGCTCGCCCGAAGAGCTCGCCGCTTTGCCTGAAGGTTGGTGCGACGGTCTCGTTGCGCTGATGTTGCGCCTGGGCGGTCGTCAGCCCGAAAAGATCTACCTGACCGGCAAAAACGTTGATATCGACGTCGGTCACGAAGAACGCTACGTGGTCGACAAGGCGACCTACGAGCTCTTTAAGGACCGAGAGGTTCGCGCCGGGCTCAAGGCGCTAGTTGAAGCACTTGCCGACAGCGAAATTGCTGAAATCAACGTTTCCGAACGTGACGCGCAGGAACCGGTTTTCGTTTTGCAGCCCGGTCACATCAATGCTTTTTCCATGAAAGAACCGCAGGAAGTGCTACTGCTTGAAAAGGTGCGCACGATGGCGCTGACGCTTCAGGCTCCGGTCTTCCGCAATGCTCAGGCATGGTTCTTCGATAACGGCCTGCAGCACATCCAGGCGACGATGGGCGACAAGGATTTCCTGTCCTTGATCGACAGTGGTATTTTCGAATTGCAGCCAGGTGACGTGCTGGTGGCCAATGTGCGCGTAAAGACCATGCATCGCCGTGACATCGGTCTGGTGAGCACGTACGAAGTGGTGGGTGTGCTCGATACTCGCCGAGCTGATACCGACATCCTCATGCCCGGAATCTAAGACAAGGACAATTTCAGATGCGGTTCGGACGCGTTTTCTCGGCTTTCCTGATCGGTTCGGCGGTTTTTTTAGCCCAAACCGTTTCGGCGGCTTCCTATTCTTTGGTGCCATCGGAAGGCACTCGCGTCAGCGGCTCGGATCGTTCCTTGACGATCTCGGCGCCTTCGCCCCTGAGCATGCCGCTTGACGTCAAGGTCAAGCACACGAAGGACGGCAAGGTGAGCGGCTATGAACTGTCGCGTCCGGCGCGCATCGGCGTTCAAAGCGAATTTGCCAATTATCTCGACGGCGTCCCTTGGGAACAGACCCGCATGCAGCTTGTCCGAAGCCTGGGGGAAAAGATCCTCGAATTCGTCATTCTTGAGCGTCCGATTCTGATTGAGGCTGTCAACAGCGGCGCCATCGACATGGCGGTGACCGATGCGGGTAACTTCATTCAGTTTGAGATGACGGGACAGTTGATCGGCTTGTCGAGTCTTTGGCCGGTGTCCGCGTCCGATCCTTCATACGCCGACGGTGTTCTCTTTGTCAAGCGCGCTCAGAGTAAGGAAATCCGACGTCTGAGCGATATTCGCAATCGGCGCATAGCAGCGGACTATCCGACGAGTTTCGGCGGCTGGCTCATCGCATTGCGCGAGTTTCAAAAGCATGCGCTCAACACCGATGTCATCCTTGACAACGTGCGCTTCTACGGCACGGATCCCGCCAACATTCTTCGTTCTTTGCAGCAGGAAAAGGTGGACTTGGCAGTGTTGCCGACCTGCACGTTTGAGTCTCTTGCCAAGCGCGGTGTGATTGACGAAAACGACTTTGCCTTTGTTGACGTCAACGAAACGGAATATTCGGTATGCCGTCATTCCGGCGAACTCTATCCGAGCTTCATCATCTCGATGCTCTCGGGCACGGATTCTCTCCTGAGTCGCACGGTGATGACTTCGCTGCAGCAGATGACCGGGGCTTCCACGGGCGTTGACTGGGGCCCCGTGGCTTCCGTGCGCACCGTACACGATCTTTATTACGCGCTCAAGGTTGGTCCCTACGAACACCTGCAGGCGTTTCGACTGTCGACCTTTATTCGCGAACAGTCGGCCGGCGTGACGATCACTCTGGGCGTCGTCTTCCTCGTGCTTTTCTACGCCGGCTCGCTTTCGGTACTGGTGCGCCGCCGCACGGCGCTTTTGAATCGAGCGCTCGAAGACCGTAAGCGCATCGAGGCAGAGGCGGCCGCAAGCCGCGACCATATTGCGCATCTTGAACGCACGGGCATCGTTGGCCAGATGTCGACCATGATCGCGCACGAACTGAAGCAGCCTCTGGGGGCCATCACCAACTTTGCCAATGGTCTGCTGCGTCGTCTCAAGCGCGGTGCGATTGATCCGAAGGTCTTCTCCGAGGCGCTCGAAGAAATTGTGATGCAGGGTACGCGAGCAAGCGAAATCGTCAACCGAGTTCGCTCCTATGCCAAACAGCAGCAGCCCGTGCTCGAACTCACCGACATGCGGGAAATTGTTTGCAATGCTATCAGCACGTTCGAGCGCTCTCGCCGTTCAAGCGCCAAGATCGAAGCTGATCTGCAGCCCTTCCTGTGGGCTGACATCGACGCCTGGGAAATTGAGCTTGCTATTCTCAATCTTCTGAAGAACGCGGCCGACTCCGTCGAAGGGCTGAGTGACGCTAAGATCCTCGTGCGCGTGCGTGCCGAAGACCGCTACTGGCGCGTGGAGGTGATCGACAACGGTCCTAAGATCACGCAAGAAGAGGTCGACCGCTTCATGATGCCGCTTGTGACGAGCAAGGCGGGAGGCCTGGGGCTGGGTCTTTCGATCTGCTCCAACATTGCCGAGCGTCACCACGGTCACATCAGCGGCTACGCCAATCCCGACGGCGGCGTTACGATCGCCATGGACATTCCGCGAGCCGCTTTGCCCGAACACACGGCAATGTAGTTGTTTGCTCGGATTGAGCAAGTCTTTGACATTGAGAAAAGGCCGCCGCAAAAGCTCTTTTCGTATCATTTTTTCAGCGGAAATCCTCTTGAGACCATCCGAGGAGTGGGAAAAATGACGATGACAAGAAGAACGGTGTTGACAACGGCGGCCGCACTTGCGGCGGCTTCCTGGTCGGGTTTGACTGCGTCTGCGGAAAAGAGCAAATCGATCGTGATATTTTTTTCGAGAACCGGAACGATCAAAGGTCTGGCGCAGACGGTGGTGAAACTCACGGGGGCTGACGTGCTCGAACTGCAGCTCGTCAAGCCGTTTGTCAAAAAGCGCCAAATCTACCGCACGCCTTTTGACATTTATTCGCTCTGAGCACTCATGGATTTCTCCCTGAGGTCAGTCAGGCGCCCAACGGTTCTTTCGATTCCAACGGCGCCTTTTTCTTTCAGCACTCCACTTTCGTCCTCGGTGAGGTCTGTCGACTCGACCCTTCGGGCTTTTCGCGACTAGACCGTCTCCGGCTTCGCCGCCCCTGTCTTCTTCCTCTTCTCCGGGCTCCCTGTGGGCGCCTCAGCGGTTTTTAAATTTCTCTTCGCTCTCCTTTGGTTAAGCTTGTTGCTCGTTCTCTGTCGGTTTCTTTGGTTTTACGCCGCTTTCTTGAGCCTCTTTTTGTTCGAGGCTTCCTTGATCGGCTCTTCCTGCCTTGATTTGCACCACGCTTCGTATCGGCCCCGTTCCAGCTTTTTGACGGCTTCCTTGGTCATGTACCGCCTGTACTCCGGATCGTTGACCCTGAGAAGCAGATTCTGCGCTCCGTTTTGATCGGCCTGCGCCTTATGGCCGCAGTGCTTGCACTCAAAGCGATCTCCCCGGCGATTTTCTCCGGCTGTGTAGCCGCACTGCGGGCAATGCTGCGAGGAGTAGGCCGCAGGCACAAATACCACTTGCGCCCCCGCCTTGGCCGCCTTAAAGAGAAACCGTTCCTTGATCGTACCTCTGACCCATTTGCTCAACAGGTTGCGCACCTTTCGGCTGTACTTGCCCTCAAACGTAAAGCGATGCGACAGATCTTCCAAGGCATAGACCTGCGCCGGGCTTTGCTTGAGGATATCGTTTAGCGCCTTGTTGACGGTGTTTTGGATTTCCGTACGGATGCGCTGCAATTCCTTTGTGAACTTCTTTGAACCCAGATTGCAGCGCAGCATGCGGCGTCGCTTGGCCTTACCCGCTTTCTGTGCCCGAGCCATAAGCTTATTTCTCTCCTTGAGCTTGGCATCGAGATATCGGGCATAGCCCGTGAGCTTTTCACCCAAACATGTACCGAAACGATTTCCCGCATCATCCGTTGCCACTTCCGTCAATCCAAGATCCAACGCGCGGCAATAAAGCTTTCCACGGGAAGCTTTCGGTGAGTCAATCGGACGGATATCCGCCTTGCTCATGGATTTCTGAACGTGCAACGCCATGGTCCCGTCCGGGTGCTTGACGAGCTTGAGCGTACTCGAGACCGGTACGCATCCTTTGACGTAGAGCGTCAAGCGCACGCCGGGCGTAAGCGACATCAAATCCAGTCGTACCTGCTCTCCGACAACGACAGCTTTGTAGCACGAGCAGTCAAACCAAACGCTCGCGTCCCTGCCGTGTTTCGGTCTTTTGCCTTGCTCGTCGTGAATCGTGCGCACCATCGCTTTGCACAATCCCTTGCGGCTGGCGACGGACTCCTTCTCAGTGTCCGTCACGACTGAGGGACATTTGCCGTCAAGCATCGTGAAGAAGTCTTCGGAAAGGGAGCCGAGAAGAAAATACACGTAGCGCTGCTCGAGCTTATTGAGACGGGCAAACCAATCCTTTCTGCGAATTCGGCTCAAAGCGTTGGCTTGCACAAGACGCCAGTAGTTGGAAACGGTGGCCGCTGCGGTTTGAAGCGCCATCTTCCAATGACGCGCTTGCAGACCGTAGGAAGAACGGTACTTCTCCATCACCAAGGTGTCTCTGAGCTTGCGCCAGCGGTTGCCGATGCAAAAGGCTCGGTGATCGCGTGTGAAAAGAAGATCAATGAAGTGCTGGCGTTCTTTGCCGAAGGCTCTCAGAAGCGCTTCGAGCTGCTCTCGGTTCTTTTCGACCGAGGTTTCGTCCAGACAGCGGACCATGGTGCGGTAAGCGGGAAGCTCGGCGGCGTTGCCAAGCTCCTTGATTCGCTTTGCATCGACAAAATGTAGATCGGCCAGTTCGGTCTGCTGCATGGTCGGCTTCTTCCGGTACTGCTGAGAAGGAATGCCGATCATAGCTCAAAGACTTTGTGTTTTGTTCTTGTGACTGCGTTTCCCGTATAGACGGGCACAGAAAACAGTCATCAGCGTCACCACGTCCTTGGCCAATTCTTCTTCGAAGGTTTTGGGAGATGCTTCCTCCAAAACTCGCATATCCGTCCCAGTTTTGCGGCACATCAATCGAATCAGGGCGGTTCCGAAACGCAGCAGCCGATCCTCGTAAACGACAGAGAGCGTGTGAACGTGACCTTTCAAGATGCGGTTGAGAAGTGCCCTGAGACCGGGCTTGTTGCAGTTAAGACCGGAGCCGATGTCGGTGATGACTTCCGAGCAACCGGCCTGCTTGAGTCGTTCTGCCTGCCGAAGCAGGTCTTCTTTTTGATCGTGGGAAGAAACACGGGCATAACCAAGGTGCTTGCGCTCAACACCGGTTGCCACCGGATTCAATTGCAGATCAAATCGACGATGACCGCCAAGCGTGCGGCAGGCTACGGCAAGAAGGCCTTTCTCAGCCCAACGTCGAATGGTGCTTGGCGACACACCGTAATGTTTGGCAACGATCCCGATGGAATACAGCGTCATAATTGCCTCCGCTGTCTTTGAGCAAGCTCATCTCTTCTTTTTTCAAGTTTAACGTTGCTATGGAACCCGTTATGGGAGATTTGGTAGATTTTTCTTCAACTAGCAAAACCCCAGAAAGGATCCAGGCAGAAGCGAGTTCGACCGCAATCAAACGGATCTTTTGAGGCCGAGTTTCTTGCATATGTCCAAGTTTGTGGAGTAGCCGTCGGTTCAATCGAAAAACCGCCGTAGGGAAAAACGGCGTTGATTGAACAGTTGAGTGCCTCGGTCACCGGTTCCACAGACTCGAAGTTCTGCTGCTTGGATCGTTTCACAAGACATTGATGTATCGCCGCATAGTCAAGCATCGACAAAAAATCGTCATCCACGGAAAAAGCATCTGCAAGTTCCTCGCGAATGTAATACAGCGCATTTTCAGGCCTAGGTTCGTCGCGGAATAAGTAGGCTTTGACGGTCGGATCGCAACCTGCGCGAAGAAGATCCTTAATGCCAGTCAAAAGCGAGACGTTCAGAAAATTAAACAAAAAAAAGTGACAGAGCGTCTGGGCTCCGCAGACACCGTTATCCAGCTTTGGATCGAAACCGTTGTTCAGACAGAAGCGTAAGACGTCAAGCAACAAACGCTGTGGTTGGTACGTTAAGTCATCGAGAGCGCACGGCAGGAGAAAGCCCCCTGGAATGTCGTGGTTGAAAGATCTGGCATTGATGTCGGCGCCTTCGGACAGAAGATGCTTGGCGGTTTTTAGGTCGTTTTCCAGGGTCGCGGCTTTTGCGTTTGAGAGAACCTCAAAAAGCTTCTGGTCGCATTCGCGCTCAAAGTATTGCGTCTCTGTCATGTTCGTCACCTCTACGTTCTCTTGATTATCTTCGAGCATGCGACACTCACTGTCGTAAGGTCGCTGCCTAGACAAATCGGTCTACGTAGAGTCCAAAAGTCGTATGCCAGTTAGTACTGATGGATACTAAAAGTGTAGGGGACCATCTGGTAGTATGATGAATAAAAAATTCTTCATACGTTTGCTTCGTGTAATGGTGGGGCCTCCGGATGCATTCTTCTTTTGATTTGCAACGTCGTCGTCTGATTATGGCAACCGGTGCGAGCTTGTTGCCCACGGCGCTTTATGCCTGCCGCAAAGCAGTCGCTGCCACGGCGACCGACGGCTACCGAACCGTCAAGGACATGCACGGACGTACCGTGAAGGTCCCGCGCAGTGTCAAGAGGCTTGTCTGCACGGGTAGCGGTGCGTTGCGCGTTGCTTCTTATCTGGGGGCTTTGGATTTACTCGTCGGCATCGAATCGTCTGATCTTCGGTACAAGAATGATCCCAAGCGAGACTATGCCTTCGCCAACCACGATCGCTTCAAGTCTTTGCCTGTGATTGGCAAAGGCGGCGGTACTGGTTATACGGCCAATCCGGAAGCCATATTGGCGGTTGAACCCGATGTGATTCTGACGGGGTACGCACCGGAGGCCGCTGAGCAGCTCGCGCGCGAAACCGGTATTCCTGTGGTTTCCGTCTATTACCTCAGTCTCGGACTCGTCAACGATAGCTTTCTGAAAGCCATTGACCTTGCGGGCCGCATTCTCGGGTGCGAGGCGCGGGCTAAGTCCATTGTCAAATTCATCGAAAGCGTGCAGGCCGATTTGCAAAAACGAGTTCACAGTCGTGGTCAAGAGGTCGGTCCTTCGGTTTATCCAGGTGCTGTGACGTTTTCCGGCGCACACGGCTTTGCCGGCACCTACAGCCGCTTCGGACCGCTTGCGGCCGTCGGCGCTCGCAGTATTTCCGACCGACTGGATCGAGAGGGCTTTTACGAAACGGATCTGGAGTTTGTGCTGCAACAGGATCCCGATCTGATTTTTTTGGATCCTGGCAATCTGTCGATTGTTGCGGAAGAGGCCAAAAACAAGCGCGATTACTTTGCCTCGCTCAAGGCGGTCAAGACGGGCAATGTCTACGCCATGCCTTCCTATAACCAGTATTCGACCAACATTGCCTACAGTTTGGCCAATGCGTACTACGCGGGAACCGTGCTTTTTCCCGAAGTTTTTGCTGACGTGAATTTCGCCGCAAAGTTCGACGAGATCGTGTCTTTCTTCAACGGTCGCGGTTGGTACGAGCACATGGCTCCTTTGGGGCAGCCATACGGCCGCATCGCTTTCCCTGGGATCTAGATGCAAAAGACCGCGGCACTTTCGGTGGAAGTCAAACACAATGTCCTTTCATCAGGATCGGGCTCTTTTGCTGCACTTCGCAAGGAGCGCTACTTCGCCGAGCGCCTGCGGCCGCTTCTTTTTGTTGCGGTGTTTGTCTGCGTCTTCTATCTTGCTTTGGCCGCAAGCCTCAAAGGCTTCGAGTGGACTTTGCCGATTGACGTACTTTCGGGACGCGCATCCAAAGCTTCCGAAGTGATTTTCTACAATGTGCGTCTGCCGCGTGCAGCGACGGCGGCCGTGGTCGGAGCGGCTCTAGCCTTGGCCGGCGCCGTCATGCAAAACGTCCTTCGCAATCCTCTGGCGTCTGCTTCAACGCTGGGCGTAAGTCAGGGGGCAGCTTTCGGAGCGGCGCTTGCCATCACGTTCTTTCACGCGGGCATTGGTACCGATGGCAATCTCGGTGCGGCGCTCACCGTGACATCGCCTGCCGTCGTGACGGTTTTCTCCTTCATTTTCGGGGTGGCAAGCGGAGCGGTGATTCTCGCGCTCTCTTTGGTGACCAGAATCTCGTCGGCCACGATGATCTTAAGCGGCATCGCATTAGGCGCCATGTTTACCGGAGGAACGGCAATCATTCAATACTTTGCCGATGACATCAAAGTCGCTTCGATTGTCTACTGGACCTTCGGTGATCTGGGTCGAACCGGATGGACACAAATCGGAGCGTTGGCGGCGGCTTTATTGACGGCTTTTGCCTACTTCTATCGCAACGCCTGGAACTACAACGCGCTTGCCAACGGCGTCTATACCGCAAAGAGTCTGGGTATACCCGTGGGCGTCGTGCTTGTTGTCGGCATGCTCGTCTCGTGCCTGCTGAGTTCGCTTGCGGTAGCCTTCGTAGGCACGATCGGTTTTGTGGGACTCATCGCGCCGCATCTGGCTCGTCGCTTTACAGGCACTAACCATCGATATCTCTTGATCTCGAGCGTATTTTGCGGTTCCGTTCTTTTGATGGGGGCGGAAGTCCTTTCGCGCTTCATTGTGCCGCCGGCGGTGTTGCCGATCGGCGCCATCACGTCGTTTCTCGGCGCCCCCGTGTTCCTCTACATGATCTTTAAAGCCGACGGCTGGAGCAAGTGATGCAATCGTCGTCAGACATGCTGCAGGTTCGCGCTTTGAGCTTTGCCTACGGTAAACGCAAGCTCTGGGAAAACGTCGACTTGGATGTTCCCGCTGGGACTGTGACTGGTATTCTTGGCAACAACGGCACCGGCAAAAGCACCCTTCTCAACTGCATCGGCGGCATCCTGCAGCCCGCTGTCGGCAGTGTGTTTTTCAACGACGTTGATCTGCTCAAGCTTTCCCGCCGCAAGCGTGCTCGCCATGTGGCATATGTCGCGCAGCACTTTGAGACGTCCGGTGCAAGCGTCTATGACACGGTCCTTCTCGGGCGTCTGCCGTACTTTTACGCCGGCCCCACGCGAGAAGACCACGAGGCGGTCGAACGTGTTTTGCACGAGTTCGGCATTGAGCAATGGGTGAACCGAAACGCCAAGACCTTAAGCGGAGGCGAAGCGCAAAAAGTAATGCTCGCCCGAGCCGTCGTGCAGCAGACCAATGTGCTGCTGCTCGATGAACCGACGGCGAGTCTCGATCTTGGCTCTCAAGTCGATATGCTCGCGTTTGTCTCGCAGTACGCTCAACGTCACAACGTCGTCGTTTTGATGGTGAGCCACGACATCAACGCCGCCTTGCGGTTTTGCTCGCAGTTTGTTCTGATCGATCCCAAAGGCAATGTGTCAACCGTGGCCGCACAGGACCTTACGGAAGCTCACTTGCGTCGAACCTACGGCGTAGACGTTCGATTGCATGAAGTCGATGGTCAGCGGTTCGCGCTTGTCGAAGGAAAAGCGCATCACTTCCAGCGGAGAGTGGGAAATGTCTGAAATTCAACACCGGTTGTCAACCGAGAACAGTGTTTCCGTCGGATACGGGCATCGCGATCTGTGGAACGCTGAAGCAGAGCGTTATTCCAAAGCGCCGACCGCACGTTTCGACGACGACGGTTTTTTGAAGATTCTCGAGGCTTCCGGCGTATTGACTGACAAGAGCCGCGTTTTGGATCTCGGCTGCGGTCCCGGCATTTATTCCGTCGCGATCGCCGAGTGCGTTCGGGAGGTCGTCGGTTTCGATATTTCGGAGCAGATGATTGAGCGAGCGCGCAACAGGGCTCATGAAAAACATTGCACCAACTGTCGGTTTGATGTTCTCGATTGGTCAAAAGCGGACATTGATGCCTTGGGTATGAAAGGCGCCTTTGAGGTAGCGGTGGCTCGTTTGACGCCTGCTGTTGATTCGCTTAACGCGCTGGAGAAATTGATCAATTGTGCGACTTCCCGCGTTTTTGTTGAAAACTTTATTAATCGTCGGCATCGCTGGATGCAGCTTGCATTTGACATTGCCGGTGCCGGCGTTCCGTGGAACGACGAGCGCATGTTTGATGCCGTGGGTTATCTGCTCAAAACCGGGCGCAGGCCATATCTGCACTATAGAGAGGCCCAATGGGGCGAAGCGCAGCGCCCGTGGCAGCAAGTTGCGGACTTTTGTCTTCGTCGTCTGGCTTTGCGTACCCAACTGACGGAGGAACTGAGTTGGGAAATCCGCCGCATGTTTGAGAAACAAAGCAAAAACGGCTTGTTGGATGCGCGGGAAACTCTCACGCTTATGACGATTGAGTTTGCTCCGAAGCCAGCGTAACGCAAAAGTGCAGCCAGACAATCGAAAAACATCCGTTTATAGCCACTGCAGCCGAGTTCTTTTTCGCATCAGGTCGGACAAGCACGGCAAACCTTCTCGTAGTCGGCACTTCCTGCCGTCGTACGTGCATAGGAAAGTACAAGACTGACAATCAGAAGAATGCCGGTGGCAAAGAGTGCGGCGCGCGAATCCATCAGTGAAATAAAAATGCCGCACAACGAGGTACCCATGGCGGTACCGAAATTGGCAGCGGTCAAGAAAAGTCCATTTGAAAAGTCCGGCGCTTCGCGAGCAGCGGAGCTGATCATGTATTGCCCCGAAATATTGATGAAGCCAGCGCAAATGCCGAGCAAAACGACGAGCACGACGGCAAAAATTCCGTTGGGTGCAAAGACGTACAACAGCGAGTAGAGAGCAAGCATCATGGCGGGCCCCACACGCGTAAAGAGCTTCTTGTAACGCCCGAAAACACGGCCCGCGAGCATGTTGCCGGCAATGTTGGCGAAACCGTAAGCCAGGAGCACGGAACTGACGGCGTCAAACGAAAAGGCGCTTACCTCGTGCAAGAAATCACTCATGAAGCTGAAAAAGCCGAACATGGCGCCGTTGATGCAGGCAAAGGCCGAGACGCCCAACCACAACGAAGGCTTTTTGAGAACGCGCAATTGATGCCCGGGATTATGCTGTTTGGCCGGCATGTTCGGGACCAGAAAGAACGTGGCAACCAGTACGACGGTGTTGATGACGGCAAAGATGCCCATCGCGGCTTCGTATGACCAGTGGGTCGTGACGAAAGTCGTCATCGGGACTCCGAGCACCATGCCGGCCGAGACGCCAACAAAAACGCGAGCAATGCCGCGGGAAGGATCGTCTTTGGTGGCTACGGCGGCAAGCGTAAAGGCCATGGCGACATAGACCGGATGCAGAAATGCGGGCAAGGCGCGCGCGGCAAGAAGCACGGCAAATGAATCGGTGACCATGGACAGAATGTTGGAGGCCACGAAGAGAATCAAAGCCGCAAGCATCATCGTTCGGCGGTTGATGCCGGAAAAGAGGAGCGGCAGAACAGGTGCGGCCACTGAAACAACAAGCGCAAAAACGCTCACGCAGAGACCGGACGTCGAGACAGTGACGTCAAAGCGTTCGGCGATCTGCGGAATGATGCCGACCACGCCCATTTCGGTATTGATGATGCCGAAGACGCCGAGCGTCAGAATGGCGATCAGAAGCGATTCGGAGATGGGTTTGGTTTGCATTGGAGAAAACACAGGCACGCACGCCGAGCATCCGACTCGAAACGGTCGGATGCAAAGCGTTCGGAGGAGACAAGAGGAAAACGCTTTCGGATTGCCCAATCAAGGGCGTGAGGCTGACATTACTTCAGATTGGCCTTGTAGAAAGCATCGATCCGGTCGAACGGAATGACATCCATTCGATCGTAGAGGTCGGTGTGGTTGGCACCGGGAATAATCAGCAATTCTTTGTTGTCGCCTTTGAGCTTCTGATAGGCGCCTTCGCTGAAGTAACGGGAGTGAGCCTTTTCGCCGTGTACGATCAGAACGGCGCTGCGGATTTCATCGGCGAAGGCAAGCAAAGGCATGTTCAAAAGCGAGATAGCCGAGGTCGTATTCCAGCCGCCGTTGGAGTTCAGAGACCGCTTGTGGTAGCCGCGCTTGGTCTTGTAGTAGTTGAAGTAGTCCTTGACGAACTGAGGCGCGTCGGCAGGCAGTTGGCCGGGCACGCCGCCCGCAAGGTTGTATCGGCCGGTGCGATAGTTTGCCGTCCGTTCATTTGCAAGTGTTTGGCGAAGCTTGTAGCGACCCTCGGCATCCAGCGAATCAAAGTAACCGTTCGCGGTCACGCGGCTCATGTCGTACATGGTCGCGGCAACGGTGGCCTTGATGCGAACATCGGCAGGGGGGGGAGCGTTTTCCCCAGCGCCCCCACCCCTTCGGAAGCGGCGGCATTGATCGCCATGCCGCCCCAACCGCAGATGCCGAGAATGCCGATTTTGTCGGGGTTGACGTCTTCGCGCGTAGAGAGATAGTCGACGGCTGCCGAGAAGTCTTCTGTGTTGATGTCGCCAGAAGCCACATAACGCGGATAGCCGCCGCTTTCTCCGGTAAACGAAGGATCAAAGGCAATTGTGAGATATCCGCGTTCGGCAAGCGTCTGAGCGTATAGCCCGGAGGATTGTTCTTTGACTGCTCCGAAGGGGCCGCTTACGGCAATCGCGGGAAGTTTTCCTTGGGCGTTTTTGGGGACATACAGGTCGGCAGCAAGCGTGATGCCGTAACGATTGACGAAAGTGATTTTTGAGTGGTTGACCTTGGAGCTTTGCGCAAACACCTTGTCCCACTTCGCTTCAAGCTGCAGTTCGGCGGGCTTGATGGTTGAGGGGGCAACCTGTGTGGCGGGAATGGCTGCACAAGCCGCAGCGCATGCTGTGGTAAGAACAGTAGCAGCAATTTCAGTAGCAATTTTTGAGGTCATAAATCAACTCTTTTGAAAGTAACTCTGTGTTGTGATTAAACGGCAAACAGGTTGTCGGTGGTCGCGCGGCATTTACCGAGCAGTTAACTGAATTTCGACGTCGTGGTCTCCGAGAGCTTTGATCCAATCGCCAGACTCGCTTACGTGGCCGAGTCGCGTGTAATTCCAGGAATTGGAACCGAACATCAGAACAATTTGGTTGCTGTTGTAGAGCACAACGTCTCCTGTCCGGGCGGTCATCCAAAAATCGTCGCTTGGCAGTTGCGTGCCGAGCGCTCCGACTTTTTCAAAACCGCCGTAGTCATGCAGACGCAATGTCAGCGGCAAAAGTTGCACTAGCTTTTGAGCCGCGCGGGTATCGGCAAGCGTGACCAAAAAGCTTTTTTCGCCGACAAGCATTCGAATTTGTCGTTTCTGAGTAGCCGTATGTACGGACATGTCGTTGCTTCGATTTGAAATGAGAGATGAGGCATAGGCGGAGGATGGCTGTTGAGCAAGGGCCATGTTGGCGAAAACGAGAACTGCAAACGCCATTGCTTCTGCTTTCAGAGCGGAAATGCTTTCCGCCGGGCACCGCCATACAGCCCCTCGGCGGAAAGATTTGCCGGTGTGGCTCATCATAGGAAAGCGCCGTTACAGACCTGAAGAACCTGACCTTTGACATGACGTCCCATCTTGCTTGCCAGGTAAAGACATGCATAGGCCTGATCGATCGGATCGCATTCCGGGCCGGGAAAGTAAACGAAATGACCGCTCCAGTTGAGCATCTTGCTGCCGCCCGGTTGCTCTCCGGCTTTGTTGGCAAGGTGAGCCGGCGTCACGGTGGCGCCCGGAGCAACGGCATTACAACGGATGTTTGTGTCGATAAGGCGCATGGCGACATTTTTCGTCAGCGTGTTGAGTGCGCCTTTGGTTGATGTGTACGTTGCGCCGCAGAACGGACGGTTGCCGTTGACCGAACTGATATTGATGATGCAGCCGTCGTTTTTTGGCAAAAATACTTTGAGAGCTTCACGGATGTAGCGCATCGGTCCGCCGAGATTGGTGTTCATGACATGTAGCATCCACTCGTCGCTCGTGTCATCAATGATTTTTTGCTCGCCGATACCGGCATTGTTGATGAGAATGTCCAGATCACCGTATGTTTCAATGGCGGTTTTGAAAACGCGTTTGGTGTCTTCGGTTGAACAGACGTCGGCGACAACACCGACCGCCTTTCCACCTTTGGCTCGGATTCCTTCCACAACCTCGTTGAGTTGCTCGACATGTCTTGCGGTAAGAACGACGCAAGCTCCTTCTTCGGCGAACAATTCTGCAATCGTCCGGCCCATGCCGTAGCTGGCTCCGGTGATCAGCGCGACTTTGCCTTCTAGCATCTGAGCGTCCATGAACAATCCTCCTTTTGATGACAAGGCGAATTGTTGACTCAAATGACAGAAATAACAAATACTTTATTTTTACTCTTTACTATGCTTTGAAGGTATAGAAAGAACCATGAAGATCTTCCGCAGTGAATGCGTCAGATTGTTGGGACCAAGTTTTCTTCTTCCTTGAGAAGCGCAATCAGCCGATCGGCAGCCGGACTCAGACGGCGGGAGCGATCCCAGGCGACGACGATGTCGCACTCGAGCCTCGGATGCAGAGGCAGCCACACGAGTCCTGAGGCGGGGGTGGGATTGATAATGCCGCCCAAGGCGAGAACGTGACCCACGCCGGCGGCTGCGAGCACGTAGGCGTTGTAGAGCAGGTTGAAAGTACCGACGATGTTGAGGCTGCTTCCCATGTCGTTGAGCCAGCCGTCGAATTCGTTGCGGGAAAAGGATTGCTCGGAACACAGCAACGGCTGACCTGCCAGATCGGAGGCTTCGATGTACGCCTTGTCGGCAAAGGGACCGTCAAGGCGCGTCAGAATACCCCAGACGTCCTTTTGCTTGAGTTTGATTGAGCTGTAGCCGATTGTATCGGCAATGCCCACGAACACTCCGAAATCGGTCAGCCCCGAATGGAGTTCGGATTTAACCTGAGCTTCGGCGCCGCTCACGATGTGAAACCGAACTTTGGGCGCTTCTTTTTGCAGACGGGCTATGGCTCGCGCAAGGCTTCCCAGAGCTGGCGTTTCTCCCGCGGCGATGCGAATGTCGCCGGTGAGCTCATCTTCCGCGCGAATTTCTTCTTTCGTACGATCGAAAAGATTGACGATGGAACGGGCGCGTTCGTAGAAAAGTTCACCCTTGGAGGTGAGGCGAAGTTTTCTGTTTGAGCGAACAAAAAGCGTATGCCCGAGCTCTTCTTCGAGTTCCATGAACTGACGCGACAGCGTCGGTTGCGTGACATGCAACTTTTGTGCAGCACCCGAGATGCTTTGCTGTTCGGCCGCTGCCAGAAAATACCGAAGAACGCGAATGTCCATGCGAAGTCCCAAATCGAACGTTAGTGAATCCATGCCTGAAAAGCATAGACAATCTTAGCGCATAGGTATTTGATGCAAAAGGCACCGACTTGGTACTTTTGTTTCGGAAGAACGGCACGAGGAGAGAACGATATGCTCCGCAGATCGGTACTGGAATTCTGTGCATTGGGTTGGTTAACAGCTGTCTGTCCGCTTCGACCGGCGCAGGCTGCGCAGAAAACCGTAAGTCGGATGGTGAGACCATTCAACCTCAAGGAGAAGACAGTGAAACTTAACAACGGACGGACTATGCCCGTGCTGGGGCTGGGAACATACGCCTTGCACGGACAAACCTGCGTTCGTGCTGTGCGCGCAGCGCTTGACTGCGGCGTTCGGCTGATTGACACGGCTTCGTTCTACGCAAATGAGCGAGAAGTCGGATCGGCGGTGCGTGACGCTGTGAAGAATGGTCTCTCCCGAGAAGAGATTTTCGTAACGACAAAGATTTATCCGACACAGTTCGGAAATCCTCAGAAAGCCATTGAAGAGTCAATGTCCAGATTGGATCTCGGCTACATTGATCTTCTGTTGCTTCATCATCCCGGCAACGGCGATGTCGCGGCTTATCGGACATTGGAAAAGGCCGTGGAAGAGGGGGCGGTTCGCTCGATCGGCTTATCAAATTGGTACATCAAGGAACTCACCGATTTTTTGCCGAAGGTTGACGTAATACCAGCACTGGTACAAAACGAAATCCATCCTTTCTATCAGGATCGAGACGTTGTGCCGTTCATTCAAGAAATGGGCATCGTTGTGCAGGCGTGGTTTCCGTTCGGAGGCCGCGGCTGGACGAAATCCGTGCTCGGCCATCCTGAACTTGCCAAAATCGCCATGGCGCACGGCAAGACGGTCGCTCAGATTGTGCTGCGTTGGAATCTGCAGCGGAATGTCTCCGCGATTCCCGGATCAAGCAACCCGGCTCACATTAAAGAGAATACGGAGATTTTTGACCTTGAGTTGTCGGATTCGGACATGAAGGCCATTGCGGCACTTGACCGTCATGAAAAGCACGAATGGTACTAATCAAGTCTGGACAAACAGTTCTATTTGTTAGCCGGCTTATAAATTGTTAGACAAAGGAAACCGACAAGGATGCAAAAGATTCCTTGCCGGTTTTCAGCCGGTTGAAAAACCAACGAAAATGGGTTCATCGGCGCATTCCGGCGCCGCGGCCGAGTCCGCCGCCTCTGCCGAAGCCTCCGGCTCCGCGTTCCGGACCTAACGGCTGACGCGGAAACGCTTTGTTTGGGTTGTAACGAACGGGCGCGCCCGGGAGATTGGGCACCATGCCCGGACGAGGCGCGGGCGTACCGGGACGATAAGGCTGGCTGTAGTCGCGGCGGGCCGGAGCTTGAGGCGGACGGTTTGTCTGTGGCTTGGTGTTGCCTAGCAGATGGTCGCGGTATTGACCGGAGGTATACCGTTTACCGTCTTTGATCCAATACTGCCCGTCCCATTGGCCTTTGTCAGCTTCTTGACGCAGGCGCTGACGATCTGCAGCGTCGCCGACACCGCTCAAAACATCGTTGATCGGCGGCTCAGAGGCCGAGTGGACCAGTCCCGGCGCTATGGCGGTCAGGACAAGCGCACCGGTGCATCCGAAAAATTGTCGGCGTGAAAGAAACTCAAAGGGCATCGATCTCAACCATGCTCATAGGAACCTGCGAAACGCCGTTTATCTGGGACCTGGGCCCGGACCGGGGCCTCCCGGTCCCCAACCGCCGGGACGTCCGCCGTGGTGCGGTCCGGGTTCCGGATGGTGCGGCGGCGGTGCGGGCCGGCGTGGCGGTGGAGGCGGAGGAGTGGCCGGACGAGGCGGCGGAGCCGGCGGTTGGTAGCGCGACAGCCAATAGTCGCGGTATTCCAACGGCGTGTACCGGTGTCCTCTGTAATTCCAGTAGTGACCGTCCCAGTGGCCGTGACCGTAATTGTCTCGAATCCACTCTCGCTGCAGGGCGTCTCCGACACCGATCAGGATATCGGCAAGCAGTTGATCGGAATGCGAGTGGGCAAATGCAAGACACGGCACACTCGTAAGCGCCAAAGCGGCAACGGATGTCTGCAGTATGTGGCGTCGAGTCAGTGTGGTCATTTTTTCGGTTCTCTCAAACGGTTCAATCAAATTGGCGGGTTAACGAGGTCCGGGGTCACCGGGGCCGCGATCATTACCCGGGCCTCTGCCGGGACCGTTACCTCCGGGTCCGGGTCCGCGACCTTGGTTGCCGGGCCCCCTTCCGCCGTTGCCCGGACCACCGGGACCGCGGCCGGGAGGATTGCCGGGGCCGCAGGGACCGTTGCCGCAGGGCGGGGGATTACGGTTTGGGCCCGGTGCCGGACGAGGTTGCGGGCGCGGAGCGGGCGGCTCATAGCGAGACAGCCAGAAATCTCGATATTGGGTCGGCGTGTAACGGCGGCCTTCATAGTGCCAGTAACGGCCGTCCCAACGACCTTGACCGTAGTGCTCACGGATGTAGTCACGCTTCATGGCGTCGCCCACACCGATCAGAATGTCGGCGAGGAGACTGTCGGCATTGGCAAGCGCAATGCCCGGAACGGCACCGAGTGCGAGAGCCGCAGCAGCGCCCTGAACGAGACGGCGACGGGAAAGAGTGGTGTTTGTCATGTTCGTCTCCTGGGAAGACTTGGAAAAGATCGCTGAAAAAGACTTTTGTTCCTGGCAATTATCTTATTCCGCGAGAAAGTAAGTCAGCGTAAAGATTTGCTCTCAAAGTGCGAAATTGTGAGCGAAATCAGTACGAACCGAGATTCAGTTTACAGCCGCAGACGAGCAACTTGAGCCGGGGAAGTCAAAAAATCAATTCAGATTGGGCACTGTTGCCGCGTTTGAGGTGTAGGGTCGGCAGCACAACGGCAAGTTCCGGATCTTCCGGGGTTTTGCGCCAGGCGACGATAAAGCCGATTTCGGCGGACTGCACCGTAAAGCCGCTCTTTTTGAGCTGCGCTAGGCGAGCTTGGAAAGCGCGGGAGTAAACGACAAGGCGCACGACGTCGGTCGATGTGCGGATCGTGAGGCCCTCTTCGATGGGGGTGAGAGGAAAACCCGAGCGCATCGACAGAATCAATCGCTTCTTGTCTTCGAAGTAGTCGAGCCACACGTCTTCGTGAGTAAGCGTAAGCGTGAGTTCGTCGGGCGCGTTGTATGCGGTTTTGTCAATCGACGGATGAACGGCATCGGGAAGCGTCTGATTGAGGAGCGCTCCGCGGTAGTGAATGGTAAGGTCAAAGCGCGCGCGGGTCATGCCCACATAGAGCTTGCGCCGGGCGTCGTCGTCTTCAAAGGAGCGCGAAGCGTAGAGAATGTAGACGTGATCGAACTCGCGCCCCTTGGCTTTGTGTATGGTGGAAACAACGATGCTCGAAGCCGTGCGCTCGAACGTGTCCTCAAGTACCGATTCGCGCAGGAATTCCTCAAAGTCGGCAAGGTAGAAAAAACCTTCGGCGGGCAAGATGGCCGTGAAGGACTCGATGAGGCGCAGGACGTTGTCGATCCAGATGCTTGCGCCGTAACTGGCTCTGAGCCACTGCGCGGCGTCGGCAAAAAGACGCACGGAGGCACGCTTTTGGCCGTGCATCTGCGCCGTCATGTATTTGAGCAGCGCACGCACTTCGGCAAGATTGGCAAGGCTCACGCTCTTTTGCGACTGGATGAGCGAAACGGCAACGCCCGTTTTCTTCAGCATGGCGCACAGCGTGAAAGCCTCTTCGTTGGTGTTGGTGAGTACCGCGCAGCTGCCCGAAAGTTTGCCGCAGGAAAGATCCGCAATGATGCCCTTGACGAGTGCTTCTTCGAAGTGTTCGGACGTGTGACTCACGAGACGTACCGTTCCCGTGTCGTTTCGAACCGCCGTCAGAGCGTGTGTCTTTAAACGCGCCTTGATTTTGCTCACGAACGCGTTGCTGAAGTCGACCACAGCAGGCGTGCTGCGGTAGTTTTCCGTCATTTCGTGGCGCACGGCGTCGCGTTTGGCAAGCAGATCCTGCATAAAACGTCCGTCGGCGCCGCGGAAGGCGTAGATGTTCTGGTCGTCGTCGCCCACGGCGATCACGCGCAGGGTTTCGTTGTGTTCAATGAGCGCCTCGACCAATTCGGCTTCGGAGGCGTCCATATCCTGCGCCTCGTCGATTACAAGCACCGTCTTGCCAATGCGCGAGGGCTCGGCGTTGCCCGAGGCGATCTCTTTGGCCGCTTTGCGGACAATGCCGTCGGCTTCCTGCAGCGAACCGTAACGCCCGAGAACGTCAAAAGCATAGGAGTGGAAGGTCTTGATGTCTACGAAGTAGGCCGCTTTGCCTACGAGCTCAATCAGGCGGCGCTTAAATTCCGTGGCGGCCGCCCGCGAGAAGGTGAGCATCAGGAGCTGTTCGCTGCGAACGTCTTCGCGCACGAGAAGGCTCGCGAGCTTATGCACGAGGACGCGCGTCTTACCGCTGCCGGGTCCTGCGGCCACCACCACGAACTGAGCTTGCTCATCGATGATCGCGCGCTGCTTTTCGGAGAGCTGGCCGAAGATGCGGTTGCGCAGAGCCGGAGTCAGGCCCAGATTGAGTTCATCGGCGGCGGTTCCTGCAAAATACTTGCTCAGGAATTCCTGATAGTCGAGTTCGAAGTAGTCGCGCACGTATTGCAGAGCCGCTTCGTAGTCGGCAAGCATCAGGTTGGCGTAGCGACCGACGATGTGTACCTGCTGAACTTTCTGGCGGTAGTGTTCCGAAAACTGCGCGTAGTCCTGCTTTCGGTAGCGGCGCTTGTTGTCGAGCTCGACGCGTTCAAGCGTCATGCCCTGATACGAAACCATGAAGCCGCCTTCAAGCGAGAGGACACCGGTGCGGTGCAGGAACAAAAGCGCGTTTTCGACGTCGCGCAGCGTGACAGGCGTCTCGGTGAGCCAGCTCTGCTGTCGGTAGTCTCGCAGCAGTTGCACGGCCGAAAAGGAGAGCGCAACGTAGTCGGAAGACCCGGCACTTGCGCCGTTTTGGGCCATCGCTTTGAGCGACTCCACGATAAAGGCGCACAAGTCGGCCCGCATCTGCGCGGCGGCTTCAAGTTCCTGCGTCGAACGTTTGGTCACGAGCGATACATTCTGAGAGCCTCGCGTGCGGCGCATTTCATCAAGCAACCCAGCCGCTTTCAGGTACATCAAAAGGGTCGTGATCTTCTTGACGTCGCTTGCCGAGCCGCCTGCCAAGGCTTCGTTATTGAGTTCCTTGAGATTGAAGTCGGCGCGGCCGCCGTCGGAGAGCCGCCGGATGAGCAGCGATTCGAGATTCTGATAGGTTCCTAAGACAGCGGAGGCCGATTTGAGCTGGCGTCGGCTCACCGTGGCCGACATATCGTTGTCGTCGTGCAGAACGCCCGCTTGCCGCAGTTTCCCGATGACGGCGACGACTTGAGGCAGGGCGATGCCCAGACGGTCGGCCAGCCAATCGGTGCGTGTCTCGGCCGGTTCGCCCTTGGTTTTATAGCCGCTGCGCGCGGAAATGAGCGAAGCGACGATGCGCACGGCTTCGTTGCGTTCGGCTTCGGTTGCAAAGAGAGGACTTGCCTCGATGCGTTCTCGGGCCTCGATCGTGCTTTTAACGGCAACGCTTGTGGCGTAGACGCGCGGCGCGTTCATGGAGCGGCGCACGTAACCGGCGATTTCCAAGGCGGCGATCGCGTTCTTAACTTTGGTGTCAAGCTGCAGTTCGTCGTACTCGAGGCCGGCTTTACGCGCGAGTTCGAGCGGCGAAATCGAGAAGCGCCTGCTTTTTACCGACTTTATGGCGTTCCAAATGAGCTGAATGTCGGCAAGCGTCAGCTTGGACTGCCGCAGCAGCGCAAAGTGCGTGTTGAGGTCTTCCTCGTTAAAGAGAATGCAGCACTGAGCCAGCAGCGACTCGTCCCGACCTGCGCGGCCCGATTCCTGAACGTAGTTTTCAAGCGACGAGGATATGTTGTAGTGCACCACCAGGCGCACGTCCTTTTTGTCGACGCCCATGCCGAAGGCGTTAGTGGCGACGATCGTCTTGACCTGGCCCGCGATGAACGCATCCTGATTGGCGCTTTTTTCGGCAGCATCCATGCGTCCGGCAAACGCGACGGCTTCCAGACCGTCGGCGGTGAGAGCCGCGGCAAGTTCCTTGGTTTCCCGCACGGTGGCAACGTAGACAATAGCCGGACCCTCAGCGGCCTCGAGGAGTTCTCGCAGACACGCGTAGCGATCCGCGTCGTTTTCAACGTGAATGACGCGGTAGCTCAGGTTCTTGCGTTCGGCAGACGTTGCAAGGATGCGCAATTCCAGTCCGAGTCTTTGCTTGAAGTAGTCACAGATGTCCTGAATAACTTTCTGTTTGGCCGTGGCGGTAAAGCAGGAAACGGCAATTTTGCTGTTTGCACCGTAAAAATCTTCCAGCTTTTTGATGAAGTCCGCGATGAAAAGATAGTCGACGCGGAAATCGTGCCCCCAGACCGAGAAGCAGTGCGCTTCATCGATTACAAAGCGTGTCACGCGGCGTTGCTGCAGTGCGGCAAGAATGGAGCGGGAACGCAGTGACTCAGGGGCGATGTACAAAAGCGTTGCTTCGCCGCTGATGACGGCTTCGAGAGCGCGCGAGCGCTCGATCGGGCTCAAAAGTCCGTTAATCGTGACAGCGCGGCTGATGCCCTTGGAGACGAGATTTTCAACCTGATCCTTCATCAGAGACTGCAGAGGCGAAATGACAACCGTAAGCGCTCGGGTGAGTTCGCCCTGCATCAAAGCGGGCAGTTGAAAAGTGATGGATTTGCCGCCGCCCGTGGGAAAGACCGCAAGCAATGACTCGCCGCCCACTGCAGCACGCGCGGCCATTTCCTGCAGGGGTTCGTCGTTGTAGGTTCTGAATGAATCAAAGCCGAAAAAGCGAGAAAGTCCCGTCTTGACGTCGAGCCTTTCCTTGCAATACGGACAACCCTTGCTGCAGGGCGTAAATCGCAGCGCCTCGAGCACCGCCTGCGTGGCCGGGTAATTGGTGTTGACCCAAGGTGGAATGACATCGGCGGGTTCTGCCGCGCGAATGAATGCAAGCGCGTAGGCAAGTTCAGCCGGTTGGCGCTTGGCCAGACCGTCGAGATCGGCGTGAATGCACAACTTGTCGGCCATCAGGCGCTTGATTACGCCCGCAGGATCGGCAAAGGTCGGCGTCTGAACGTTAAGGCACCGGAAAAAGCCCGCAAACTCCGGTCGGTTTTTGAGCATCGCGCAGAAAAGTCGCTGCAGTACGCCGGGTAACTCGTTGAAGGCCGCCACTTCCTCTTCGAAAAGAGACATCGCTTTGCGGGCGTCCGACAGAGGATTGTTGAGTTCGTCGGTGAGCAGCTTTTCGTCCTTGAGAAGCTTGTGAAAGCGCTTGCGCGGAAAAAGAAGCGCCGAAAGCGGCAGGGTATCGACAGGCTGTGGTCCGTCGCCCAAAACGGGGCGCAGATACTGCATGTCGAAGGCCACGATGTTGTGGCCGCACACATATTCGGCACCCTTGCAGAATTCTTTGAAGGCCGCGACGTTGCTGGAGTGAAAAAAGCGACCGTCGGGGCGGCAGGCTCCCAAATCAACGATTTTCCCGGTTTCGGGAGACACTTCGGCATCAATAAAGACAATCGTGTCCCGATTGATGGTGCCCGGCAGCTGCACGGGACCTGTGGCCAAAGTGGGTAGGTTGCTCATTGATTTTCGAACAAGGTTTGACTCAAAAAATGCGGGTTTACTCACGCGCTTGGATTTTAAGGCGCGCAATGCGCTTTGTCCCGAACCGAAGCCATAGATTTTGCGTTACTTGTGGCCAAAACAGTCCGCATTGCAGGGCAGTTCGGGGGCGCAACGCGCTGAGACGAGTTTGTCGAGCAATCCTGCGGCCGTATTGTCGACAATGGCGCGCTCGTAACATGGGGTAGGCATGAAGCCCGCGTCGACGGCGTCTTTGAGAAAGGCAAAGAAGGAATCGAAAAAGCCGTTGACGTTCAAAAAGCCCACAGGTTTGTTGTAAAGACCGATCCAGTTGCCTGTGATCATCTCGCAGGCTTCTTCCATTGTTCCGATGCCGCCGGGAAGCACGACGAACATGTCGGAGAGCTCCGCCATTTTGGCTTTGCGCTCGTGCATATCGGCTACGACCAGCAGTTCCGAGAGATCTTCAACCGGCGTTTCCTGATTGATGAGAAAGTTCGGGATGATGCCGGTGACGGAAACGCCCAGATCCAGCGCCGTGCGTGCGGTTTCTCCCATGAGTCCCGTGCCGCCGCCACCGAAGACAAGCTGCATGCCGCGAGATGCCAATTCCTGAGCCACGGCGTGAGCTGCGTCGGTGTAAGCAGGATTGTTTCCGGAGCGGGAGCCGCAGAAAACACAGACTTTGAATTCGGTCATGGCTTGGCTTCCTTTGCAAAAGAGGAAAAAACATTTTAGTGAGTGTCACGGGAACCTGGGGTGAGTGCTTTAAAGAATGAGCGACAAGGCAAAAAAGACTGAACAGTTCCAGGCAAACATCAAAAACTTGTCTACTTATTCAGTCATTCCGCTAGAAACTGTCAACCAATTTCAGGCAAGGACAACCTAAAAAAATGCGCATACGATCACTACGAATCGCATCCCGAACTCCCGGTTAACTGATCCACATAACATTTGAATTGGATCAAATAACC
>OGQO01000062.1_pt1:0-100000 | contig 101018 bp, 107 predicted proteins | sample 1553241 | NCBI WGS metagenome assembly OGQO01 (sample SAMEA2579933, study PRJEB22360) | human gut metagenome | biome: human gut; feature: human-associated habitat; material: faeces | place: Denmark | collected 2008/2010
GCAAAGGTATAATGATAAACGAACGTGTACAAGGCTGCATCGCGGATACGCTTACGACAATTATCTCTCGTCTTCAAACCATCCAGACAGTTTGCTGACAATCGGTTGGTAGTCAACTGACTGTTTGTCAGAATATTACAGCAAAAAACCAGATGGTCTGATGGTTTTGGCGTTTTTTTAGTTAATTCCGTAAAACGGGTACGTTTAGTGATTTTTTCACCGTCACTTACTTTCTTTTCTCCTGTAGTAGAACAATGTCCACCCGTCCGGCAATCTGCTCCGGCGTGATGCCGGTCAGACAAGGATAGTCGCCCTTCGCGCATATCTTGTTGCCGTAGATGCTGCACGGTCTGCACGGCATGTCGATCATCACGGCATTGCTCTCGCTCTGTCCCCAGCCCATGAATCCGGCGTAAGGATGGGTAGCTCCCCATACGCTCACCACCGGTGTGCCCACGAGGGATGCGAGGTGCATGTTCGAACTGTCCATCGAGAGCATCACGTCGAGATGGCTCATCAGTATCAGTTCCTTGTCTATTCCGCCGAGTACACGGGACGCTATCTCCAGGCGGGGGTTGCGCTCGCGCCATGCCGCCATGGTGTCCATTTCCGACTTGCCGCCGCCGAACATCAGTATTCTTGCGTCGGGATGGCGGTCGGAGATGATGGTCAGCGTCTTTTCCATCTGCTCCTTAGGGTATATCTTGCCTTTATGGGCGGCAAACGGTGCCACTCCTATCCACTGCTGTTCCTCCGGCTTCACGTTGAACGGTTCGGAGAGCTGCGAGAGTTCGTTGCCGCCGTCGGCAAAGATGGATTCAAACTCCACTTTCACCGGATAGCCCAGCTGTGCGAATACGTCGGCGTAGTTGCTGAATGGTGTGGGCTGTTGCACGAGCTGCTTGTTCTCCATCGCCGTGATGGCACGTCGTCCGGCTCTATGCTTGTCGATATGTGCCACTTTGAAACGGTCGATATTGAACCTCATGCGCAGATATTTCGACCGCAGCACGCTGTGCAGGTCGGCGATGGCGGTGAAGTTCTTTGCCATCAGCCGGCGGTAAAGGGCGTTCAGCCCCTTCACTCCATGGTACTCGTTCTTGAGGTCAGCTTCCATAAACCCCACGTTGTGTGGCATGTGCTCGAAGAACGGGCGTGCGAATTTCTGGCTAAGCATCGTAATCCTGACGTCAGGATACTGCTTGGCCAGTGAATAGACTACGGGGACCGTCATTGCGACGTCGCCCATAGCCGAGAATCTTATTACCAGTATATGGTCGGTTTTCATTCGTGTGCAGAAGGCTGCGGAGCGTGGGCTCCCGCCTTATTTCTTGTTTGCGTAGAGGATAGGGTTAGTAGAAGGGTCGTTGTACATCTTCATCTGTCTGTACACCTTCATGTATTTCCTTCCCGCCTTTATGTCGTCGAGAAGCTGGTCTATGGCAGTGCCGAGGTCTACCTGCTGCTCCAGCAGCACGTTGAGCTTCTTCTGGCACTTGTCGATATGCTCATCGGATGCGTCGCTGCGGTCCACCTGCTCCTTCATGTGGTATATCTTGAGGGCGAGGATAGACAGACGGTCAACTGCCCATGCCGGACTTTCCGTATTGATGGTGGCGTCAGCCAAGGGCTTCACGTCATTGTATATCATGCGGAAATAACTGTCAATCTGCTCCACGAGGTCCGTGCGGTCCTGGTTGCTTCTGTCGATGCGGCGCTTCAGGTTGAGAGCCTCTACGGGGTCGATGTGCGGGTCGCGGATGATGTCCTCGAGATGCCACTGCACCGTGTCTATCCAGCACTTCAGATAGAGGCGGTTCTCAATGGAGTCGCGGTCGTACGGGTTGTTTATCTGTGTGTCAACATTGTCTTTCACATGGTAGTCGTTGATAGCCAGATTGAACACCTTGTTACATAGTTGTGAGAATGTCATGACTTTACGTTGTTTAAATTTGTGGCAAATCTAATAAAATAATTTTATATGACCAACTAAAACACAATAAATAACCCATCACGAGGTTATAAAGGCAACATTAAAGGTTTTATGAATCATGAAGATTATTGTTGACGACAAGATTCCGTATATTAGGGAAACGCTTGGCGAGATAAGCCCAGACGTTACCTACTTGAAGGGTGCCGACATATCTGCCGGCGACGTTGAGGACGCTGATGCACTGATAGTGAGAACTAGGACATACTGCGACGAGAAACTGCTGCAGGGGAGCAAGGTGCAGTTCGTTGCCACCGCCACCATCGGCTACGACCACATTGACACAGAATACATGCAGAAGGCAGGGATAAGCTGGATGAACTGTCCGGGATGCAACTCCGGCAGCGTGGCGCAATATCTGCGTTCTACCCTCATCCTGCTGTGCCGCGAAAAGGGCATATCGCCAGAGAAAGACATCGTCGGTGTGGTGGGCTACGGTCATGTAGGCAGCAAGGTGGTGGCAGAGGCACGCGCCATGGGCTTCAAGGTGCTCGTGTGCGACCCACCGCTTGGCGACGGCGGCAGCACGGCAGAACATTTCGTTGACATGCGGCAGATTGAAAGAGAATGCAGCGTCATAACTTTCCACGTGCCACTCACTAAGGGCGGAAACCATCCCACTTTCCATCTTGCCGATGAGGCTTTCTTCGGCAGACTTGCCAAGTGTCCGGTGATAATAAACACGAGCCGTGGCGGTGTGGTAGACAACGTAGCCTTGCTCGCTGCCCTGGACAAGGGGATGGTGAAGGATGCCGTCATCGACACATGGGAGGGGGAACCCGACATCTCCCTCGCACTATTAAATAAGGTATATATAGGTACGCCCCACATCGCCGGATACAGCGCCGATGGCAAGACGAACGCCGACAATATGGTGATTGAGGGCCTGTGCCGCCACTTCGGGATAGAGAACCGATGGCATATCCTTCCGCCTTCTCTGCCAGACGATTTCAAGGCAGGCGACAGTGAAGATGACACGAAACTCGCCCTCTATAATCCTCTGGAAGACAGCCGGCGACTCAAAAACGCTCCTGAGAAATTTGAGGAATTGCGTGGAAATTATCCTTTAAGAAGAGAAAAATTGTAACAAAACACGCTATTTTCTGCACAGTTATACCCTCTGTGTGCAAAAGAAAGTGCTTTTTTGTTGAATTTATTTGCACAAGTTATAAAAAATGCGTTCCTTTGCACCCGATTTACGAAATTGAATATAATTTAAACACTTTAAAAACATTAACTATTATGTCAGAAATTGAATCAAAAGTAAGAGCTATCATCGTAGACAAACTTGGTGTTGATGAGGCTGAAGTTAAGCCAGAAGCAAGCTTCACAACAGACCTCGGTGCTGACTCTCTCGATACAGTAGAGCTCATCATGGAGTTTGAGAAGGAGTTCAACATCACTATCCCAGATGACAAGTCTGAGTCAATCGCTACTGTAGGCGACGCTATCGCTTACATCGAGGAGAACGCAAAATAATTATCAGAAGTGATATAAATCGAAGGTGAAAGAAGTGAGATGAGACCGGTCTATGGATCTCACTTCACTTCTTTCACTTTTTTTTCTATTAAAGTTGATAAGTTGGCAAGTTGGTGGGTGCAAGCGGAAGGACAGGCAAATTATGCCGTCATAGGGCTTGCTGATCTGAAAGTCAAAATGTCAGTGAATCAACGGGTTTTCGAATTACGGGGCAGAAGTCTCATGTCTATAAATTCATGACCATTAAGATAGCGAGTCAACGGCTTTGTGTGTTGGCCGGAAAAACGAGCAGTCATATAGTTTCCAATTGTCTTCTCGTCATCCCGACGTTCGTCAACCTTAAAAATAAAACAATTGAAATATGGAATTAAAAAGAGTAGTAGTAACAGGACTCGGTGCCGTTACACCAGTGGGAAACAATCCTGAGGAAACTTGGAAGAACCTTCTCGAAGGCGTAAGCGGAGCCGCACCTATCACACATTTCGACGCATCCCAGTTCAAGACACAGTTCGCTTGCGAGGTGAAGGGATTCAACGTCAACGACTATATCGACCGCAAGGAAGCCCGCAAGATGGACCGCTACGCTCAGCTCGCCATGGCTTCTGCAGTACAGGCTGTTGAAGACAGCAAGATGGATCTGGAGAGTGTAGACAAGAACCGCATCGGTGTTGTCTATGGCGTAGGTATCGGCGGTATCAAGACATTCGAGGACGAGGTGGGCTACTATGCCACACATCAGGAAAATGGTCCGAAGTTTAACCCGTTCTTCATCCCTAAGATGATTTCCGACATCGCAGCCGGACAGATTTCCATCCGCTACGGTTTCCACGGACCTAACTATGCCACTACATCAGCCTGCGCTTCTTCAACCAACGCTCTGGCTGACGCATTCAACCTCATCCGTCTTGGCAAGGCAGATGCTATCGTTGCCGGTGGAGCAGAGGCTGCCATCTGCGCTTGTGGCGTAGGCGGTTTCAACGCCATGCACGCCCTTTCTACACGCAACGACGATCCGGAGCACGCTTCACGTCCATTCAGCGCAAGCCGCGACGGATTCATCATGGGTGAAGGTGCTGGATGCCTTATCCTTGAGGAACTGGAGCACGCCAAGGCGCGTGGCGCCAAGATCTACGCCGAGATGGTGGGCGAGGGCATGAGTGCTGACGCATACCACATCACCGCTTCTCATCCTGAGGGTCTCGGTGCATGTCTCGTGATGCAGAATGCTCTCAAGGACGCTGGCATGACACCAGAGGACATCGACTATATCAACGTTCATGGCACATCAACACCTGTGGGCGACGTTTCAGAGGTGAAGGCTATACAGAAGCTCTTCGGTGAGCACGCTTACAAGCTGAATATCAGCTCTACCAAGTCTATGACTGGCCACCTGCTCGGCGCTGCCGGTGCCGTTGAGGCCCTCGTGTCTGTATTGGCTGTCAAGAACGACATCATTCCTCCTACTATCAACCACGAGGAGGACGACAAGGACGAGAACATCGACTACAACTTGAACTTTACCTTCAACAAGGCGCAGAAGCGTACCGTACGCGCTGCCCTCAGCAATACGTTCGGCTTCGGCGGACATAACGCTTGCGTAATCTTCAAGAAGTATGATGATTAATAATTTCATTGACCGCATGAGGCTTCCTTTCAGCAAGGACAAGGAGCTTCGTGCGGCTCTTTACGAAATCTTCGGTTTCTACCCACACAGGATACAATTCTACAAGCTCGCCCTGATGCACAAGAGTGTGACCAGGTGCAACGAGAAAGGAAAGCCACTGAACAATGAGCGCCTCGAATTCCTTGGCGACGCTATCCTCGACGCTATCGTTGGCGACATCGTATACCGCCACTTCGAGGGAAAGCGCGAGGGCTTCCTCACAAGCACACGCAGCAAGATAGTGCAGCGCGACACTCTGAACCGTCTCGCCACCGAGATGGGCATCACCCAACTGATAAAATTCGGCAAACATACTCCCTCCCACAACAGCTACATGGGTGGGAATGCGTTTGAGGCCCTTGTGGGAGCGATGTATCTCGACAGAGGCTACGAGGCTTGCATGCGATTCATGGAGAAGCGCATACTATCACAGCTCATCAACATCGACAAGGTGGCATACAAGGAGATAAACTTCAAGAGCAAGCTCATAGAATGGTGTCAGAAAAACAAGGTGAAACTCGACTTCAAGCTTCTGGAGCAGAGCCGCGAGGGCAAAAACAGTCCTATATTCAAATACCAGGTGCTCATAGAGGGTCTTGAGGGCGGCGTAGGCGAAGGCTATTCCAAGAAGGAGAGCCAGCAGCTTGCCAGCAAGATAACGCTGCAGCAGCTGAAACGCAAGCCGCAGTTCATCGACGCCGTGTTCACCGCCAAGGGCAACCGCACCAAGATGGAAGAGGAACCGGTGCTCACCGTGCCCGATACGGAGCAGAAGACCGACTTCATAATTCCTCAGGCGAAGGACGAGGGCACAGCCCCTGTATATTCTGACAAGGTGGAGGAGAAGAAGGTGGTCGTAAAAGAGAAGAAGGAGACCGACGAGTTTGATTTCTCCGACATCCAGGCCACTCCAAAGGAAGTCACTTCAGAGGATATCATCGCGGCTTCAATGGCAGAGGCATACAAAGAATAATCCCCAATCGGTGATTGAGGGATATATAGTTCACAAATCGCATGCCGGTTCCCCCTCACCAGGGTGGCACCGCATGTAACGCAAATACGAGAAGAGAGCGTACGGAATCATAACGTACGCTCTCTCCTCGTATTTGTATTTCACCCCAATCGGTCGTTAGGGCTTGTTTGGATCTTGATTTTTTAGAAGAGTGGATTTTGTTTGGCTTTTAATGAGTAATAGCTAACTATTGCGAATTAAAAACGAGCAAAAGACGCCTTGTAAAAACAAAAGACTGCAAGCAGTTGCAAAATATCACATTAAACGTTCTAATGACCGTTTTGGGGGGGTAATCGCTGTCCTCTGTCATCAGTCTTCCACTGCCGGCAGAACGATGTTGTTGAGCATTACGGCGATGGTCTTCAGCCGCACATAGTCGAACGACATATACATCAGTCCGCCATACGGATTCTCCGTGCCCCACGAGTTCTTGCAGATGAAATACTTCCTGTCTTCCTTGTCGCGGGCAATGCCGATTATTGCCATACAGTGGTCGTCGGTGGTGCGGAAAGTGTCAAACTCTCTCTGCCTCATCGTCTGAGAGCAGTTGCGCTTTGCCAACGGCACATCTGCCACACCGTCGGCGAATGAGAATCCCCGTTCACTGATGTCGCCCTCCCAGCATACGGGATGGCCAGACCTGACAGACTTCTCCATCAGTTCCATCAGTCTGTCGATAGGCAGGTTGACGAAGCGTTCGTCGTTGTAGTTGTCAGTCAGCTTCAATGCCACCTTCTTGTTCATCGGTTCGTGGGTGAAGCTGGTGAACGCCATATATTCGTCGGGCATACACACGCTATGCGCAAACTCCAGCGGCGTATATTCCATTCCCAGCATATACACATGCTTGGGCAGCGGATTGATGCTGCCGTCGAGCACGTTGTCGGCAGCCTGTCGGGCTTTTACAAGTCCCGATCCCCTGCCGACCTGTGCCACGAGTGTAGACCGCAGTTTGCGTGCCGCCACATTCATGTTGGCGTCTGTGTGGTAGGAGTCGTAGGGCATCAGTCCGTAGGTCTGTATCAGTCTCACCAGCTGCGACATCGTTCCGCGTTGCGTTATTCCGCTGCTGCCATGGCTCAGATAACACCTGTCCGCCTGTTCCTTCATGAAGCTTCGTGCCACATAAGCCACAGAGAGGTTCACCGAGTCGCCCCTCTGGATATGTTCCGTCTCTATCGTGGCAAGCATGGCGTATGCCCAGCATAGCGCACTGTGTCCCTGGTCTTTTACGGGTGTCATGCCGAGCCTCACCTCCGTGCGGAATTTCATTGGATTCAGCATCGTCTTTTTCTCGGTTTCGTCGCATGCTGTCATCACCACCGCTGCCAGGGCGATGATGAGCATCATGGCTATATTCGCATTTGTTCTTTTCTTGATGTCTTTGTACATGGCATTCTCTGTATATGATGTTATTCTTCTATATAGTTGTTCTGCACAGGTCGGTAACCGGCGGCCAACCGACGGGAATGGACAAGCATCTTCGCTTTTGTCATTCCACGAGCTTTCCCTCAGCCTTCAGGGCGTTCCACATCGAGAAACGGGCCTCTGGCGCTATGCGCTCCATCTCCTCGAACAGGTGTGCCACGGTGGAGCGGTGGGAGTCGGTCTCATAGGGACACAGCTTCTTCTGTTTCTCATATCCGTTCGTCTCCGCATAGCGGCGGATGTCAGCCTCTTCTTCCATGCATAGCGGACGGATGATGGTGATGGGCATCTTGCGCATCGTGAGGCGTGCCGGCATAGTGGAGAAATGACCCTGAAACATCTGGTTCATCAGTGCAGTATGCAGTATGTCGTCCTGATGGTGGCCCAGCGCAATCTTGTTGCATCCCAGTTCCTGAGCTTTCAGGAACAGCTGCTTGCGCCTGTTCCAAGAACAGAGGAAGCATGGCGACTTGCGGTTGTCGGTGGTCATGTCGAAGTTTGTGGTCACGAGGTGGAGCTTCACGCCGAAACGCTGGCAGAAGTCTTCCAGATATCTTGTGTCGCTCTCATATCTGATGTTCTGCATCCTGATATGTATGGCGTGCACCTCAATCTTCGGACGGTTTATCGCCTGCTGTCTGCCTAGCATCTCTACCAGAAATAGTGAGTCCTTGCCGCCGGAGAGTCCGATGAGCACGCGGTCGCCGTCTTCTATGAGTTCAAACTCCTTCAGCGCCTTGCGGTAGCGGCGCATGAGCTTGGCTTCGAGCTTCTGTTCTTCGGTAGGTTTCATGTTCTTTTCTCTTGTCTATGTCGTTGTTAATGATTTCCTGTGCCGCCAGCCGTCGCCGGACATCCGTCTCTCCTTATTTCAGAAACACCAGATACACCGCCGCCACGAGGAAGAAGAAGGCGAGGTAGTGGTTCCAGTGCAGCCCCTGGTTGCCGAACATCATGTTTATCATCACGGTGAACACCAAGAGGCTCACACACTCCTGTATCACCTTGAGCTGCACGAGGGTGAAAGGTCCGTCGTTCTCCACGAATCCGATCCTGTTTGCCGGCACCTGGCAGCAATATTCAAAGAAGGCGATGAGCCACGAGAAAGCGATAACGCCAATCAGGGGCCAGTTGCTCGATGTTCCCGTCTGCTGCAGTTTCAGGTGTCCATACCATGCCAGTGTCATGAAAATATTGCTTGCCAAGAGGAGCAACACAGTGTATAATCCGTTCATATTTTGATTTATCCTTTTAAATCGGCAAAGTTATGAAAATTTGCTCAAAAACAAGAATGTGGCAATGTTTTCGTGATGTTGCTGACGAAATATGTGGCAACAGGTATAGGTGGATAAAAAGAAAAACCTTGGTTTGACAAGATCTCAACGGGAATGCCTACTCCTTTTTAGGGGATTCCCTAACAAATATTATGGTTTTTATCCTTGCGCTGTTCTGCCATAAATAGTAAATTTGCAACGTGATAATAAACAGCGGGGCTTCGGCGCCGGAGATATTAACGACATAAAGACATTGTATCATGAAAAAGTTTTATTCCATAATCACCATTATAATGATGGTACTGACAGCCACGTTGACAACGGGCTGCACCGACGAGAACGAAGACGTGGCGTATAACCTCTGGGGCACATGGGAGGGAAACATGTATATGCAGAGCCAATACAACGGCAGAGTGTATCAGTCGAGCTATTCGGTGTTGGCGTTCGACAAGAACCCATATCAGTATGCCAGCGGAACGGGCTACTGGATTGACTACTACAGCAATGCCCCATGGGACTACTATTCAAGCCGCATACAGTGGAGAGTGACGGGCAACCAGGAGATACAGATATACTCAGAGAATGAGGGCCGTACATATTATATCTACAACTACAGCATGGGCAGCTATCGCTTCACGGGATGGATAGACGACGGACAGAACGACCCCGTATACTTTGAGCTCAGAAAGACATCGGAGCCAGACTGGGGCGACTACGACTGGGACGGATATTACTGGGATGACTATTACTACGGTTACAACTACTCTCCGGCTCGCTCGAAGTCAGCCGTTGAGGCTCCAGTGAGGGGAATAACCAGAAATGATGATACGAACAAATAAATGATACAAACATGAAACAGGTAAAGATCTTCACGATGATGGTGTCGATGCTGCTTATGGCAATCACAGCACATGCCGGAGTGAACAGCAAGAACACGATGCCAAATATCACCTATCCCTATGTGGACAACTGCAACACCCAATACTGCAAGATAGCCTCGATAACCTACGGCAGCACGATAACGATGGTGAAGCTGGTATACAATGTGGCGAAGGTGAATTTTGAAGACACAAAGAACATCGTCATGACCGACTCCAACGGCAAGGAATACAAGCTGAAGTTCATCAACGGACTGAAGGCCGGACAGGAAATGGAAATCGAAGGCAAGAGATTCATTACCCTCGTGTTTCCGAAGATAAAGAAGACTCCGACAAAGGCAAACATCGAATGGGCTGACGGCAATGGATTCATGTTCGAGGGAGTGGACCTGACACAGAGCGGACCGATACAGAGCGTGTTCGACAAGGATGCCCTGGAGAAGGAACTGAACAGCAAATACGGCAACGGAATGCACTTCCAGGAGGTAGACGAATAACGGTGCCTGTCGAAACTGCTGCATACAGCTTACGCCAAACGGACATAAAGCATATATGTTATTTTTTCATTACGGCTTGTAGCCTCTTGCCAAAGCAGGCATCAGGCTCCAAGCAATCCCAGAAGAAATATTTGGGATAAACAACGAGGGCTGCGTGACGGAAATAATTTCCCAATCACGCAGTCCTCTTTATTGTTGGTTGTAGTCAAGCTGACGAGGATGTTTGTCTGTCTCTGACAACTGTTGGCAAACCAGGATATCTGTCAGCCAGTGTGACTGGAGCCTCTGCGCCAACCTCCCAGATAGTGCCGACATGCGACATCAGTCCGCCGCTGATACCTACATATTAATTTTATGAAATAAATGAACAGAAAGACAAACGGTGCTTCTTACGCATAGAAACAAAAATGAGGTATGCTGCACAGAAATAATTCTGTGCCGCACACCCCATCAGTAGACTACCCCTTAAGTCCGGATATGGACTTAAGGGCTATGTCAGCAGTGGTTATTTGAAATATCTCTTGTAGAGACCCATGAAGCCTGCGCAGTGGCGAGCCTCGTCCTTAGCCATTTCGTGAACGGTGTCGTGAGTAGCGTCCATACCGGCAGCCTTGGCGTTGCGGGCGATGCGGAACTTGTCCTCACATGCTCCACGCTCAGCAGCGATGCGAGCCTCGAGGTTGCTCTTGGTGTCTTTCAGCACGTCGCCAAGGAGCTCAGCGAATTTAGAAGCGTGTTCTGCCTCCTCGAAAGCGTAGCGCTTGAAAGCCTCGGCAATCTCTGGATAGCCCTCACGGTCGGCCTGGCGGCTCATTGCGAGATACATACCCACTTCGCCGCACTCACCGTTGAAGTGAGTCTCGAGGTCCTTTATCATTTCCTCGTTGGCGCCCTCCTTGCGGGCAGCACGCAATTCGTGTACTGTAGCGAAAGTATCTTCTTCACCCTCTACCAGCTCTTTGAACTTAGATGCTGGAGCCTTGCATACTGGGCACTGCTCTGGAGCAGCGTCACCCTCATAAACGTAACCGCAAACGGTGCAAATAAATTTCTTCTTCATAATGTCTTTGTTTTTATATGTTACTTATTTTCTTTTCTGAAAGCGCATCCTTTGATAATCGCTATTATAATTCAGTGCTTTTCTTCATTGGCAAAGGTAGGAATTATTTCAATATGCTGTACGCTTTTTCTTGATTGAATTTTTCTATCTTGGCATTAATTATATTGATTTAACCCGAATCGGTCATTAGGGTTTGCTTGGATTTTGTTATTTTAGAAGAGTTGATTTTGCTAAGTCCTTGGCTCAGGAGAATGTCTCTTGTCCGGCATTAGTCAGAGGTGGAGTCCGGCATGGGATGTGAACTCCATTCTCTTGCCCGTCAGTGGATGATGGAATGACACGTATTCGGCATGCAGAAACATCCTGCCGCCTGTGGGGTGGCCGTATAGGGTGTCGCCAAGTATCGGCGTTGCGAGTCCGTCGGCATGGGCGCAGTGCACTCGCAGCTGATGTGTCCTTCCGGTGAGAGGATATAGCAGAATCTCCGTCTTGCCGTTGGCGGTGGAGATTATCTCATAGCGGGTTTCGGCAGGTTTGCCGTGCTCCTGGTCCACTACCTGTCGCGGACGGTCTGTCGGATCGGCGGCAAGCGGCAGCCGGATTGTGCCTTGGCGTGGAGCGTGGGGAATGCCGTCGAGGATTGCCCTGTAGCGTTTCTCCACCGTGCGTGATGCGAACTGTTCGTGCAGATTGCGCAACACGGTGTCAGACTTCGCCACTACGAGGAGTCCGCTGGTCGCCATGTCGAGTCTGTGGGCAGGCATCAGAAACTGGCTGCCGCCACGCTCTCGCTTCAGAATGTCAACTACAGACTCACGTGCCACGTTGCCCGGCACTGAGAGAATGCCGGCAGGCTTGTCAATCACTATCAGGCTATCGTCTTCATAAATTACATGCAGGTCTTCGCAGTTCCCAGCGGCGGTGTCGTGCGGGTCGGCGTCCACGTTGAGGCCCTGCAGCATGTGTGTGAGGATAGGTTTGCATTTGCTGCGGCAGGCAGGGTAGTAGTGCAGGTGGTGACGAATCTCGGTCTTAGGCGACTTCCCCCACCAGAATTCTGCCATGCACACAGGATGCAGACCATGAAGATAGGCATACTGCAGGAGCTTTGGAGCGCAGCAGTCGCCGGCTCCCGATGGCGGCACCCTCTGTGGCGTGGCGGCGAAGATGGATGTCAGGTCGCGGCGTTCGCCACGGGCGTTGAGCATGGAATATTGGCCGAAGAGCCATTGTTGCAGACGGTCAGACTTCTCTTTGCGCTCCTGTCGCAGTGTGGCGATGCGGTTGTCGAGTTCTGCCTTCTGGCAGCGCGGCTCGGCGAGAGTCTCGTCCCATCTCTTCTTGATGCGGCGCAGTTCCGCTTTCTGATATTGGCTCTCTCTGACCATCTGCTCCTGCAGCTGGACAGAGAGAGGCTTGCCGGAGGCTCTTAGGGCGGCGCGCCTCTCCTTTGCCTCCGCCATATGCTGTCGGAAAGCCTGTATCTCGTTGTCGGCGTCGGTCTGCAGCTTGGCAGTCCTGGCTTTCAGAGCGGTATATTCCGCAGATTCCTTGATGCGTGCTATCTCATGGTTGATGGATGAAATCTCGCGCTCGTGGGTCTTGAAATATCCGTCGGGCTGCTGACTGTCATATACCGACGGCACGAAATATGGCAGGTCGTTCCTGCCTGCTAGCAGTCCGGAATATGCGGCAAGGAATCCAAGGTCTCCTGTGGCGTCTGTCACCACAAGCACACCGAACATCTTTCCCTTCTCCACTTCGTCTCTCCACTGTCCGTTGCTGCCAATGTAGCGTTGCAGTTCGCCGGCAGCCAGCAGGCATAGCGGGTGTGGCGTGTAGTTGAAGGGATAGGTGAAGCGCTCGGGGCGCTCTATATCGGTGTGCAAAGGGTGGAAAATCTCGTTCATACGGCAAAGTTACTGATTATCCGCCAACATCAGCGACGTGACGGGTGGAAAATAATCATGCCGATGGAAAATAATGCAGAAAAGCGGAATGGGGACATCTATGTCTGCCGGTGCCGCCTGTCATGGTTCACCGAGACGCTCCACGATGAGTTTTACCTCCGCCGGTGTGAACGACCGTACGGGCGGCATCTTGCCGTTTTTCAGCAGACGTCTTGACAGTTCCGGTTCCAGACTTATCCACCGGCATAGTTTGCGGAATGCCGACTCTGGTTGCAGGTTGGGACAATACATCTGCGCCAATTCTGTGCGCCCGTAGGCGCGAACCTTGAAATTCATTGCTTCGTTGTTTTTCATGATAATAATTATTTTTAGTGGATTAAAATGCTTCTCCCGTCGTGTTCCGACCACTGCCGGCAGGGGAAACGATATTGATATAAATATAAATCAGGGACCGCTGCCACTGATAAGAGTTTCGTTGTTCCACTGTTATATGTGTGATAATGCAAAGTTAGCAATTATTCCGCAAAGCGCAATGGGATTCTGAAAAAATATTTTCATGTTTCCTCGTCTGCCCGTCATCTTGATTATCCCTGATCTGTCATTAAGACGACCTGATGGACGATTGGGGGTTATATAATAAGGTGAGACAATTTGTGGGGTTGTCTTTTTGCAATCGTTTTCGTTACAAAAGCAAACATTTTATTAGTTTTATTCGTTTGTTTCTTCAAAATGTATTACTTTTGCATCAGTTAATACAACATGACACAAATATCATTCGCTATGTTCCGGGAGCGGAACACTGTCTGACCCTTGACAAACAAGGATAATGACAGCACAGACATCAAAAACAGATAAGATACAACAAAAGAGACAACGCAAATGCGATTCGATAAAAAGGAACGAAGAATATAGGAATAGGAAAATGAATGAATTTTTTATAGGTCATAAAGTTAGAACTGAATATAAAAGGGAAAAAGACAGTAAGTAAGGATGCACACAACACGAATACAAGTATGAAATGGAGCAGGATGTTCGTCATCCCGCTCCATTTTTCATGATTTATACTCCGTCGGCATCCTCTTCTCCGGCATCCTCTTCGCCCGTGACATAAGCATAGAGCTTCTTGTAGAACGCCGTGTGACCGAGAGTCTCGGCATTGCCCATGATCACGAGTTTCATCCTGGCACGCGTTATCGCCACGTTCATGCGCCGCAGGTCGGAGAGGAAACCAATCTGCCCCTCCTGGTTGGAGCGCACGAGAGATATGAACACGATGTCGCGCTCCTGTCCCTGGAATCCGTCCACCGTGTTCACCGCGATGAGCTTGCGGTAGGGACGGAAGAAGTCGCTCTGCTTTATCAGCTGCCTGAGATACTGCACCTGTGCCCTGTATGGCGAGATGATGCCCACGTCGATACTCTCTTCGAGAATGCGCTCCTTGCCGATCTTCTCGAAATAAGTCTGCAGGGTGTCGAGGGTGAGACGCGCCTCGCGCTTGTTTATCCTTCCGAAACTCTCACCCACAAACTGCTCGTAAGCCTCTGTGCCGGAGGTGTCTATCCATGCCATCGGCTCGTCGTAGTCCAGTATTCCCCGGTGTTTCACCTCAGGAGCCGGTTCCACCATTCCGCCATAAAACCAGTCGCTCGAAAAGCGCATTATCCTTTCGTTCATGCGGTATTGCATTTTCAATAGCGTCACTACCTCGGGCTTATTTTCCACGATGCGCTCCATCAGCGTCTTGGCGAGTCCGCCACGCATCGCCTCGAAGCTCTTCACCGTTGGCGGCAGCTGACAATGGTCGCCGGCGAGCACCACTCTCGACGCCCTCTTCATGGCAATCCAGCATGCAGCCTCAAGCGCCTGTGCTGCCTCGTCGATGAATAGCGTGGTGTATTTCTGTCCTGACAACACGTGGTTGGCGCTGCCTACGAGAGTTGAGGCTATCACACGCGCCTCGCCGAAGAGCTGGGCGTTGATGCGGCATTCTATCTCTGTGGCGCGGCTCTTCAGGCGTTCCACCTTCTGGTGCCAGTTGTCGGCAGACCCTCGTTTGCGGTTCTGCCGCAGCTGGCGTATCGCCTTGCGGATGCTCCATAGTTCGGGATAGTCGGGATGCGACTCGAAGCGCCGCTCGTAGGTGAAGGAGAGCATCTTGTCGTTCACTCGTGTGGGGTTTCCGATGCGCAGCACCGCCACTCCGCGGTCTACGAGCTTTTCGGATATCCAGTCCACTGCCATGTTGCTCTGTGCGCACACCAGCACCTGGCTCTCCCGCTTCAGCGTTTCGTATATCGCCTCTACGAGCGTGGTGGTCTTTCCTGTTCCCGGCGGACCGTGTACCACCGCCACGTCCTTCGCCCTCAACACTTTGTTCACGGCGAGTTCCTGTGCCGTGTTGAGCCATGGGAATTTTATCGCGTCGAACGAGAAGGTCTGCGCTTTCTGCTTTGAATAGAACAGGTCGCGCAGGTATGCCAGCCGGTTGCCTTTGGCGCGTATCACGCGGTCGAGGGCTTCGAACATCAGCTTGTAGCTGGTCTCGTCGAAGAATAGCTGCACACCCACATTCTCCGTGTTCTGCAGTGTCACGGCGAGTCCCGTCTTGTCGGGAATCACCACCACCATGCGGTCGGTGTCGGCATAGCTCACGGTTCCTGTGGCAATCAGGTCGAAAGCCTTTGCCGTGCCTTTGGCCTGTGTCTTGCCGGTGGGCAGCTTGTCTGCTGTCGCCCCGTTGCCTGCCGCCTCGTCGGTATGGAAGAAGCACACGGGTTTTCCGAATTCGAAATTGTGTTCTATGTCGTCGTCGGCAGTGCGATACACCTCGATAGCCAGCTGGTTGAGCGAGTTGTAGTAGCTCCTGCCTATCCTCACGGGATGCCATGCGTCGCCTCTGCGGATGCGTCGCGGGAGTCCCATGGCCTGCATCTGCCGTTTGAAGTTCTCCTTCTCCTCGTCGTATTCGGTCTGCAGCAGCGCTTTCTGGCGCAGCAGACTCATTATAGGGCTTTGTATTGTCTTGTCGTTCTCCATCTTGTTGTCTTTTCATTGTCAGGAATGGGACATTGCCTGACGGAGTGTAAGAACAAAGGTAATGAATTATCCTGATACCAACAACCCGATTGCAGATTTTTGTGGCTGCCTCATGTCTGCTGTGGATATGATGGCATCTGCTGATAATCCCCCCAACGGCATGAGCCCCGATTCGGGATAATTCATTTTCCGTTGTGCATTAATTCGTCTTTCGTTTTGTATTGAGCATGGTTTATGCTACCTTTGCCTGATGAAAAAGCCATGGGCAGGAGTCCACGTTGCACATATCGGAGAAACCGTTCCTGCAGCTCGTCGGCATGTATGCCGGAAGCATGCGGAACCCGAATATAAAACAAGGGAAAAGATGGAAAAGGAAAACAAATACGTATTGCAGTATCCCTCGATAATGAAGGGCAAGAAGATAATGTATGTCCACGGATTCATGTCGTCGGCACAGTCGGGCACGGTGGCGCGCATCCGTGAGATGCTGCCGTCGGCAGACGTAGTGGCGTATGACCTGCCGGTGCATCCGCAGGAGGCGATGGACCTCTTGAGGCAGAAATGTGAGGAACAGAAGCCCGACCTCATCATCGGCACGTCGATGGGAGGAATGTATACCGAGATGCTGTATGGCTACGACCGCATACTGGTGAACCCGGCTTTCCTGATGGGAGATACGATGACGAAACATGGGATGCTGGGCAAGCAGACCTTCCAGAACCCAAGGCAGGACGGTGTGCAGGAGTTCATCGTCACCAAGAGTATGGTGGAGGAATACAAGGAGGTGACGCGGCAGTGCTTCGCGGCAGTCACCGACGAGGAGCAGGATAGAGTCTACGGACTCTTCGGCGATGCCGACACCACGGTGGCTGCAGAGACCTATGGCGTGTTCGCCGCCCACTACCGCCAGGCGATAAGTTTCCACGGCGAGCACCGCCTCATAGACAAGTCGCTCATCCATGCCGTCATTCCCGTGGTGCGCTGGATCGACGACCGTCAGGAGGATCGTGAGCGTCCTATCGTTTACGTGAGCATCGATGCGCTGCGCGATGCCAGGGGCAGCCAGAGGGGAAGTGCGATGAAGGGTTTCCAGACTCTGCTCAACCACTATTCGATGTATGTCGTAGCCCCGTCGCCAAGCTACGACGAGGGGTATGTTGCCGAGGTGCGCCGTTGGGTCAACGACACGGTGAATGTGCCGGCATGGCAGCGCCTCACCTTTACCAACCAGGAGAATCTGCTCTATGGCGACTATCTCATCGCTCCCGTAGCGGAATGTGAGCGCTCCGGATTCATGGGCACTACGATAGCCCTCGGTTCCGACACGTTCAAGACGTGGGACGAGATAATAGAGTTCTTCAGCCGTCTCGGCGGACAATAGTCCTCATGGAGAACGTCTGTATTGATGGTAATCTTTGATACGTCAAAGTCTCCATTATTGCCTGATAGAGGTTTGTGACCAAAAAAACGATCAAAATTGTCAGATTGTCAGGTTTTTGCTGTAGTGCTTTGATATACAAATGGTTAGCGACCTGATGATTGTTTTCAATTGTCTGGATGGTTTGCAGATGAGAGGAAGTATCAGATGGCAGGAATTGCATGTGTTGGCAGAATTCAGAAAACAGGAGTATGGATATTACAACATTAACTTATTGGGCAGCCGTCTGGCGCCTTTTCTGCCCATCCGGGGCAAGCAGCGTGCCCAAGTGGGGCAAGCACGTTACCCAACATGGGCAAGCACGTTGCCCCAGTTGGGCAGATTTTGTACTCTCTGACAGGATCATAAACTGCTGTCCATCAACCATAGGCTGGGGCACAACGATATCACGGAATGACAAATGTGTTTATGGTGTTTTATCTGTAACCCATACGCTCTTGGTTTCAACCTAACATTCCCAAAGGGGAGTAACAGATTACTTTGCCTCTGACTTCAGCCCCCTCTCGTTCTCCCCCGAAGGGGAGATGCCGTTTACTCCGTTTCTGCCATAGACTGGAGATGCCGTTTACTCCGTCTCTGTCATAGACTGGTGATGCAGTTTATTCCGTTTCTGCCATAGACTGTTGGTGCAGTTCACTCCGTTTCAGCCATAGACTGGTGGTGCAGGTTATTCCGTTTCTGTCATAGACTGGTGATGCAGTTTACTCCGAATACTGATGACCATTGGTGGTCAAGTTGCAAAATTATGGATAACCCAATGGTAATCAGGTAGTAAAGAGTAACCAGTCCCTCCCCTACGGGGGAGGATAGGTGGGGGCTGATGGCAATATGCAGAGTAACTTGTCCCTTCCCATTAGGAAGGTCAGGATGGCTCTAATGACCGATTGGGGTTAAAAAAACATAAGGCTGTATGATATTTCGATGATACATCAATGATACTTTTCTGTAAAGAGTTCGGAAAAGTATCATTGGCGTTACCCGTTGGCTTGCAGGATTTTAGCCGTTCTGAGAGGCCGTAAAATGATACTATGATACTTTTTCCCGTAAAAAAACATTCTTATGTGTATATTTTGTGCTTGATTATCGTTAACCACAAATCGGTCATTAGGCCGTTTAATATATAATTCTAATAACTGCTTGCTTGGATTTTGATTTGGGTTAACGAATCTAAAAGCTACGACATTTATAGTTACTAATTCTCACTATAACATGTCATTTTGTTTAAAAGCGTAATAAAAACAGTAAAATATTTGCCAATATGAAATATTTTTCCTTAATTTGCAAACAAGACAATGCTGCTTATGTGATAGCGTTCATTCTGTGAGGATGAACAGGCATTTGGATGTATGGAATGATAGACAAATATCTGGTATGGTTTTAAGCCAACGTTTTTCGACAAACAATATTGTCGGGATTAAATTCGCTTCAATCCTTCATGTCAGAATTAAATGAATAGAATAAATGTTTCTTATAATTAGATGAATAAATGTTGATTGAATAATGTTGGTATGTTGAGCAATTGCTCACATCGAGCTCAGCCGTATTCGTGAGAAACCGGCTGAGTTTTTTTAGTACGCTCGGCATGAGCATTGTCTAACGGGTGAAAGTCCCGAGGAAGCCCTAATAGCGGGAATTGTATAGCCAAGAGCAAGGGTGTCCATCGTAAGGTGAAATCTGAAGGAAGCTGGCGGCAAACATCTGACCTAACGAACAGAAACTTCATACAAGGCATATGACCGTGGGTAAGGTTGCTGAACAAACCAAAGCCCTATAGCTATTCGGAACGGTTGGTGTAAATGAAGTGGGTATAAGATGGAAAGATAATGCCCTTATCCGAGGAGGTCTCACGGACGCATGGTGAAGATGATGTATTCGATGTACCATGACGGAGTAAAGCTTGTCGTGAGAAGTCAGCAGAGGTCATAGTACCCAAGGCACGGGTTGCCTAAAGGGAAGGACTGAATCGTGCAGTACAATAGTAAATGACTGCTACCTTGAGAGTCTTTTGTAGTCAGATGTCCGAAAAGGAACTCTCTATTCACACGATAGGACGGAATCCGACAATAGAATAGAAGTGACGTATCTCAAAGGGATGGCTGAAAACAACTTGTCACACACCGTGAGGTGTAAAAGCACGAAACCGCCGTATGCCGAACGGCACGTACGGTGGTGTGGGAGGTCGGTAAATGTGAAAGTAGGAGGTAAATGCCTTTTATGAATAACATTTACCTCCTACCCAATCGGTTATGCGCTTCCCTGTTGCATCGGTTGTAGAATTGGTATTTGGCTATCAACTTTTGTCAGCGGACGTTCTCGGCAAAACAAACCGAATTTTCGACAGGCTTATGCGAGATTGTTGTGTTTTATGTTTATCTTTATGCTCAAATCCCCGATGTAGGGATTTCACTAAAAATCATCCTCAGCCTCTTCTTCCTCCCGGTATAATTCTCCCAGGCAGTTGCGTATTTCCTCCATGTCGTAACCTCTGCCGAGGGCATAGCGGATAAGCTTGCAACTCAGTTCGTAGTCGCTCTTCGCCTTCACGCTCTTCATCTTTGCCTTCAGCAGAGGGCGCAGCGAGTCGGTGAAACTCGTTTCCTCAATCTCGTCGATAACCCGCCGGCGGATATCCTCGCTGATATGCTTCATATAGAGTGCCTGGTCCACCTTGTGGCGCCCCCACTTGTCGTATCTCACCTTGTCGTTGGCAAAAGCTCGGGCATAACGCTCGTCGTCGATATACCTGCCCTCCGTAAGAGCATCCACCACACGGTTCTGGGCATCCTCAGCCAGTCCCCATAGCGTCATCTTGCGCCGCATCTCAAACGAGCAGTGTTCCGCACGTGAACACAGTGCGGCGAGCTTGTTGAGAGCCTCCTTTTCCGTAATCTCCTTCTTCCCCTTCATCATTTCCTGCATATAGTGTTCCTGTTCTTGCCGTAGATGTCCTTTATCGTCTTGATGTCCCGATATCCCATATCGCCGAGCATTGTCTCCATCTCGTTGGCATAGAGGGCGTTGATCTCGAAGCAAAGCCATCCCCCAGGGCGCAGCGCATGACATCCGTAGCCGGCGATGGCACGATAGAAGAGCAGCGGGTCGTCGTCGGGGACGAAAAGCGCCAGATGAGGCTCGTGGTCCAACACGTTGGAGTGCATGTCGCTCCTCTCCCTGCCGCAGATATACGGAGGGTTGCTCACTATGGCGTCCCACCTGTCGGTGTCTTGGGGAGCGTTCATGGCATCCTGTTTCACAAAATTCACCCTTGCTCCGAGCCTTTCCGCATTATCCCGGGCTATGCCGAGAGCCTTGTCGGAGATATCCCATGCCGACACCTCCCGACTCTCATCGTCCAATGCCAAAGTGCAGGCTATGCAACCGCTGCCCGTGCCGATGTCGAGGATGGCAGGGTGGGGCAGGGCGGCGGTGAGGTCGGCAACGATGTCGCAGAGCTGCTCCGTCTCGGGACGTGGGATGAGCACTCCCGGCGCCACACCGAAGATGCGGCCGGCAAACGGCGCCTTGCCGGTGACATACTGCACGGGTTCTCCCTTCTTCAGCCTTGTCATGGCGCAGGAGAGCACCTGTGTGTCGGCAGAAGACAGACTCTCCACACCGCCACACACGATATCCGTGAGCGACATGCCGAAAAGGTCGTCGAGAACGGTGCGGCATACAGCCTTCGCCTCGTTCTCGCCATATATGGCGGCGAGTTCTCGCCACAAGTCATTGTATCTCATCTCATAAGTGTTAGAATTGCAAAATTATCGTTTAACGCATTGACCTACAAACTTAATCGCCGATATTTAACGTGAAATTCGAAAAAAACACTAACTTTGCAGTTGAAAACTTGTGATACACATTATATAAATATAAGATAATACATTATTATATATATGGAAGAGAAGAATTTTAAGCGCACCACCGTGACCGCCGCCCTGCCATACGCCAATGGCGGAGTGCATATCGGCCACCTCGCCGGAGTGTATGTGCCGGCAGACATCTATGTGCGCTATCTGAGACTGAAGAAACAGGAAGTGATGTTCATCGGCGGTAGCGACGAGCATGGAGTGCCCGTCACTATCCGTGCACGCAAGGAGGGCATCACTACTCAGGAGGTGGTAGACCGCTACCACTCGCTCATCAAGAAGTCGTTTGAAGACTTCGGCATTTCGTTCGACATCTACAGCCGCACGACATCGGCTATACATCATAAGTTCGCATCAGACTTCTTCCGCACACTCTACGACAAGGGCGAGCTGGAGGAGAAGACCGAAAACCAGTTCTGCGACGAGGTGACAGGAGAGTTCCTCACCGACCGCAACATCGTGGGCACCTGTCCAAGATGCGGAGCAGAGGGAGCCTATGGCGACCAGTGTGAGAAATGTGGAGCCACACTCTCGCCAGACGAGCTTATCAACCCAACCAACAAGAACAACCCTGGCCACGGCCTGGTGAAGAAGCCTACCAAGAACTGGTATCTGCCGCTCGGCAAATGGCAGGACTGGCTGAAGAAGTGGATATTGGAGGGACACAAGGAGTGGAGACCGAACGTGTACGGACAGTGCAAGTCATGGCTCGACATGGATCTGCAGCCACGTGCAATGACCCGCGATCTGGACTGGGGTATCCCGGTGCCGGTGGAGGGAGCCGACGGCAAGGTGCTCTATGTGTGGTTTGATGCCCCTATCGGATATATCTCGAACACGAAGGAACTCTGCGACGCCAATCCCGAGACTTGGGGAACATGGCAGAAATGGTGGCAGGATCCAACATCGCGACTCGTGCACTTCATCGGAAAAGACAATATCGTGTTCCACTGCATCGTGTTCCCGACGATGCTCAAGGCTCACGGAGATTATATCCTGCCGGACAACGTGCCGGCAAACGAGTTCCTCAATCTGGAGAACGACAAGATTTCCACTTCCCGCAACTGGGCTATCTGGCTGCATGAATATCTCGTGGACTTCCCGGGAAAGCAGGATGTGCTGAGATATGTGCTCACGGCGAACGCTCCTGAGACAAAGGACAACAACTTCACATGGAAGGACTTCCAGGAGCGCAACAACAGCGAACTCGTGGGTATATATGGAAACTTCGTGAACCGTGCGCTGCAGCTCACCAAGAAATACTGGAACGGCGTGGTGCCGGAGTGTGGAGAACTGACAGACTACGACAAGCAGACGCTTGAGGAATTCAAGGACGTGAAGAAGAAGGTGGAAGACCTGCTCAACGTGTTCAAGTTCCGTGATGCACAGAAGGAGGCAATGAACCTGGCGCGTATCGGAAACAAGTATATCGCCGATTGCGAACCATGGAAGGTGTGGAAGACCGATCCGAAGCGTGTGGAGACAATCCTGTATATCTCGCTGCAGCTCGTGGCAAACCTCGCCATTGCGTTCGAACCGTTCTTGCCGTTCAGCAGCGCCAAGCTCCGCAAGATGATAAACATCGATGGCTGCGACTGGAACCAGCTCGGTGCTACCGACCTGCTGAAGGCTGGTCATCAGCTCAACGAACCGGAACTGCTCTTCGAGAAGATAGAGGACGAGACGATACAGCATCAGCTCGACAAACTGGCTGAGATAAAGAAGCAGAACGAGGCTGCTGAATACAAGGCAAAGGAAATCAAACCTACGGTGAGCTTCGAGGATTTCGAAAAGCTCGACATCCGTGTGGGAACGATAAAGACCTGTGAGAAGGTGAAGAAGGCAAACAAGCTCCTCAAGTTCACCATCGACGACGGTTCGGGCACCGACCGCACCATCGTCAGCGGAATAGCCAAGTTCTATAATCCGGAAGAACTCGTAGGCAAGCAGGTTTGTTTCATCGCAAACTTCGCCCCACGCAAACTGATGGGTATCGAGAGCCAGGGAATGATTCTCAGCGCAGAGAACTTCGACGGCAGCCTTAGCGTGACACGCATTGACCGCGAGGTGAAGCCGGGCAGCCAGGTGGGATAAGCATGAATGCAGGGGTGACCTGTACCTTTCCTTATAATGGGGCAGGACGGGTTTCCCTCATCAATCGATATAACGGTGATGTCTCAGCGCCGATGTGGAATTAACCGCCGCCGGATGAGACAGGCGGCAATAGGAGGAATAACTATGAAGCGTACACCTAAGTGCTACAATGAGGAAGAGTTTGAACTCGACAACATCTATAACGATGATGACGATCGCTACGGAAAAGCGGGACTCTCTGCTATGTTTTATTGATTAGACCTCTATTGAATGACTAATAAGGACGGGCGTTTGGCGGAAAGGAACAAACGCCCGTCTTTTGATTACTCCTCCCAATCGGTCATCTTGCCGTTTGGGGATAAAACTCTCAGGATTATGACCACAGATGAAAGATATATGATGCGCTGTCTGCAACTGGCAAAGAACGGGATGCAGAACGCCAAGCCAAACCCTATGGTGGGTGCCGTGATAGTGAGCGGCGGCAGGATTATCGGTGAGGGATACCACGTGTGCTGCGGAGAAGGCCATGCCGAGGTGAACGCCTTCGCTTCGGTGAAGGCGGCAGACGAACATCTGCTGAAAGAGGCTACGATATATGTCAGCCTCGAACCCTGTTCTCACTACGGCAAGACACCGCCATGTGCCGACCTCATCATCCGGAAGGGGGTGAAGAGGGCTGTAGTGGGCTGTGTGGACCCCTTTGCCAAAGTGCATGGCAACGGAATCAGAAAACTGCGTGAGGCTGGCGTCGAAGTCACTGTGGGAGTGCTTGAGGAGGAATGCAACGAACTGAACAAGCGCTTCTTCGCATTCCATAGACTCAAACGTCCGTATATATTGCTGAAATGGTGTCAGACGGCAAACGGTTTCCTCGACGACTGTCATAAGCCGCTGCGCATGTCTACTCCATACACGCAGATGCTCGTGCATAAGCTGAGGAGCGAATACGACGCGATACTCGTCGGACGAGTGACGGCGGAGAGAGACAAGCCGAAACTCAATGTGCGCCTATGGGCTGGCAATGACCCTAAGCGCATCGTGATAGACCGGGAGCATCCGTGTTTCGATGGTCTCTGCTTTGACAACGGCGACACCGTGCCCGGACAGATAGCCGGTTGGCTGCATGGACAAGGAGTGCAGTCGCTGATGGTGGAAGGTGGAGCGGAGACGCTGAAGGGCTTCCTGCGTGCCGGACTGTTTGACGAGATAAGGGTGGAGACGGCACCGGTAGTGGTGGACGGCGGTACGGCGGCTCCGATGCTGGCCGGAGAAGAACTCCGATTCACAGGCAGAGAGGTGTATGGACAGAATGTAATCGACACATACCACCGCATCGGTTAGGTCTGCCGATATGGGGAGACCGTGGGTTCAGACAATAATATTATGTAATATAAACAACGAAAACATTATGAAGATTTATGATTATATGACTCAAGGCACCTGCAGTCAGGCAATACACATCGAGCTCAACGACGACAATACCATCAACAACGTGTCGTTTACTGGTGGCTGCAACGGAAACCTGAAAGGCATCGGAAAACTCGTGGAGGGAATGCCGGCGGAAAAGGTGGTGGAGAAGCTGCGTGGTGTGACTTGCGGTTTCAAGAACACAAGTTGTCCGGACCAGCTCGCCAACGCCCTCAGTGAGATGTTGAAAGGTTGATGCCATTTTTTATCCGTAAAATGCGAGATAAACAAAAAAAAATGTTACCTTTGCAATCGTTACAAAAAACCGATGTGCGCAGAGGTGCATAGGGGTCTCATAGTTCAATGGATAGAACAAGTCTCTCCTAAAGATTAGATCCGAGTTCGATTCTCGGTGAGACCACATCAGTGATTACAGACAAGACGGATGGCGTAAACATTGCGGCCAACCATTATTGCCTTATTTTAAAACAATATCAAAGACTTAAATTTTAAATTTATGGAAAATAAAGAAAAGCAGGAGGGACAGTTCCAGCTCGAACTTCCTCAGAATGTTGCTCAGGGTGAATATGCAAACTTCGCACTCATCACCCACTCTCGTTCAGAATTCATCGCAGACTTCGCTCGCGTATTGCCAGGTCTTCCAAAGGCAGTCATCAACAGCCGTGTGATTCTCGCTCCGGAGCACGCCAAGCGTCTGCTCATGGCTCTTCAGGAGAACGTGGCTAAGTATGAGCACGAGTTCGGCAAGATACAGCTTCCTGGTCAGGAAGGCAAGACCATCGCTCCATTCAACGTAAACAAGGGCGAGGCTTGATCTATAGGCTAATTACGGATGCGGCAATCCCCGTTGATGGCGGATGGATGGCATCGCGGAAAAAATAATGACGGATGCGCGGTAGAGATGATACTCGAAGCGCATCCGTCTTTTTTTTTCTTTGTTTGTCAGCAAGGCTGGCGGTTATTTGCCGATATCCAACTTCCAGTTGCCGTCCTCGTCCTTGCGGAGCTTGATGTCGTCGGTGGTCTCGGAGCCGTCGCCCATCACCATCTTCATCTTTACTATGGCAGTCTTGCCGTCCTCTGAGATTTCCTCGCTCAGAGCTTCGTATGACTTGATGCCGTCCTGCTTCTCAAATTTCTTCGTTGCCTTGTCCTTCATCATGGCTACGAGCATCTGCTTCTCGTCCTCAATCTCCTTCTTGTCCTTGCCCTCTTCCTTCTTCTGATAGATGAGGTCCACATATCCCTCGTAGTCGCCCTTCTGGATGCAGGCAATTGACTTCTCGGCAACCTTGGTAGGAGTGTTGCTGTTGCATGATGTCATCACGAGTGTCAGGATAAGGACACCTAAAATTGTCATTAGCTTTTTCATAATTGTAGTTGGGTTTAGTTAATAATGTTATTTAAATAAATAGTGTTGTCATCGTTCGTTCCTTTGATGCTGTTGTAACTTGTTCTCTTTTGAGAATGTCGTCACTCGCTCTTTTGTGAATATCGTCATCGTTCGTTCCTTTTTCCGGTGCCGTCATTGTGCGTCCTGGAATGTGACGATTCTCTTCAGCCTGCGGCATCTGAGAAAGTCGGAGGGGTAGATGACGTGGCTGAATTTCACTCCCGGCAGTATCGCGTCGTGGCGTATGCCGTTGGTGATGTCGATGCCGCATTTCTGGTATACATGTGCCACGAGCTGGCTGCAATACATCTTCGTGGTGTCGCTGTCGTTGTAGTCGTCGTCGAAGAGCGTGCCCCGTTTGTATATCCCGTAGGCAAGGCGGGCGCTCTTCTCTGCCGTTTCCTTGTCTTGGTATCTCAGCACGCATCCTTTTGATGCCCTGATGGTGGAGAAGAAATCTTCAGGCCGCTCCATCTTTACCCTGTCAACGTCGCCCTCGAAGTCCGGTTCGTCGGGTACGGCATGTACCACCATCTTCCTGCCGCATGAGTCAACGATGATGCCGCAGTGGGAGAAGTCTGACCCGCCGTCGGCTATTCTCACGGCGCGGCTGGTAAGTCCTGTTCCTTTGCGCAGCACTATGTCGCCCTCTTCAAGAGTGGTGCCGGCAGGCATGATGCAGTGAGCCTTCTCGTCTTTCTTGCTGCATGCTGTCAGGATACAGACAATTACAAATGTCAGTAGCCCGAATTTCTTGGGTATTGATAGAAGTGCTTTCCTCATCAGCTTGCTGTTGGTTTCTGCAAATATACGCAATAGTCGGAAATAAACCAAATTTTTACACCTTATTATATATATGGGGAGCGAAAAAAACTTTCTGAAGTGTTTGACTGGGTGTAATGCCTATTTTTTGAAGCCATATCATTGGTGGTCGCTGAAAATGCAATATAGTCTGAATTTTTTCTTGAGACGTTCTGACTATCAGCTTTTGTCTATGCCTTTTCCGTTTCGCCTTTGATGGCGGCTAAGGTGTATATGTGTGACGTGTCTCTGTCGGCAGGACGTAGATGTTTTTTAATTTCTTCTTATTCAGCTTGTTATATTGCGTGTCTTAAGTCATGGTTTTGTTCTTGATTTACGTTACAAAATGTTAATAAAGTATATATCGTGTAAAATTATGAGTGTAAGAAAAGTTGTAAGACTCCATTTATTAGGTAATATAAAAAAAAGTTCCTACCTTTGCAACCCAAATTGGTCTTATGGCTGAGACCGTATTGTAATATCTTGATAATAACAAAATAATAAATATAAAATTAAAAATTAAAAACAATGCCTACAATTCAGCAATTGGTAAGAAAAGGCAGAAGGGTGCTTGTTGACAAGAGCAAGTCTCCAGCTTTGGACTCATGTCCTCAGCGTCGTGGAGTCTGCGTCCGTGTCTACACCACAACCCCTAAGAAGCCTAATTCGGCAATGAGAAAGGTTGCCCGTGTTCGTTTGACAAACCAGAAAGAGGTGAACTCTTACATTCCAGGAGAGGGACACAACTTGCAGGAGCACTCAATCGTGCTTGTTCGCGGTGGTCGTGTTAAGGACCTTCCTGGTGTGCGTTATCACATCGTTCGTGGTACTCTTGATACCGCAGGTGTAGCTAACCGTACACAGCGTCGCTCTAAGTATGGTGCTAAGCGTCCAAAGCAGAAGTAATCATAACCGAGAGGTTTAAAATCTAACATTTTAATCGTTTTGCTGGAGAATTGTTATAACAGGTTGAGTAAGCGGCTCAAGAGAGAGCACTGAAGAACATTGACAGCCCCAAGCAGAATTTATTTTCAAAACAAGAAATGAGAAAAGCAAAACCAAAGAAACGCGTGATCCTTCCGGATCCAGTTTTCAACGACCAGAAGGTCTCTAAGTTCGTGAACCACTTGATGTATGACGGAAAGAAAAACACCTCATACGAAATTTTCTACAAAGCATTGGATACCGTAAAGGAGAAGATGTCAAATGAGGAGAAGTCTGCCCTTGAGATTTGGAAGACTGCTCTCGACAATATCACTCCACAGGTGGAGGTTAAGAGCCGTCGTATCGGTGGTGCTACCTTCCAGGTGCCTACAGAGATTCGCCCAGACCGCAAGGAGAGCATCTCTATGAAGAACATGATCGCTTTCGCTCGCAAACGCGGCGGAAAGTCAATGGCTGACAAGCTGGCTGCAGAGATCATGGATGCTTTCAACAACCAGGGTGGTGCCTTCAAGCGTAAGGAGGACATGCACCGTATGGCTGAGGCTAACCGTGCGTTCGCTCACTTCAGATTTTAATTTTTAGATAAGGTAAAAAAGAATCATGGCAAAGCAAGATTTACATTTGACCCGCAATATCGGTATTATGGCTCACATCGATGCCGGTAAGACAACAACTTCTGAGCGTATCCTGTTCTATACAGGTAAGACTCATAAGATTGGTGAGGTGCATGACGGTGCCGCTACAATGGACTGGATGGCACAGGAGCAGGAGCGTGGTATCACCATTACCTCTGCTGCTACTACCTGTAACTGGAACTATGCAGGCAAGTCATACAAGATCAACTTGATCGATACTCCGGGACACGTTGACTTCACCGCTGAGGTGGAGCGTTCACTCCGTGTGCTCGATGGCGCTGTTGCTACTTACTGTGCAGTAGGTGGTGTTCAGCCACAGTCTGAGACCGTATGGCGTCAGGCTGACAAGTATAATGTACCTCGTCTGGGTTACGTGAACAAGATGGACCGCTCAGGTGCTGACTACTTCGACGTACTCCGTCAGATGAAGGAAGTGCTGGGTGCCAACCCTGTTTCTCTCGTAGTGCCTATCGGTAGCGAGGAGACTTTCAAGGGCTTGATCGACCTTATCAAGATGAAGGCTATCCTCTGGCACGATGAGACAATGGGTGCTGAGTATGAGGTAGACGAAATTCCTGCTGACCTCAAGGACGAGGCTGAGGAATGGAGAGGCAAGCTGGTTGAGTCTGCTGCCGAATTCGACGAGGCTCTCATGGAGAAGTACTTCGAGGATCCTGATTCTATAACAGAAGAGGAACTCATGGCAGCTCTCCGCAAGGGTACTCTCGCAATGGAGTGCACACCGGTTCTCTGTGGTTCTTCATTCAAGAACAAGGGTGTTCAGACTCTTCTTGACTATGTTTGCGCATTCTTGCCATCACCACTCGATACACCGAACATCGTGGGTACTAACCCTGATACAGGTGCAGAGGAAGACCGTAAGCCATCTGAGGATGAGCCTACATCAGCTCTTGCGTTCAAGATCGCTACCGACCCATACGTTGGTCGTCTCGTGTTCTTCCGCGTATACTCTGGTAAGGTGGTTGCTGGTTCTTATGTATACAACACTCGCTCACGCAAGAAGGAGCGCGTTAGCCGTCTGTTCCAGATGAACTCTGCTAAGCAGATTCCTATGGAGATGATCGACGCTGGTGACATCGGTGCAGGTGTAGGTTTCAAGGATATCCGTACTGGTGATACTCTCTGCGACGAGGAGCACCCAATCGTACTCGAGTCAATGACATTCCCTGATCCAGTGATCGGTATCGCTGTTGAGCCAAAGAGCCAGGCTGACGTTGACAAACTCGGTATCGGTCTCGCCAAGCTCGCTGAGGAGGACCCAACCTTCACAGTACACACTGACGAGCAGAGCGGTCAGACTGTTATCTCTGGTATGGGTGAGCTTCACCTCGACATCATCCTCGACCGTCTGAAGAGAGAGTTCAAGGTTGAATGTAACCAGGGTAAGCCTCAGGTTAATTACAAGGAGGCTATCACCAAGACCGTTAACCTCCGTGAGGTTTACAAGAAGCAGTCTGGTGGTCGTGGTAAGTTCGCTGACATCATCGTAAACGTTGGTCCTATCGACGAGGACTACAAGGAGGGCGGACTCCAGTTCATCAACGAGGTTAAGGGTGGTAACATTCCTAAGGAGTTCATCCCATCAGTACAGAAGGGATTTGAGAACGCAATGAAGAACGGTGTTCTCGGTGGCTATCCTATGGACAGCTTGAAGGTAGTTCTCGTGGATGGTTCATTCCACCCGGTTGACTCCGACCAGCTTTCATTCGAAATCGCTGCTCTCCAGGCTTACAAGAACGCTTGCGCTAAGGCAGGTCCAGTTCTTATGGAGCCTATCATGAAGCTCGAGGTTGTTACTCCAGAGGAGAACATGGGTGACGTGATCGGTGACTTGAACAAGCGCCGTGGACAGGTAGAGGGTATGGACGAGACTCGTTCTGGTGCCCGTATCGTTCGCGCTATGGTTCCGCTGGCAGAGATGTTCGGTTATGTAACAGCTCTCCGTACAATCACTTCAGGTCGTGCTACAAGCTCTATGGAGTATGACCATCATGCAGCTCTCTCTAACACTATCGCCAAGGCAGTGCTCGAGGAAGTTAAGGGTCGTACAGACCTCCTGTAAAAAAACACATATTAGAGAGAGAGGACGCCATTTAGCGTATGACTCTTAATTGACGTGCCTCTCTCTTTATTTCTTATATTATTAATTTCAAAATTAAAAATGAGTCAGAAAATCAGAATCAAGCTGAAATCTTACGACCACAAGTTGGTTGACAAGTCAGCAGAGAAGATCGTGAAGGCAGTAAAGGCTACAGGTGCCATCGTTAGCGGTCCTATTCCATTGCCTACACACAAGCGTATTTTTACCGTTAACCGCTCTACTTTCGTTAACAAGAAGTCTCGTGAGCAGTTCCAGCTCAGCGATTACAAGCGTCTTATCGACATCTACAGCTCAACCGCAAAGACTGTTGACGCCCTGATGAAGCTTGAGTTGCCAAGCGGTGTAGAAGTAGAAATCAAAGTATAGTTTAATTTTTTAATATTAATTGAAATGCCAGGATTAATTGGAAAAAAAATCGGAATGACATCCGTTTTCAGTGCCGACGGTAAGAATGTACCGTGCACTGTTATCGAAGCAGGTCCTTGTGTTGTAACTCAGGTAAAGACCGTTGAGAAGGACGGTTACCAGGCCTATCAGTTGGCTTACGGCGAGATGAAGGAGAAGAATACCACTAAACCTATGCTCGGTGTATTCAAGAAGGCAGGTACAACACCAAAGAGACACTTGGCCGAGTTCAAGTTTGACGAGGAGTACAACCTCGGTGACACCATTACGGTTGAGATCTTCAACGACGCAAACTTCGTTGACGTTGTAGGTACCTCAAAGGGTAAAGGTTTCCAGGGTGTCGTTAAGCGTCACGGATTCGGTGGTGTAGGACAGTCTACTCACGGACAGGACGACCGCGCCCGCAAACCGGGATCTATCGGTGCTTGTTCTTACCCAGCAAAGGTATTCAAGGGAATGCGCATGGGCGGACAAATGGGAGGTGACAGAGTGACAACTCAGAACCTCAAAGTGTTAAAGGTAATTCCAGAGCACAATCTTATTCTCGTTAAGGGAAGTGTAGCTGGTTGTAATGGTTCAACCGTAATAATTGAGAAATAATGGAAATTAGCGTATTAAATATCAAAGGTGAGGACACTGGAAGAAAGGTTACGTTAAACGAATCAATCTTCGGAATTGAGCCTAATGACCATGTTCTTTATCTCGATGTAAAGCAGTACCTCGCTAACCAGCGTCAGGGAACAGCAAAGTCAAAGGAGAGAAGTGAGCATGCTGGTTCTACACGTAAGCTCGGACGTCAGAAAGGTGGCGGTGGCGCACGTCGTGGTGATATCAACTCACCTGTACTCGTAGGTGGTGGTCGCGTATTCGGTCCTAAACCACGTGACTATCGTTTCAAGCTGAACAAGAAAGTTAAGTCTCTCGCACGCAAGAGCGCTCTTTCTTACAAGGCTCAGGAGAATGCTATAGTTGTTGTTGAGGACTTCACTTTTGAGGCTCCAAAGACTAAAGAATTCGTAAATGTTGCTAAAAATCTTAAAGTTGACGGACGTAAGACTCTCTTGGTTTTGCCAGAAGTAAATAAAAACGTATATTTGTCAGCTAGAAATTTGCAGCGTACCGAAATCATGACTGCATCGGCCCTCAATACTTACAAGGTTTTGAACGCTGATGTTCTTGTCGTGACTGAAAATTCGCTCAAGGCAATCGACGGAATCTTAACAAAATAAATTAATAGGAGACAGTAAATTATGGCATTCATTATCAAACCATTGGTCACTGAGAAGATGACTAAAATTACAGACAAGTCTTCTGTTGAGAAAACTTACAAGGTAAAGGGTGAGACACGCACAAAGAAGGCAGAGGCTAAGTATGGCTTCATCGTTCGCCCAGAGGCTGGTAAGCTCGAGATTAAGAAAGAAATTGAAAGTCTGTATAACGTTACAGTAATTAATGTAAATACGCTTCGTTATGCTGGTAAGCGCTCAAGCCGCTATACAAAGGCCGGACTCATCAAGGGTCAGAAGAACGCGTATAAGAAGGCAATCGTTACTCTGAAAGAGGGCGATACAATTGATTTTTACAGCAATATCTAAAATAAAAAATGGCAGTACGTAAATTTAAACCGGTTACACCGGGTCAAAGACACAAGGTTATTGGCACGTTCGAGGAGATTACTGCATCCGTGCCAGAGAAGTCTCTCGTTTACGGTAAACGTTCTACCGGCGGTCGAAACAACACCGGTAAGATGACTGTCCGCTATCGTGGCGGCGGTCACAAGAAGAAGTTCCGTATGATCGACTTCAAACGAGAGAAAGATGGTGTTCCAGCTGTAGTTAAGACAATTGAGTATGATCCAAACCGCTCGGCTCGTATCGCTCTCTTGTTCTACGCAGATGGAGAAAAACGTTACATTATTGCTCCCAATGGACTGCAGGTAGGTTCTACCCTGATGTCTGGTAAGGATGCAGCGCCTGAGATTGGAAACACTCTCCCGCTCGCTAACATCCCAGTAGGTACAGTGATTCACAACATTGAATTGCGTCCTGGACAGGGTGCCCTGCTCGTTCGTTCGGCTGGTAATTTTGCTCAGTTGACTTCTCGTGAAGGCAGTTATTGTGTTATCAAACTCCCTTCTGGCGAGACTCGTCAGATTCTTAGTGCTTGTAGAGCTACTGTAGGTAGCGTAGGTAACTCTGACCACGCTCTTGAGTCGTCTGGTAAGGCAGGTCGCTCACGTTGGCTTGGTCGTCGTCCACACAACCGTGGTGTTGTAATGAACCCAGTTGATCACCCAATGGGTGGTGGTGAAGGACGTCAGTCTGGAGGTCATCCACGTTCACGTAAGGGCTTGTATGCTAAGGGACTCAAGACAAGAGCTCCAAAGAAGCATTCTAACAAGTATATTATTGAAAGAGCTAAGAAATAATCAAGTTAATTAGAGTAAATTATGAGTCGTTCATTAAAAAAAGGTCCGTACATTAACGTATCGCTCGAGAAGAAAATTCTCGCTATGAATGAAAGCGGAAAGAAGAGTGTCGTTAAAACATGGGCTAGAGCATCAATGATTTCCCCTGATTTTGTGGGTCACACTGTTGCAGTTCATAACGGAAATAAATTTATTCCTGTTTACATTACCGAAAACATGGTCGGCCACAAGCTTGGTGAGTTCTCACCAACACGTCGTTTCGGCGGACATGCTGGTAATAAGAGATAACAGGCAAACCATTGTAAAAAGAAATTAAAATGGGAGCAAGAAAAAAAATATCGGCTGAGAAAAGAAAAGAGGCCTTGAAAACAATGTACTTTGCGAAGCTCAATGGCGTTCCTTCTTCTCCACGCAAAATGCGCTATGTAGTTGACATGGTTCGTGGCATGGAGGTTAACCGCGCCCTTGGAGTTCTCAAATTCTCTAACAAGGCTGCTGCTGCAGACGTAGAGAAGTTGTTGCGCTCTGCTATCGCAAACTGGGAAACAAAAAATGACCGTAAGGCTGAAGACGGTGAACTTTATATCTCTAAGGTCTTCGTTGACGAGGGCGTTACAATGAAACGTATGAGACCGGCACCACAGGGTCGTGGTTACAGAATCCGCAAGCGTAGCAACCACATCACTCTGTTTGTTGATGCCAAAACTAATGATGAAAAATAATATAGTAGAATGGGACAGAAAGTAAATCCAATAAGCAACCGTCTTGGTATCATTAGAGGTTGGGAGTCAAATTGGTTCGGTGGTAAGAACTTCGGCGATAATTTGGTAGAGGATACCAAAATCCGTAAGTATCTTAACGAGCGTCTGGCTAAGGCTAGCGTTTCCCGCATCGTCATCGAGCGTACTTTGAAGCTTGTTACCATCACTATATGCACAGCCCGTCCGGGTCTCGTCATTGGTAAGGGTGGTCAAGACGTTGACAAGTTGAAGGAAGAGTTGAAGAAACTCTACGACAAGGAGATTCAGATTAATATTTTCGAGGTTAAGAAGCCTGAGCTTGACGCATCAATCGTTGCTAATAACATAGCAAGACAAGTTGAGGGTAAGATCGCTTACCGTCGTGCTATCAAAATGGCTGTTGCAAACACTATGCGTGCAGGTGCTGAGGGTATCAAGGTACAGATCACTGGCCGTCTGAACGGTGCCGAGATGGCACGTAAGGAAATGTACAAGGAGGGACGTACTCCTCTGCATACATTCCGCGCTGACATCGACTACTGTCAGGCAGAGGCACTCACAAAGGTTGGTCTGCTTGGTATCAAGGTTTGGATTTGCCGCGGCGAGATTTACGGAAAGGTAGATCTCACACCTAACTTCACACAGGAGAAGTCTAATGGCGGACGTCAGGGTGGCAAGCCAAGAGGTAACCGTAAGAGAAACAATAACCGTTAAAGTTAGAAACAAACATGTTACAGCCTAAAAGAGTAAAATACAGAAGACCTCAAGATGGACGTGGTAATAAAGGCAACGCTCACAGAGGTACACAGCTGGCTTTCGGATCATTCGGTATCAAGACACTTGAGGCAAAATGGTTGGATAGCCGCCAGATAGAGGCTGCCCGTATCGCAGTCAATCGTTATATGCAGCGTGAGGGTCAGGTATGGATCCGCATTTTCCCGGACAAACCAATCACTCGCAAGCCTGCTGACGTCCGAATGGGTAAAGGTAAGGGAGATCCAGCAGGATGGGTAGCCCCTGTTACTCCAGGACGCGTTCTTTTCGAGGTTGAAGGCGTTTCTTTTGACATAGCAAAGGAGGCTCTTCGTCTCGCAGCGCAGAAATTGCCTGTTAAGACTAAATTTATTGTTAGACGTGATTTCGATAAAAACGCTTAATTATGAAGATTAAAGAAGTAAAAGAACTCGAAACCAAGGACTTGGTAGAGAGAATAGAGTCAGAGGTTGCAAAGTACAATCAGATGAAACTTAATCATGCGATCACTCCTCTAGAGAATCCATCTCAGATTAAGTTGGCACGTCGTGACATCGCACGCATGAAGACAGTACTCCGCGAGAGAGAACTTAACAAATAACAATGGTCCAGATGGAAACAAGAAATTTAAGAAAGACAAGAACGGGTGTCGTTATCAGTAACAAGATGGATAAAACCATTGTTATTGCCTCTAAGTTCAAGGAGATGCACCCTATATATGGTAAGTTTGTCCAGAAGACAAAGAAATACCACGCTCATGATGAAAAGAATGAGGCTAACGTAGGTGATACAGTCCTCATTATGGAAACTCGTCCTTTGAGTAAGACAAAGAGATGGAGATTAGTTCAAATAATTGAAAAAGCTAAGTAAATATGATACAAGCAGAATCAAGACTTACTGTATGTGATAACAGCGGCGCCCGTGAGGCTTTGTGCATCCGTGTGCTTGGTGGAACACGCCGCCGTTATGCAAGTGTTGGTGACGTGATCGTAGTTTCTGTAAAGAACGTCATCCCGTCAAGTGATTTGAAAAAAGGTGCAGTATCTAAGGCTTTGATTGTTCGCACAAAGAAGGAGATTCGTCGTGCTGATGGTTCTTACATCCGTTTCGATGACAATGCTTGTGTTTTGTTGAACAATGCTGGTGAAATCCGCGGTAGCCGTATCTTCGGCCCTGTTGCCCGCGAATTGCGTGCAGTCAACATGAAAGTCGTTTCTTTGGCACCTGAGGTTCTTTAATATTTAAAGTAAGAGATTAATGAATAAGTTACATATTAAGAAAAACGATACAGTCATCGTTCTGGCCGGTGAGGACAAGGGCAAGACTGGTAAGGTGCTGAAGGTCCTGGTTGACAAGCAGCGTGCTATCGTAGAGGGCGTGAATATGGTCTCTAAGAGCACAAAGCCAAGTGCTAAGAACCCTCAGGGAGGTATTGTAAAGCAGGAAGCTTCTATACATATCTCTAACTTGAGTTTGATAGATCCTAAGTGTGGCAAGGCTACTCGTATTGCAATTAAGATGAACGATGAGGGCAAGAAGGTCCGCATCGCTAAAAAGTCAGGGGAGGAAATCAAATAATGAATACAGCTGAATTAAAAACCGTTTACGCAGAGACAATCGCTCCTGCACTCCAGAAACAGTTCAACTATTCTTCTAAGATGCAGATTCCTGCCCTCAAGAAAATCGTTGTAAACCAGGGTCTCGGAGATGCGACACAGGACAAGAAGATCATTGATGTCGCTATCAACGAAATCACTGCTATCACTGGTCAGAAGGCAGTAGCAACATATTCTAAGAAGGATATCGCTAACTTCAAGCTTCGTAAGAAGATGCCTATCGGTGTTATGGTGACATTGCGTCGTGAGCGCATGTATGAGTTCCTCGAGAAGCTCGTGCGCATCGCCCTTCCTCGTATCCGCGACTTCAAGGGTATCGAGAGCAAGTTCGACGGCCGTGGTAACTACACACTTGGTGTTACAGAGCAGATCATCTTCCCGGAGATCAACATCGACTCTATCGACCGCATCCAGGGTATGAACATCACTTTCGTGACATCTGCCAACACGGATGAAGAGGGTTATGCTTTGTTGAAGGCTTTCGGCCTTCCTTTCAAGAACGCTAAAAACGATAAATAAGATATGGCAAAAGAGTCAATGAAAGCTCGCGAGGTAAAACGTGCCAAACTGGTGGCACGTTATGCCGAGAAACGCGCAGCGTTGAAGAAGGTTATCGCAACTTCTAACGATCCTGTAGAGGCATACGAGGCAGCTCGTAAGTTGCAGTCTATTCCAAAGAATGCAAACCCAATCCGCTTGCACAACCGTTGCAAGATCACAGGTCGTCCAAAGGGTTATATCCGTCAGTTCGGTCTCTCTCGTATTCAGTTCCGTGAGATGGCTTCTGCAGGACTCATCCCTGGAGTTAAGAAGGCAAGCTGGTAATAAGCAGTTTCAATTTTTTAATATTGTCGGGGTAGGCCCGATTAATTAAACATTTTATATAATGACAGATCCAATAGCAGATTATCTAACGAGGTTGAGAAATGCAATCATGGCTCATCACCGTGTTGTAGAAGTTCCAGCTTCTAACTTGAAGAAGGAAATCACTAAAATCCTCTTCGAGAAGGGATACATCCTTAACTACAAGTTCGTAGAGGATGGTCCTCAGGGTTCTATCAAGGTTGCCTTGAAGTATGACCCACAGACTAAGGCAAACGCAATCAAGTGCCTTAAGAGAGTTTCCACCCCAGGTCTTCGTAAGTACGCTGGTTACAAGGAAATGCCGAGAGTTATCAACGGATTAGGTATTGCAATATTATCTACATCCAAAGGTGTAATGACTAACAAAGAGGCTGCCGACCTGAAGATCGGTGGTGAGGTTCTTTGCTACGTATATTAATTGGAGGATTGAATATGTCAAGAATAGGTAAATTACCAATTAGTATTCCAGCTGGAGTTACAGTAGCTCTTAACAACGGCGTTGTAAGTGTAAAGGGTCCTAAGGGTGAGCTTTCACAGAAGGTTGACAGCTCAATCATCGTTAAGATAGAGGATGGACATGTTGTTCTTTCTGTTGACGAGAACAGCCCTGTTAACTATAAGCAGAAAAATGCTTTCCACGGACTTTACCGTGCTTTGATCCACAATATGGTTGTTGGTGTAAGCGAAGGTTATCAGAAGGTCTTGGAGCTTGTAGGTGTTGGTTATCGTGTTTCAAACCAGGGAAACCTCATCGAGTTCTCTCTTGGTTATACACACCCAATTTTCATTCAGCTTCCTAAGGAAGTTAAGGTTGAGACTAAGTCTGAAAGAAATCAGAATCCTATCATAATTCTTGAGTCTTGTGACAAGGAGTTACTGGGACTTATCTGTGCAAAAATTCGTTCTTTCCGTATGCCTGAGCCTTATAAAGGAAAAGGTATCTTGTTCAAGGGTGAGGTTATCCGCAGAAAGTCTGGTAAGACAGCTGCAGCTAAGTAACTTTAATAATTTTCGATTATGACAACTAAGAAAGTAGAAAGACGAATTAAGATAAAATACAGAATACGTAAGCGTGTCAACGGTACTACCGAGCGTCCACGTATGAGTGTTTTCCGTAGCAATAAGCAAATTTACGTTCAGATTATCAACGACCTGACAGGCACTACACTTGCCTCTGCTTCATCACTCGGACTTGAGGCTATGCCTAAGAAGGAGCAGGCTGCCAAGGTTGGCGAGCTCGTAGCCAAGAAGGCTATCGAGGCTGGCATCTCTAAGGTGGTTTTCGACCGTAACGGTTATCTCTACCACGGACGAGTTAAGGAGTTGGCTGATGCAGCACGTAAAGGCGGTCTAATTTTTTAATCGATTATGGCAATGAATAAAGTAAAAATAAATAGTGACGTTGAGTTAAAAGACAGATTGGTTGCTATTAACCGTGTTACCAAGGTTACCAAGGGTGGCCGTACTTTCACCTTCGCTGCAATTGTCGTTGTTGGCGATGGAAACGGTGTCATCGGTTGGGGTCTTGGCAAAGCAGGTGAAGTTACTGCTGCCATAGCAAAGGGTGTAGAGTCTGCAAAGAAGAACCTTGTAAAGGTTTCTCTTCTCAAGGGTACTATCCCTCACGAGATCGAGGCTAGCTTTGGTGGTGCAAAGGTATTCCTTCGCCCTGCAGCAGCCGGTACCGGACTTGTAGCAGGTGGTGCTATGCGTGCTGTATTGGAGAGTGTTGGTATCAAGGACGTTTTGGCTAAGTCAAAGGGCTCTTCCAACCCACACAACCTCGTAAAGGCTACTATCGTTGCATTGAGCCAGCTGCGCGATGCATACACAGTGGCACAGACTCGTGGTATTTCACTTGATAAAGTATTTAACGGTTAATAAAGGAGAATTTTTATGGCAACAATAAAGATCAAACAGATTAAGAGTAAGATCGGTGCTCCAGTTGACCAGAAGCGCACTCTTCAGGCGCTGGGCTTGACAAAGATTTCACAGGTTGTAGAGCATGAAGATAATCCTACTATCCGCGGAATGATTAGAAAGGTACACCACTTGGTAAGTGTTGTTGATTAATTACTCGTAACATTAAAAAAAGAACAATTATGAAATTACATAATTTACAGCCAGCTGAAGGCTCTACACATTCACGTCGTCGTATCGGCCGTGGTACAGGTTCTGGACTCGGTGGTACTTCTACTCGTGGACACAAGGGTGCCAAGGCTCGTTCTGGTTATAAGAGAAAGATTGGCTTCGAAGGTGGTCAGATGCCTTTGCAGCGTCGTGTTCCTAAGTCTGGTTTCAAGAACATTAACCACAAGGAATACTTTTCTGTAAACCTTTCTACTCTTCAGACTTTGGCAGAGAGCAAGAACCTCACTAAGATCGGTCTTGCAGAGCTCAAGGAGTACGGAGTAGTAAAGGGTAGAGTACTCGTTAAGATTCTTGGAAACGGCGAGTTGAAGGCTAAGCTCGATGTAGAGGCAAATGCTTTCTCTAAGACTGCTGAAGAGGCAATCAAGGCAGTTGGTGGTAACACAACTATAATCTAAGTAAATGAAAAAGTTTATTGAGACACTGAAGAACTGTTGGAAGATTGAGGATCTGCGTCAGCGCATCCTCATCACGATCCTGTTCGTGGCGATTTATCGTTTCGGCTCTTTCGTGGTGCTTCCTGGTATTAACCCTGCAATGTTGGAAAAACTGCAGAACCAGACAAGTGGCGGTTTGATGTCACTGTTGGATATGTTCTCCGGTGGTGCGTTTTCTCATGCTTCTATTTTCGCATTGGGAATAATGCCTTACATCTCAGCTTCTATCGTTATGCAGCTGCTTGCTGTCGCTGTGCCTTACTTCCAGAAGATGCAGCGTGAGGGCGAGAGTGGCCGCAAGAAGATCAACTGGTACACACGAGTATTGACTGTGTTCATACTCGTGTTCCAGGCTCCTTCTTATCTGATGAACCTCAAGGCGCAGGCTTACGGAGCTTTGGCTCCTGGTCTCGACTGGGGATCTTTCATCCTCACAGCCACTATCATCCTTGCAGCAGGTAGTATGTTTGTCCTCTGGCTCGGTGAGCGCATCACTGACAAGGGCGTTGGCAATGGTGTTTCACTTATCATTATGATCGGTATCATTGCCCGTCTTCCACAGGCTTTCATTCAGGAGACAAGTTCTCGCTTTACCGCCATCACAAACGGTGGTCTGGTAATGTTCATCATTGAGCTTCTCATCCTTTATCTTGTGGTTTGTGCTGCATTGCTCCTCACTCAGGGCACTCGAAAAGTTCCTGTACAGTATGCTAAGCGTATTGTCGGAAACAAGCAATATGGTGGCGCTCGTCAGTATATTCCTTTGAAGCTTTTCGCTGCAAACGTTATGCCTATCATCTTTGCTCAGGCTTTGATGTTCATTCCTCTCGCAGTGGTTCAGTATTCTACTGATGCCTCTAACGAAATCATCCGTTCTCTGATGGATCACCGTAGTTTGCTGTACAATATCGTGTTCGCAGTGCTCATCATTGCCTTCACATATTTCTATACAGCCATTACATTGAATCCTACTCAGATGGCAGAGGATATGAAACGTAATAATGGTTTCATTCCTGGCGTTAGGCCTGGTAAGGACACAGCGGATTACATTGAGACGGTGATGAGCCGTATCACATTCCCTGGTTCTTTGTTCATCGCCTTTATTGCAATTATGCCTTCATTGGCAGCGTTGCTCAACGTGCAGGATGGATTTGCACAGTTCTTCGGTGGTACTTCTCTTCTGATTCTCGTAGGTGTCGTTATCGATACACTGCAGCAGATTGAGAGCCACATGATGATGAGACATTACGATGGTCTTCTCAACTCAGGACATGTTCGCGGTCGTAACGCTGGCGTTTCCGCTTACTAAGCACTGTGCAGATGAAAGTTTTTCTGAAGACTGAAGATGAAATTGAATTAATGCGTAAAGCCAATCAGTTGGTGTCCCAGACACTGACTGAATTGGCTAAACGTATAAAGCCCGGAGTAACTACTCTATACCTTGACAAGGTTGCTGAGGAATTCATTCGCGACCACGGAGCAATCCCGACGTTCAAGAATTTCCCGAATCCCTATGGCGACCCGTTTCCGGCTAGTATCTGCACTTCCGTGAATGACATTGTGGTTCATGGAATACCAAGTGAAGATACTGTTCTCAAAGATGGCGATATCATCTCCATCGACTGTGGAACACTGCTGGATGGCTTCAATGGTGACTCTTGCTACACGTTCTGTGTAGGTGAGGTTTCCGATGAAATAAAGCAACTGTTGTCCACGACAAAAGAAGCTTTATACAAAGGAATCGAGAATGCGGTAGCCGGTCGTCATCTTGGCGACATCGGTTCTGCTGTTCAAGACCATTGCGAGAAAAAAGGTTATGGAGTCGTAAGGGAGTTGACGGGCCATGGTATCGGAAGAGAGATGCACGAAGACCCCAAGGTTCCCAACTATGGCCGGAGAGGTAACGGTATACTCCTTAAATCAGGAATGTGTCTTGCCATCGAGCCGATGATTACGATGGGAGACCGTAAGATTGCGATGTTGCCCGACCATTGGTCTATATGCACTCGCGACGGAAAGCCGGCTGCTCACTTCGAGCATACCTTGGCAGTGAGAAACGGTAAGGCAGAAGTTTTATCTTCGTTTAGTGAAATAGAAAAATTAGAAGCAAATTATTAAGTTATGGCAAAGCAAGCCGCAATTGAGCAAGATGGAACAATCGTAGAGGCACTCTCTAACGCCATGTTCCGCGTTGAGTTGGAGAATGGTTGTCCTATCACAGCCCACATCTCAGGAAAGATGAGGATGCACTACATCAAGATTCTTCCAGGTGACAAGGTAAAGGTAGAGATGAGTCCATACGATTTGACCAAAGGCAGAATAGTATTTAGATACAAATAAACTATAGAGATATATGAAGACAAGAGCATCATTGAAGAAACGTACACCCGACTGCAAGATCGTTCGTCGTAAAGGTCGTCTGTTCGTTATCAACAAGAAGAACCCTAAGTACAAGTTGCGTCAGGGTTAAAAAAGGGTTGGCACCCTGATTGTGAAGTCAGTCGTGTCGCTTTATTAACAAACAAATTTATTTATTTTATCATTTAACACAAAATGGCAATAAGAATTGTTGGAGTAGATTTGCCCCAGAATAAGCGTGGCGAAATCGCATTGACTTATATCTACGGTATAGGTCGAAGTAGTTCAGCAAAGATATTGGACAAGGCTGGTGTTAGCCGTGACTTGAAAGTCAACGAGTGGTCTGACGACCAGGCAGCCAAGATCCGTGAAATTATCGGCGCTGAATTCAAAGTAGAAGGTGATCTCCGTTCAGAGATCCAGTTGAATATCAAGCGACTGATGGACATTGGTTGCTATCGTGGAGTTCGTCATCGTAACGGTCTTCCAGTACGTGGTCAGAGCACAAAGAACAATGCTCGTACACGTAAGGGAAAGAAGAAGACTGTTGCAAATAAGAAAAAGGCTACTAAATAATAATTAGAGTTATGGCAAAGAAAACAGTCGCAAAGAAAAGAAATGTTAAGGTTGACGCTTTAGGACAGTTGCATGTTCATAGCTCCTTTAACAACATTATCGTGTCATTGGCCAACAGCGAGGGTCAGATCATCTCTTGGTCTTCAGCTGGTAAGATGGGCTTCCGTGGTTCTAAGAAGAACACTCCTTACGCTGCTCAGATGGCAGCAGAGGATTGCGCCAAGGTCGCTTTCGACCTCGGTCTTCGCAAGGTGAAGGCATACGTTAAGGGTCCAGGTAACGGTCGTGAGTCAGCTATCCGTGCTATCCACGGTGCCGGCATCGAGGTTACAGAGATCGTAGACGTTACTCCATTGCCACACAACGGATGTCGTCCTCCAAAGCGTAGAAGAGTTTAATCAAGAAGAATACCCAATCTGCCTTGCATCGCAAGTAGTTTTTTCTGGCGATGCAGGGCATCAACAAAGATTTTTTTAATATTATGGCTAGATATACAGGTCCGAAATCAAAAATTGCGCGTCGTTTTGGTGAGCCAATCTTCGGCGCAGACAAAGTTTTGTCTAGGAGAAACTTCCCTCCTGGACAGCATGGCAACAATCGTCGCAGAAAGATGTCTGAGTACGGTGTCATGTTGGCAGAGAAGCAAAAGGCTAAATACACCTATGGTGTACTTGAGCGCCAGTTCCGTAATATGTTTGAGAAGGCTGCAAAGGCTGAAGGTATCACCGGTGAGGTGCTGCTCCAGAACCTTGAGTGCCGTCTTGACAACGTAGTATTCCGTCTTGGTATAGCTCCTACACGTGCAGCTGCCCGCCAGCTCGTTAGCCACAAGCATATCGTAGTTGATGGCAAGGTTGTTAACATACCTTCATTTGCCGTTAAGCCAGGTATGGTTGTTGGTGTTCGCGAGAAGGCTAAGTCTCTCGAGGTTATCGAGGCTGCGCTCGCTGGCTTCAACCACAGCAAGTACCCATGGATCGAGTGGGACGAGAACACAAAGAGCGGCAAGTTCTTGCACAAGCCAGAGCGTGCTGATATTCCTGAGAATATCAAGGAACAGTTAATCGTTGAGTTGTACTCTAAATAATCATTAAATTAATGGCGATATTAGCATTTCAAAAACCCGACAAAGTTGTAATGTTGGAGGCCAATGACAAATTCGGCAAGTTCGAGTTCCGTCCTCTTGAGCCTGGCTTCGGTGTTACCATAGGCAACGCGTTGCGCCGCATTCTGCTTTCCTCCCTTGAGGGTTATGCCATCAACACCATCCGCATAGCTGGTGTTGAGCATGAGTTCTCCTCAGTTCCTGGAGTTAAGGAGGATGTAACTAACATTATCTTGAATTTGAAGCAAGTAAGATTCAAGCAAGTAGTAGAAGAATTCGAGAACGAGAAAGTTAGTGTCACCGTTGAGAATTCCACAGAATTCAAGGCTGGTGATATCGGTAAGTATCTGACTGGATTTGAAGTGTTAAACCCTGATTTGGTGATTTGTCATTTAGACGCAAAAGCATCAATGCAGATAGACCTCACTATCAACAAAGGCCGTGGCTATGTTCCGGCTGATGAGAATCGTGAGTTCTGCACCGATGTCAACGTAATTCCAATCGATTCAATTTACACCCCAATCCGTAACGTGAAATATGCCGTTGAGCCATATCGTGTTGAGCAGAAGACCGACTACGATAAGCTCCTCCTTGAAGTCACTACGGATGGTTCCATTCACCCGAAAGACGCACTTAAAGAGGCTGCCAAGATCCTGATTTATCACTTCATGCTGTTCTCTGACGAGAAGATCACTCTCGAGAACACTGACGTTGAGACAAACCAGGAGTTCGACGAGGAAGTTCTCCACATGCGCCAGCTCCTCAAGACACGCCTTGTAGACATGAACCTCAGTGTTCGTGCCCTCAACTGTCTGAAGGCAGCCGACGTAGAGACACTCGGCGATCTCGTACAGTACAACAAGACAGACCTCTTGAAGTTCCGCAACTTCGGTAAGAAATCGCTTTCAGAGCTTGATGATTTGCTCGAGAGTCTGAATCTGTCGTTTGGAACCGATATTTCTAAGTACAAATTAGATAAGGAATAATATCCGCATACAGGCGAAGGAGCCATCCGGCTCCTCCTGCCGTTGCGAAACTCCTTAAAACAAGAAACAAAAAATGAGACATAATAAAAAATTCAACCATCTGGGTCGTACTGCTGACCATCGCAAGGCAATGTTGACAAACATGGCTATCTCCCTGATCAAGCACAAAAGAATCACTACGACCCTCGCAAAGGCTAAGGCCTTGAAGAAGTTCGTAGAACCTCTTATCACACGTTCAAAGAACGACACAACAACTTCACGCCGTGTAGTTTTCCGTTATCTTCAGGACAAGTACGCTGTTACTGAGTTGTTCAAAGAGATTTCTACTAAAGTGGCTGATCGTCCAGGAGGATACACACGTATCATCAAGTTGGGCATCCGTAAGGGTGACGCAGCAGAGATGGCATTCATCGAGCTGGTAGACTATGATGAGAACATGGCCAAGACTCCAAAGGCAGCTGCCAAGAAGACTCGTCGTAGCCGCAAGGCTGCTCCAAAGGCAGAGGCTCCTGTAGAGGCACCTGCAGCAGAGGAGGCAAAGGCTGAGGAAGCTAAGGCAGAATAATTCTCCGAATATATCTCATAGGAATTAATCCGTCCCATCTCGGGGCGGATTTTTTTGTACGCTTACCCCAGATATTTATGCCGTTTGTTCCCATCGTGTTGCCGTTTGTTCCAAATCGGGGGAAATGACGTTTTCATGAGTGGCGGTTATTCTCTATTTTTGTAGTGCAATTCATATACGATTGCACAGCAGAGATAATCAATATTATGTTAACATAAATTCCCTAAAAACATTTGTGGATTTGACTAAAACAAGGAGAACAAGAACATGAACAAGAAATTTTTCGATTATGGCAAGTCATTCAGCAGGATGGGAATGGCAGTAGTAGCAGCACTTGCACTTACAGCAGGTTTCGCATCGTGCGGTGATGACGATGATGAAGGCGGATCGGCTACACCCAATACCGAGTCAGGCGTTCTAGAGACCACTTCAGGTAAGAAAGTGAGAGTGACAGGTGCCGGCAACCTTACATATTCCTACAACAGCGACGGCACGCTGGCATCCTTCGGTTATGGCAGCCATCCGTATGAGGCAAGCTACAACCCATTCACCTTTACACAAGACAACTACGGCAACGGCTATAAAGACGTCAGTGTGGTCAGCAACATCCGTACGAACGGCAGCGGCTACATCACTGGCTGCACCGAGAAATACGACTATGAAAGCTCCGACTCAGAGGAGCATGGTTCGGGCAGCGTCAGCGTGAGCTATAACGGCAATGGCAACGTTACGAGAATCAAGGGCAGCGGTTCCGGATATTACATCGAGGATGGAGAAAAGGAGAAATACAGTTCCTCATTCGATTATTCCTTCACATGGAGCGACGGCAAACTCTTGAAGGCAGTCTACACATTCGTTGAGGATGGTGAGAAAGATATCGAAACCTTGGTATTCGACTATGATGATGCCGAGGCAAACGTAACGCTCCAATACGTGCCTAACTTCCTCAACGAAGAGTCAGACTCGTTCCTCGCCGGCCTGTTCTTTATCGGTTATGTAGGCAAGGGCCCGTCATACTTCCCGACCGGTGTAGACTACACTATGAAAGATTATGAAGGCACAGAGAACAAATACTACAACCTCACATATTCACTGAATTCAGACGGCACCGTATACCGCTACGGAGGAATGGAAAGCGGTTATATGTCATATTCCAGCGTCAGCGGAACATCACTACGAAGCGTTGCCAAGACTCCAACTGCCACAGACAAAGTGAAGAGGAGCATCTTCAGCAGCATCCACAGAAGATTCATGAACAGATAACCCCCGAAAGTCAGAAGGGCTTATCTCTTATGCCATATAATCCCGGCCTTCCAATGCGCAAGGTCGGGATTTTTCCGTCTATGTATTGTCCGACAATATCAAGGAATCCTCATGAAACACATTTGGTGCTGCAAGTTCAAACTCTATCATCTTGTATAAGCAGTCCTTGTAGTCAATGTCATAGTAGCCTATGAGCAATGCAAGGAAATCCCCAAGAGAAAGGTTCTCTTCATGGAGGACATCTGTGTTGATTGTAATTTTCATTGTCTTTTATCTTTTTAAAGGGTTATAAATGAAAAAGCACAACCCCTGGAGAGGAGCTGTGCTATAAAATATTTCTACTAAAGTTAATGCTTTCCTTACTCTATACTATTACATAAGGGATTAGCATAGTAGGAGTACTGCTGTTATCATTACAGGTATCAGCAGGCAGATTATTACAGACCATTTGTAGTAATTGCCGAAAGAGGCAATGAATATCTGTGAGAGTCTGAACATTGTGTCGCAGAACTGATTGAACTGTTTCCTCTGAAGAATTATAATGCCAACGCATAATAGCAGCCACATTGGTGACAATATCAGCTTATGCAGCTTATAGTCGAGTATTGCTGCCCATGCAAGGGGAATTATCATGTACCATACTATAATATTCACTGCATTGTATGACAGATGAAAGACCTTACCGATTGCCAATAGTATCTTTACTGTAATAGCAAAAGGAAAAGCAATTATGGCTCCTAATGGTACATATTGAAAATTAGTATCTCTATTTTTTTTCATTATCTATTTTATCTTTAATCACAAATTCATCTTTATCATCTGTAAAAGAGCAACCAAATCCATTACCAGAATTATTGGTAAACAAATGATCATCCTTATATTTTAAGTCTAAAGCCTTGCCTATAAAATAGGCTGCTAAAAAAACTGTAATTAACAATATGAGAAGACAAATACCTAAAATCATAATATAAAACTATTTATTATTGTGTATTAACTTTTCTAGTAAACATAATATCAGGAGACACCTGCATATCAAGCATAAAGGGATTGCCACCTACAGCTTCCAAAGCATCCATATTTCTAATATAATTATTAATTTATTTGGATGTCTAGTTAGCCATCTGGTAAATGCAGGGGCAAAAGAAGCATTTTCGTCTTTAAGAAACTGCAAATCCCATTTATCATGAATTCTATAAGGTTCTTTCAATATAATTTGGTTAGGATGTACCCTATTAGGGTCTGTATTCCACCCTTTCGGTAAGGTAAAATCCACTCCAATATTTCCTCCGTTTGTTGTAAAGTAATCGCGTGTCCATCCTTTGTTTAACCCTTCATGATATATGCCATCATTAGGAACGAGAGGTAAGGGTGCTTCTTTATTTAAGGATGGCATACCAACTCTTGCTCTTACTTTATTTACATAATCAAAGTCATAACTATATGTTCCATCGGGATTTTTTATATATAAGGAGTGAGGTTTACCATTTATATCTATAGTCCTAGCTTTTTGTCTTGTTGCTAATCTCCAAGCATCATCCCTAAACTCTGCTTGTCCTGCGGTTGAAGGCTTTCCATTGAAATTATCTATGACTCTTTGTTTCCAAGCAGGTGTATCAGTAACAGATGTTTTAATTCTTTTTGGTGTAAAGAAGTCCTTTACTGCTAATCCAAGCTCTTCTAATTTACCTTTTGTTCCGAATGAAGAGTTTGCTGCAGTTCCATAACTTATAGGAGTTACTTGATTATACAAAGCATCAAGCATTCTTCTTTCTGCACCATATCCACCAGCAAGATATCCAGGGTTAAGAATCTCTCCCATTTCTGGAGTAAGAGGAGAATACATTGCTACATTAGTACTAAAGTCTCTGCCTGTAATGGCTTTCGATGCTCTGTCTACTGCCTTTCCTCCAAGACTGCCTCCAATGGTAGTCGCTAAGGTCGTAAGGGGTGCGGAGATTGCGGCTTTAAGCAATGTAGGTGCCAGTGCCGTAGCAACTATTGGTCCCCAAGTACCCTCTATTGCATTGATGATTGCACTTTGTGACCTCCTGGTTTTGCTCCAATCCACATTGTTTGGATCATAAGTCTTCACTTCATCCTGTATGAAAGGGTTGTCCTTATAGGTATCATTACCTGTAGCTTTGTCATAGGTAGCTTGGGCTAGGTCCATAAGAGCAGTGCCATAGTCTTTTGACTTTCTTGTAAGCTTATTCCAGGCGGCTTCTTGGGTATCATCCCATAATCCATTGTCAGGAACATTCAAACCTGCTGCCCTCATCACTGCCTGCCTTGTCTTCACTTTATCCATATCCTTTCTATAAGGAGAATTGGGTGCTGTTCTCCGCCATTTCTCCAGTTCTTGGGGAGACATCTGGTCAAACATGAGTAGAGGAACAGCATTGTAGTTTTTATCATAAGTAAAGAATGTTCCATTAGGTCCTTGGTAATATTCCTTTTCTACTGATTTACCCTTGTCATCATAGAACAATCCCTTCTTAGGCTGTTCAAAAAGCCCGTTCAAATTGGTTGAGAGGCTTATATCTCCTGTATTATTCCTTTTTTTAGCCATACTTTTATTTTTTAGTTTCCAGCAAAGGTAACAAAAGCAGGGGGGAGGGTAAAGGAACTAATGAAAGTCCTTAGATAATCTCTTGTTTTCGCTAATAATGTTAACAGATACAAAGGTATGAATTTATTCAGCATGTTGTATATGATGATACCTCATTTCTTTATGATTTCATTCAGTTCAGCAATGGATTGTATATATGGCATACTTGTAGTCTTTTGTTTTTTAAGGTGTCTTTTGCTCGTTTCTGATTCTCATTATCCCGCTATTACTCCTTAATCCTCAGATGAAATCCACTCTTCCCCAAAATCACAATCCTGGCGGGCCTGATGGCCGATTAAGGCTAAACCAGGCGTCATTACCGGTATTTGGCTCCTCTTCTATCAAAAAAAATGAATTTCCTTTGCCTCTGTCAAAGCTTTCTTATAACTTTGCCCAAAGTTTTGCGCCAGACTGTTCTGGCTGTTGTTTAACCTATAAATCTGAAATAAGAATATGCCATTTACGAACAATGTCATGATTGTCCGTCACAAGCTGTTGACCGAACTTGTGAAGCTATGGAAAAATGACGAATTAGTAGACCGCATTGACCGTCTGCCTATCCAATTGAGTCCCCGCCGTTCAAAACATGAAGGACGTTGCTGTGTACACAAAGAGAGAGCAGTATGGAGATATAAGTCACTTCCGTTGTTGGGCATGACGATGGAAGACGAAACCGACGAGCTGACACCTCTCTCAGAATTTGCTTTCCGCGCCATGAAGAGAGCCGGCAGCGGTGCACCGAGAGAAGATATCCTTACCGTTATCGACGAGGCTTGTTCATCCTGCGTTCAGATCAATTATGAAATCACCAATCTGTGCCGTGGATGTATCGCCCGCCATTGTATGACCAACTGTCCCAAGAAGGCCGTCCATCTGAAGAAGAACGGACAGGCATTCATCGACCACGACGCTTGTATCAGCTGTGGTATCTGCCACGACAGCTGTCCATACCATGCCATCGTATACATACCCGTTCCTTGCGAGGAGTCATGTCCGGTAAAGGCAATCAGCAAAGATGAGCGTGGTGTAGAGCATATCGACGAGAGCAAGTGTATATACTGCGGAAAATGTCTCAACGCATGTCCGTTCGGCGCCATTATGGAGGTATCCCAGGTATTCGACGTGCTCTATAGAATCCGAAACAAGAAGAAGCTCGTGGCCATCGTTGCCCCTGCAATCCTCGGCCAGTTCAAGGCAGAGAAAGACCAGGTCTACGGCGCACTCCGCGAGATGGGCTTTGCCGACGTCATCGAGGTGGCACAGGGCGCCATGGAGACCGTAGAGCGTGAGGGCCACGAGCTGCTGGAAAGACTCGAAGAAGGCCAGCCGTTCATGACCACCTCTTGCTGTCCTTCATACAAGGAGATGGTGAAGAAACACGCTCCCGACATGGCGAAATACGTTTCCGATACCCGTTCGCCGATGTATTACACCGCCCGTCTGGCAAAGCAGCAGCATCCAGACGCCGATGTAGTGTTCATCGGTCCGTGCGTTGCCAAGCGCAAGGAAGCCCAGAGCGACGAAGCAGTGGACTTCGTTCTCACATTCGAGGAAATCTCTTCCGTGCTCGACGGACTGGGCATCGACATGGGCACAACCGCTCCATATAGCATGGCGGTGCAGTCGGTGCGCGAGGCACATGCTTTCGGAGAGTTGGGCGGCGTGACAGGCGCCGTGAAGGCATATCTCAAGGAGAAAGCCGAGTCATTGCAGGCAATCCAGGTTTCCAACCTGACAAAGAAGAACATCGCCATGCTGCGAGCTTACGGCAAGTCAGGAAAGGCTCCTGCCAAGTTCATCGAGGTCATGGCATGCGAGGGCGGATGTATCACCGGACCTTGCGTCCACAATGAGCTGAAAGCCGGAAAGCGCCAGTTCGACAAGGAATTGGGCAAGGAGACAAAGACCTATGATGATATGGATTGACAAACTACGCAGAGACCATGCTCTCGCGCCTGACGAATACCGGCAGCTGCTGGCAACGACAGACACCGATGCCGTGGAATATCTGCATCGGCAGGCGCGGGAGGTGGCTCTCAGGCAGTTTGGTCATGACATCTATATACGCGGACTGATAGAGGTGGGCAACCGCTGTCGCAACAATTGCTACTATTGCGGCATACGGGCAGCCAACACGTCGGTGGCGCGTTACGAACTGACAAAAGAACAAATCCTGGCCTCTTGCCGGGAAGGCTATAAGCTGGGCTTCCGCACTTTTGTATTGCAAGGTGGCGAGAAGTCTGGCTCTTATGCTATGTGGGAAGACGTGGTCAGCGAGATACGCCTCGCCTATCCCGACTGTGCCATCACGCTCTCGCTGGGCGAGATGACGAGGAGCGAATACGAGGGACTTTTCCGTGCCGGCGCCAACCGCTATCTGCTGAGGCATGAAACCTACGATGCCGACCATTACCGCAGGCTCCATCCGGAGTCTATGTCAAGAGAGCACCGGCTGCAATGTCTGCAATGGCTCAAGGAAACAGGCTATCAGACCGGCACCGGCATCATGGTGGGCAGCCCCGGACAGACTCTGGACCATCTGGTGGAGGACATCTGCTTCATCCGGCGTTTCCAGCCGCAGATGATAGGCATCGGACCCTTCATACCCCAGCATGACACACCCTTCAGGGATTGCCGTCCGGGAAGTGCCGACCTCACCTTGCGCCTGCTCTCCATCTTCCGCCTGATGTTCCCGTCGGTGCTGATACCAGCCACCACGGCGCTCTCCACACTCCTGCCCGACGGCAAGGCCCGGGGCATACTGGCAGGAGCCAATGTGGTGATGCCAAACCTCTCGCCGGCGGCATACCGCTCCAGCTATGCGCTCTACGACAACAAGGCGGCGATGGGCACGGAGGCAGCCGAAGGGCTGGCCCTGCTGAAACAAGAATTGGATAAAATCGGGTATCGTATATCTACGGCTCGTGGGGATTTTAAATGAATAATGACATGGACAAGATCTTTAATCCTGCCTCCGGTGAGGCAGAAGAGTTTATCAACCATCAGGAGATTCTCGATACGCTGCAATACGCATCGGAGCATAAGAACGATCGGGAGCTGATAGAGAATCTGCTTGAGAAGGCAGCGAAATGCGGCGGGCTGACCCACCGTGAGGCTGCCGTGCTCCTGGAGTGCGACGTCCCCGATCTGGTAGACCGCATCTTCCATCTGGCAAAAGAGATAAAGCAGCGCTTCTACGGCAACCGCATCGTGATGTTCGCACCGCTCTATCTCTCCAACTATTGCGTGAACGGCTGCGTATATTGTCCGTACCACGCCAAGAACAAGACCATACCCCGCCGCAAGCTCACCCAGGAAGAAATCAGGCGAGAGGTCGTAGCCCTGCAGGATATGGGTCACAAGCGTCTGGCGCTCGAAGCCGGCGAAGACCCGCGCAATAATCCTATAGAATACATTCTGGAGTCTATCCAGACCATATACGGCATACATCACAAGAATGGAGCCATCCGCCGCGTCAATGTGAATATCGCCGCCACCACGGTGGAGAACTACCGCCGCCTGAAAGACGCCGGCATCGGCACGTATATCCTCTTTCAGGAGACATACCACAAGAAGCACTACGAGGAACTCCACCCCAGAGGTCCCAAGAGCAACTATGCCTACCACACCGAGGCTATGGATCGCGCCATGGAAGGCGGCATCGACGATGTGGGCATCGGCGTTCTCTTCGGTCTCAACCTCTATCGCTACGATTTCGTGGGCCTAATGATGCATGCCGAGCATCTGGAGACAAAGTTCGGAGTAGGTCCACACACCATCAGCGTGCCCCGAATCTGTCCGGCAGACGATATTTCCACCGAGGACTTCCCCGACGCCATTTCCGACGAGATGTTCGAGCGCATCGTCGCCGTCATCCGCATCGCCGTTCCATACACCGGCATGATTATCTCCACCCGTGAGTCAGAGGCCGTGCGCCGCCGTGTGCTGGAGCTTGGCGTGTCGCAGATCAGCGGCGGTTCGCGCACCAGCGTGGGAGGCTATGCCGACTCAAAGCCGGAGCATACCGAGCAGTTTGACGTCAGCGACCATCGCTCGTTGGACGAGGTGGTGGGCTGGCTGCTCGATCTGGGACATATCCCGAGCTTCTGCACCGCCTGCTATCGTGAAGGACGCACCGGCGACCGCTTCATGTCGCTGCTCAAGGCCGGACAGATAGCAAACTGCTGCGGACCGAATGCCCTGATGACGCTGCAGGAGTATCTCGAAGACTATGCCTCGCCTGAGACCCGGGCGAAGGGACAGCAGGAGATTGCCAAGGCGTTGGAGCATATCCCGAACCCGAAGATAAAGGCGATTGCCACGAAGCGGCTGGAAGAGATAAAACAAGGAAAGAGAGATTTCAGATTCTGACACAGATATGGAGAATACACCACAGGTTTCCCGCTTGCATATCGCCCTCATAGGGCTGAGGAATGCCGGCAAGTCGTCACTGCTCAACGCATGGTTGGGACAGGACGTTTCTGTCGTGTCCAGCGTTGCCGGAACTACCACCGATGCCGTGAGAAAGGCTGCCGAACTCCCCGGACTGGGAGCTTGTGTGATTATCGACACACCGGGATTTGACGACACCGACCAGCAGCTGGGACATCTGCGCGTTGGCAAGATGCAGGCTGCCGTGAAGCAGGCCGACATCGTCATTCTGGTGGCGGGCGGACCCGTGCTCACGCCGGAAGAACGGGAGTGGGCTTCTTGGCTCAAGCTCAAGAAGACTCCCTGGCTACTTGTCCTGGGCAAGGCAGACACCATGGCGGATGCAGAACAGGCAGCCGACCGTCTGTCCGGCGAACTGGATGTGCCCGCCGTGGCAGTCAGCGCCTGGCGCCGCAGCGGGTTCTCCAAGATGATGCAGCTGCTGCTCCAGCTCCTGCCGCCCGATTTCGGCAAGGAGACCATCACGGGTAGTCTTGCCGCTGAGGGCGACAGGGTGTTGCTCGTGATGCCACAGGACAAGGAGGCTCCGAAAGGACGCCTTATCCTGCCACAGGTGCAGACCATCCGTGAACTGCTCGACAAGCGGTGTATCGTTTCCTGCTGCACTCCCGACAAACTGGCTGCTGCTCTCGCCTCGTTCAGGGAGAGTCCACACCTGATAATCACCGATTCGCAGGTCTTTCCGCAGGTGTACGGACAGAAGCCAGCCGACAGTAGGCTGACCTCCTTCTCCGTGCTCTTCGCCGCCTACAAGGGCGATGCCGTGGCGTTGAAACAGGGAGCGGAGAGCATAGCCCGGCTTACAGACCGTTCTCATGTGCTGATAGCCGAAGCCTGTGCCCATGTGCCGGCGGGCGAGGATATCGGCAGGGTGAAACTGCCCCGTCTGTTGCGCAAGAGGGTGGGCGAGGGCCTTCAGGTCAGTTTCGTCAATGGGCGTGATTTCCCCAAAGACCTCTCGCCATACGATCTCGTTATCCATTGCGGCGCCTGCATGTTCAATCGCCGTTATGTGTTAGACCGCATCCGTTCCTCACAGTCACAAGGTGTGCCCATCACCAATTATGGTATGGCGATAGCCTTTCTCACCGGCATCCTGCATAAGATAGACTTCGCAGGATAGTCTGTTGGAAATTAGAAAAAAACTTGATTTTCTCTGAAATTGTCAGATTGTCTGGTTTTTGCTCTAACGCCTTGATAGTCTGACGATTATCGACCTGACGGTTGCTTTGGATTGTCTGGACAATTCGTCATCCTCATGGGTGGAATGTCATTCGTCCACCAGTTCCACGAGGAACTCGTTGCCTCGCCATGTTCTCCTCGACGTCATTCCGGGCAGCGCCTTCAGCCGGCGGCTGAGTGTCGTGAGATTGGTAGAAGCCATTGCCGCCGCACCCGCCTTCTGGCGCAGATGCTGAAATATCGCCACCGTGGTCATATACTCACCCCTGCCGTTCTCCTTGCCGATGCGGAAATACTCTTTGAAGAAATCCTCCGCCGCCATAGTGCGCTGAAACCTGTCGTTGCTCATCGTCAGCAGCTCCGTTTCCAGTTTGTCGAAATACCAGCGGCGCCCACTCTCTATCTCGCTCAGCGCCTGGGCATAGAGCTGGGTGTAGTCTATTGGCGTCGCCACGTCGATGGGCCGGTTGAAATCCACACAGATGAAGCGGCGGCTCCCCGACGGGTCGCTCAGCACATTCTGCATGTTGCTCGTGGCGATGAACGATGCCCGGCGCGGCAGTTCCTCGATGGCGGTTCCCCACGGGCGCTTCATCTTCACCGCCGGCAGCTGCACCACATTCTTCAGAAATCCCTCCTGCAGCTTCGGCGAAATCTGGTTGAACTCGTCCAGATTGATGAGCAGCAGTTCCGACATCGCCCTCAACACCTGCTTCTTCTCCGCCAGCTGCAGACTGTCGCAATATCCCCATTTCAGTTCCGGCGGCAGCAGCCGGCGGCAGAACGTGCTCTTGTTGAAACCCTGGTCGGAGATGAGCAGCGGCACGTTGCTGTTGCCATACAGCTCCCCCGTCTTGCCCGTCCATTGCGCCACCATCCCCAGAAACCACGTGTGGAATCTCTCCCTCCACTCCGGGTCCTCCGTCGGCACCGTGTCGGCAAGCCTTCCGATATGGTCGCTGCCGTCCCAGCGGCCCACACATTTGGCGAGGAAGTCGCCGATGGGGTCGAAACATCCGATGAAGTCAGACCCCACATAGTTTCTCACGTCATTAAACCCCACGGCGATGCCCGCCAACTGCACCTCCAGTGTGATTCTCTTCAGCGCCCTCATGTCGAGCATCAGAAACGTGCCGTTGCCGTCCCTTTCCATATACTCCGTGCATTCAGTCACCGTGTTGTATCTCAACACATACCTCCGCCTGATATGCTCCACCATCCTCACCACATGTGAGCACCTCGTCGGAATCCTCTCCCCGGTCTCCTTCTCCGTGTTCGTCACTTCCGTTTCCTCACTTGTTTGAGTACTGTTCATTCTCTCAAACCACTTCTCCGAGGTCTTGGCAGATATTCTCAACCTTCCTCTTTTGTTTGTTCTTATGCTTTTTGTTTTCATGGTATTGTCTGTTTTTTTTTTAATCCAAATAGGTCACTATGGCTTACTTGGATTTTTGAATAATACTATCATTGAACGACCTAATGGCCGATTTGGAATTATAGTCTGTTTTGGTTCAGAATTGGGCACGGTGCTTGCCCAACATGGGCAAGGTGCTTTCTCAATAGGGGCAAGCAGCTTGCCCCGGTTGGGCATCTTTCCTGTCCGTTTCGTGCCCATTATTTATTCAGAAAGCTGACCATCTCTTCGTAGAAATCAAACTCCACGTCATCATACCCATAGTCGGCGAAAATCCTCTTTATCTTCTCCTGCTGGTTTTCCGTCAGTTTCCACGCCCCCGAGTCGTATCTCGAAAAGTCCCTTCTGTTGCTCATTGTCTTGATGATGTCGTGGCGTATGGCCTTATAGTCGCATGCCTTTACATTGCCGAGAGCCTTTTTGAATCCCCATGCCACCTTAGTCTTCTTCATCTTATGAAACAGTTTGCATCCTTCCACCGGATTCGTGGTCGGCAGGATACATTTCCCACACAGGTCCCTCTGTTTCATCTTTCTGGTGACATGCCATCTCGTGCATCTCTTCTTTATCTCGCAGTTTTCGTTCAAACAATGAACCCAATTGTACGGTGTCGTGAACTCTCCCTTCACGAAATCCGAATACTTGATTTCATAATGCATACTCAATGCTTTTTAAAAGTTTATGATTATATTATCCCGGTCCTTTGTTCAGCCCTGATGATTGATCAGAGCTTGGCGAGACAGTGATGCAGTCGTGCGCGCTTCGCTCCATCCCGTTTCCGCTTTCCGGTCCGTATGCCTATAAAATACGGTCCATTTTCCCCTCATGTCATATTCCATCCCCTTCCATACGATTAATTCTTCTTATTCCCCAACCATCCAGACAATCACCCGATGGTTTTCACCATGCAAAAAATGCGGAAGCGTCTGAATTACAGATACTTCCGCATTGATGACCAGATGGTTGACGGTTTTTTTGAAAAAAGTGGATTAATTGGATATTATGACCGATTAGGGTTGAAACGGTCGGATTTCCGGTCGGATGATGGATATTCCGGTCGGATTATATTCCACATACTCTAATTATAGTCGAACAACCATTTCTCACTATCAATGCACTCTGTCTCTGCTGTCAGGGATAGCGCCACCACTTCCAAATCCGAAAATCTGGGAACAGAACCACGATGTGGAACATTACCCGATTCGTTGACGAGATTTTCAGAGAATTGCTTGCATATCTCAAGTATTTTGACGAATTTTGTATAAAGGTTGTACATACGATGGTTTGAACTTAATGTTTTGATCACCACTAAGTTGCTAAAAATCAGTGACATGTACAACCTTTTACTCATATTTATCAACTTGAATTAATTCCGCCAACGGGTATAAATTAGTTTTTTTGACAGACGCAGATTTAATAGAGCCTGACATTAAATTTCTACAGAAACCATAAAGTATCCGATTTAAAGCTGAAATATATAATAAGAAAATTATTATCAAAGAATATGACAGAGCAAGAACTACTACAAATGCGTGACTTGGCAGAGGATGGAAAGTTACAGTTTAAGGAGCGTGCGAATGATCGATATGACATAAGTTGCGAGATAGTGGCTTTTTGCAATTCTCGTGGTGGACAACTTGTCATAGGCATAAATGACAGGACGGGGATAATCAATGCTCTGTCATATCAAGAATTGCAGGAAACGACAAATCTGCTGACAAATATTGCATCAGAAAATGTTATTCCCAATATACTAATAGGAGTGGAGAATGTTCCAGTGAAAGGTGGTGGAGTTGTTGTCGCCACAATTCCAGAAGGTAAAAACAAACCATATCATGACAACAAGGGGATTATATGGGTGAAGAATGGTGCAGACAAACGTAAGGTGTTTGACAATTCAGAACTTGCAGAGATGATGAGTGAGTGTGGTAACTTTGTACCAGATGAGGCAGCTGTACCTAATGCCACTATTGATGATTTGGATGCAGATACTATCAAGCTTTATCTAATGAGCCGCTTTGCACCGGTATTTAAAGGGAAAGACATCGATGAGTTGAATATGAAAGATTATTCGCTTGATGCAATGGCCGAAACCATTATAAAAGGAACAACCATCGAAAAATTGCTCAGAAATCTACATTTCATCCGTCCGGATGGCAAAATTAATGTAGCGGCAATGCTGTTATTCGGCAAATATACGCAGCGTTGGCTACCTGTTATGACAGCAAAATGTATCAGCTATATCGGTAATTCTATTGGTGGTACACAATTCCGTGATAAAATGCATGATATGGAAATTGAGGGAAATCTGCTCCATCAATTCCGTACCATTATGAATTTCTTTACTCGCAATCTGCGTAAGGTTCAGGTCGAAAAGGAATTCAATTCTATTGGCGAACTGGAGATACCTTATGAAAGTCTTACCGAGTATGTCGTTAATGCACTTGTACATCGCTCGTTGAATATTAAGTCTCCGATTCGTATTTTCATATTTGACAATCGTGTAGAAATTCACAGTCCGGGAACTTTGCCAAATGGGTTAACTATTGAGGATGTTAAGAATGGTACATCAATGCCTCGAAATATGTTTTTGTTCACGAATGCAAATTACTTGTTGCCCTATACCGGAGCAGGAAGTGGGGTGCGCCGTGCGCTTGAATACAATCCAAATACCGCTTTTTCCAATGGAGTAGAAGACAAAGAAATCACTCATGCCGCTAACGAGTTTGTTATTACCATACCTCGCGGAAGTAACCACGCTCAAGCAGAAAGTAACCAAGTTATGATTGCTAATGAGCGTAAAAGTAACCAACCTAATGGAACAAGCAATCAGGTTCAAACAGAAAGTAACCAAGTTATGGCTGCTAATGGGTATAAAAGTAACCAAGCTGAGAAGAAAAGTAACCAACCTCGTGTAAACTTGGTTGCTCGTAAACTGACAAAGAAGGAAGAGGATATTAGGAACTTTTGTTCCGTACCGAGGACTGCGCAGGAAATTATGGAAAGGTTGAAAATTTCCAATCAATCTAAAAATCGGCAGAAGTATATTACTTCTTTAATGAAGCTTGGTGTTCTTGAACGTACTATTCCCGAAAAGCCTAACGATCCAAATCAGAAATATCGTCGCAAAAAATAGCTACACAACAAAAAATTAACTTGCCGGTAATTTGCTGGCAAGTTAAAAACAGCGCAAATCTTGACTATTATTTGTGATTATTGCTGTCTGGTAAAACTTCAAAGAGCATAAATACCTCAGTTCGGGATTAAAAGTCCCTCCCCCTAACATCCACGGCTACATTCTTAATTTGAGCATGCGACCATTTGGCCATCCACGCGAAGGCGGATGACTAAAGGTCAAGATTTCCACAACAAATCAGGAGGGATGATCGGAACAGGCTCAACTGCTTCGTGTCCTCAATGGTATATCCTGAGAGCGCAGATGGCTTGTTGCCAAAGAAGCAGTTGGCTCCCAGGGCGGATATCAGTTTCATGATGAAATTCGAAACGGAACGAATAGCGTGAATGTACTATCTCCGCCTCATGTCATATTCCATCCCCTTCCATACGATTAATTCTTCTTATTCCCCAACCATCCAGACAATCACCCGATGGTTTTCACCATGCAAAAAATGCGGAAGCGTCTGAACTACAGACACTTCCGCATTGGCGACCAGATGGTTGACGGTTTGAGAGAGAAAAATTGCTTATTCGGGTAATTTGCAGTACATTATTCCCGTCTTGAAGTCGAGAATCCATTTGTGTCTATACATGAAAGAAGAAGACAGCATTCCGGATATCGGTGGCAATTCCTCCCCTTCAGAGTCCTTTAGATTTTCCATGATATGAGGAGGTTCATCAATCACCTGCACATTGTCCTCATAAGAACAGAGTTTAGGATCGTCTTCTGTTCCGCCAACACTCAACAGACTGAATTCCACATTTTTGATTGTCGTTTTTATTTGCCTGTTGTTGAAAAGGGTGAGAATCCCATTACTTATGACGTTTCCATTAGGCAACCCGGCTTCATCTATCATGTGGCTTGTCATGACAGTCTTGTCCGCACCCGAATCGACAAGCATTATGAATTCGTTTTCTCCGCTGGAAATGCCCACCACAGGGATACCGTAGTTCTTGAACCCATACTCCATGGGGAAAAAGAATTCGCAGTTGTCGGGGTGGGTGAAAGTGCCGTCAGAGGTATAGAGCATTTCTTTGGCGTAGTCCAGAGTGAGTTGATGTCTTATTAAGAATTTGCTGCCTACGATGCCTATCATTCCCACAAGTATCTGGTCGAAGTCTGATGCCTCACTCACATAAAACACGTCGCTGAACTCTTGATTGTTGCCCATCTTGAAAGTGAAGTCAACAGCATAGCACTCATTGCTCTCTCCTTGAATTGTGCTTATATGTTTGCTGTCACCCTTTCTGACGGCAGAATCATCCAGTAAATCCATTACAGATTTGTTGAGGATACAATCGAAAGAGCCGGTGTCAATCAGTATTATGCCAAAATAGACGTTGCCGTCTTTACCTTGGAAAGCCGCTCTTACAAGGGGTGAATTATCCGTTTTCAATGTTTTTAGTTTAGTTTCAAATTTCATTTTTTCCATATTGTAGTTTTTTTTTGTTTGGTATTGAGGGCTCCCCCTTTGATAGAGGGGAAGCCTTGGGGATTATTGTTTCTGATTTTTTGACCCAGATAGGTTGTGGCATCACGTATCCATCAGAAAAGTTCTTCGTCAAACTCTTGCTTCTTGATTCGCATTATCAGATAGCTGACGGACTTTGGCGCTTTCTTGCGGGTGTACTTCAATAGATTGTCAAACTCTTCTTCTGTCATATCCGAATTGAATGCCTCTATCAGTTCGCTTTCTCTCGTAGAATCGAGCATGATGGATTTGCGCTTCATCAGCATGCGTAAGGCATGAATGCCACGGTCGTATTTCGGTCTCGCTTCAACCAGTTTTCTCATCAAGTCGAGACCTGGTTCGCCGATGTGCATTTCGTTGAGCATGGCAATATTGTAGAGCACCTTGGCATCAGGGGTCGCCATGTCGAAGACATCTCCCATTAGAACGTTCACTTCGTCAGCTTCGTTGTATCTGCCTGACATTGCCAATGCACGGGATTTCACGTATAGGGCTTCCTGACATAGATGCTTCTGAAGAACTGTATCCGCCAACTTCAAAGCCTGTATTTACAACCGATTGTTACTCAATATCTTGTATGTAATAAATCAGAAATATGGCCTTAATCTTTAATGGTACATTCTGAAGGGCGAATATTTAACGCTTTTATTAATTCTTAACTCTCTTGGAACTTCAATATAGGCTGTTCTTTCACATTCCAGTGCTATCTGCGCTCTATGTTCCACATTAATTGGGGCTCATTATACAAGCCTTCGCAAATATAGTATATTTATAGAATTTAGTGTGGTTTTCTGAAGTAATCTTACCAAAATACTAATGAGCAATCTTGAAATAAGCAGACACCAAACCTACATCGCAAAGTGTTTATATTTTGTGCATACATACACTTTTTTTGAATTATACAAGAAAATCCACGAAAAGGCATTACCTTTGTGACTGAAAAAGCAACTGCGCTAATGACCTGAAGAATAAGAATAAATAACATACGAAACTCCTTCGCTGTCTTATAGGCTTTGGTCTGCCTCGCAGGGATAGTGATGGAGTTTTACTTTTATATACGACCATGGCAAAAAAGGCAAAAACAAAAGATGTAGCAAAGAAGACCATCGAGCAAACTTTGTGGGATTCAGCAAACGAATTACGCGGCAACCTTGATGCTGCCGAATACAAAAGTGTAGTGCTCGGACTTGTATTCTTAAAATACATCAACGACTGCTTCAAAGTTAAGCACGATGAACTTGTAGCAGAGGGTGCCGGCTTTGAGGAAGACCCTGATGAATATATCGGTGACAACATCTTTTTTGTTCCTACAGATGCCCGTTGGGATAAAATCGTCAAGGCTTCGCTTACTGCTGAAATAGGAGTTGTCATTGATACAGCAATGGAAGCGTTGGAGCAGGAGAACAGGCAGCTTAAAAGCATTCTCCCGAAAAACTATGCCCGTCCAGAACTCGACAAACGCCGCTTGGGCAATGTAATTGATATTTTTGAAAACAACCTGCATTTCACAGGAACAGAAGCCCGTGATGTGCTCGGGCGTGTATATGAATACTTCCTTGGAGAGTTCGCTCGTGAAGAAGGTAAGAAAGGCGGTGAGTTCTACACTCCATCATGTGTTGTCCGCACCATTGTTGAGGTTATCCAACCCTACAAAGGAAAAATCTTTGACCCGGCTTGTGGTTCGGGAGGTATGTTTGTACAGAGTAGTAAGTTTATCGAACGTCACCGAGGTAATATCAACCAAATTTCTGTTTACGGGCAGGAACTCAACAGCAACACATGGAAATTGGCACAAATGAATCTTGCCATTTGTGGCATTGAGGCTAACTTTGGCGACAGCTTCGGCGATTCATTCCACGATGACAAACATCCGTTCCTCAAAGCGGATTTCGTCATGGCTAATCCACCGTTCAACATTTCCAAATGGGGCGGCGACCAACTGCGTGACGACCCTCGCTGGCAATATGGCATACCGCCGGAGGGCAACGCCAACTTTGCTTGGATGCAGCATATGCTTTATCACTTGGCGGACAACGGACGCATCGGATTAGTGCTTGCCAACGGCTCGCTTTCCTCACAGCAAGGCACAGAGGGCGAAATCCGCAAAAACATTGTCAATGCAGATTTGGTAGAGGGCATTGTAGCTATGCCGTCGCAGTTGTTTTATAATGTGCAGATACCTTGCTGCCTTTGGTTCTTGACGAAGAAAAAGGCTCAACCGGGCAAGACGCTTTTCATTGACGCTCGCAACATGGGCTATATGAAAGACCGTACACACCGTGAACTGTCGTGTGGTGAAGAAACCGAAGACCACGGTAATGACATCGGACGGATTGCAGAAACCTTTGAACAGTTCCGTGCCGGAACGCTGGAAACTGAAAAAGGCTTCTCTGCAATTGCAACCATTGAGGATATAGAAAAGCAAGACTTTATCCTTACTCCCGGTCGTTACGTTGGCATTGCGGAAGTGGAGGATGACGGTGAACCGTTCCAAGAGAAGATGGAGAGGCTTACTTCCGAACTGTCGGATTTGTTCGCCCAATCGCATACACTTGAAAATGAAATCCGCAAGCAGTTGGCAAGAATTGGCTTTACCGTTAAGTAAAAAACTTCTACTCTTCGTTATGTTCACCCAAAAATAACGAAGATATGAAAGAGAAATTAATCCAAGAAATCAGCACCGCAATGGCAGAAGTGTTAAGTTTTGAACAAGTAGCTCACCTTAATAGCGTATTGCTTCAGGTTGTAAGCCAGTACACTATTACCGAGGACGGCGAGACATTGCATGAAAATGCAGTGTCGAATGACCGTCTGCTTGACATCTTCTTGTCTGCAAAACAAGTGGAGGGCTGCACCACTCCGACTATCAAATACTATGGCTCTACCATTCGGCAGTTGTTCAAAAAGATGCCTAAAAAGGTAACAGATTACACCACCGAGGACATCAGGGCCTATCTTGCCGTGTTCCAGCGGAAGAACAAGTCAAGCCGTGTAACTATCGACAACATCCGCCGGATATTTTCTTCATTCTTTGCTTGGCTTGAAGAAGAAGATTACATCATCAAAAGCCCCGTCCGCAGAATACACAAGGTTAAGACCGGAACACAAGTAAAAGAGGTATTGAGCGATGAGAATATCGAACAGCTCCGTGACAGTTGCACCGAAATCCGCGACCTTGCCATCATTGACATATTGGCTTCCACTGGTATGCGTGTGGGCGAGTTGGTGAAACTTAACCGTGAGGACATCAACTTCAACGAGCGTGAATGTATTGTTTTCGGCAAAGGGAACAAGGAACGTATCGTTTACTTTAATGCCCGGGCAAAGATACATCTGCAACAATACTTGGCTTCTCGCAAAGACCGAAATAAGGCACTCTTTGTTTCATTGGCTAAGCCGCACAAGCGTTTGGGTATTTCGGGCGTGGAAACACGTCTGCGCAAACTTGGCCGCTCGGCTAAGATTGTACGTGTTCATCCTCATAAGTTCCGGCGCACATTGGCTACAATGGCTATCGACAAAGGTATGCCTGTCGAACAAGTGCAACGGTTGCTTGGTCATGTCAAGATTGACACGACCATGCACTATGCTATGGTTAATCAAAGCAACGTAAAACTCTCACACCGTAAATTCATAAATTAGCATGTGGTGTTGTTCGACATACGGCAGAAGAACATCATTTCCCAAAAATAAGCGTGGAAATGATAATTTAGAGCAGCAGGCACAGGCGTTGTTCAAGTCGTGGTTTGTGGATTTCGAGCCATTCAAGGACGGCGAATTTGTGGATTCGGAACTTGGAATGATACCAAAAGGTTGGAGGGTTGTTTGCTTGGGCGAAGTTACGAAACAAGTTACTGAGAAAGTTGGTAATCGAGAAGATGTAACCGTTCTTTCTCCTGTAAATTCAGGTGAATTGGTTCTATCAGAGGAATATTTCACAAAGCAAGTGTTTAGCAAAAACTTGTCGAAATATTTGATAGTTAATCCGTTGTCGTTTGCCTATAATCCAGCTCGTATCAACATCGGTTCTATTGGATTAAACGAATATGATTTTGTCGGCTGCGTTAGCCCGGTTTATGTTGTCTTTAAGTGTGAACCGAATTACCACTATTTCTTTGACTTTTATAAAAGGACTGCGGTATTTAAAGATGAGGTCGCATTAAGAGCTATTGGCGGTGTTAGACAATCATTGGGATATGACGATTTCTCTTTGATTAAAACAATATATCCAACACCTGATGTTGTAGCCGAATTTAATAACCTCTATCTGAAAATGAAGGAGGTTATAACGCGGAATGACATTCAAAATAACAAATTGACCACTTTGCGAGATTCACTTCTCCCAAAGCTGATGTCAGGTGAACTAAAAATCAATAATTTTAACCGCTAAATTCTCATTTATGGAACAGTGGAAAGAATATAAATTAGGAGATATTTCCAATATGAAATATGGGAAACTACCTCCAAAGCAAAATAACGGTTCATATCCAATTTGGTCTGGATATAGAAATGTAGGATTTGCAACAACTTATAATTGTCGCAAAGGAACTATCATTGTGGTTGCTCGTGGCGTAGGTGGAACAGGCGATGTTAAAATTTCCAGCGAGGATTGTTTCCTAACGAATTTATCGATAGCAGTTGAATTGGATAATAAGATATGCGAGCCACTATATTTTTACTATAAATACAAATTATCAAATCTAAGGTATTTAGATACTGGTTCAGCTCAATCTCAAATTACTATTGATGATTTAAAGAGATTGTCATTAAAACTACCTCCTCTTGAAGAACAGAAACGTATTACGGAGATTCTTTCCTCTATTGATTATAAAATCGAGCTGAACCGCCGGATAAATGATAATTTAATGCCAACCTATTATGCCTAAGACGTTTCATTTCACAGAAGATTCATACGAACAAACGATAATCTCATTGTTCAAGGATATGGGCTATGAATACCATTATAGCCCGGAACTTGACGCAGATACCAGCAGGGAACTTACCGATTCCACCATACCGGGAGCATTGCGTAAGGCAATGTTGGCTATAAACGGAGCGGACAAAGTCGCCGCCGTGGATGAAGCCATCCGCAAAATCAGAGAACAATTCAGCCAACCTTTGGTAAGTGCAAACATAACCCTCACCGATTGGCTGCAAAATGGGCTGGATGTGACCTTCAAAACCGCTCAAGGCTCATTGCGTAGCGACCATATCAAGATAATCGACACAGACAATATCAACAACAATTCTTTTGTGGTTGCCAACCAATGGACGGTTACAAATGGCAAATCCACCAAACGTGCCGACATAGTGGTATTCATCAACGGACTGCCAATCTCCGTTGTTGAGTTGAAATCCCCTTCCCGTGAAGTGACGAACTCGGAGGAAGCCCACCAACAGTTGCAGAACTATATGCGCATTGTTCCGCAACTTTTCACTGCTTGCCAAATGCTCGTGATAAGTGATATGGCAGACACACGAGTAGGCACGATTACCGCACCGCTTGACCGATATATGGAATGGAAAACCACGGATGGAAGCTATGAAAGCACGGCGTTTGCCGACTTTGAAACATTCTTCAACGGCATATTTGAGAAGCATCGGGTCATTGATATAATTGCTAACTTTACCCTTACAATGGGTGGCGATAAGAAGATACGCATACTCGCTGGCTATCACCAGTATTTTGCCGTGAAGAAAGCCCTTGAATGTACCAAACAAGCCCTGCAACGCAATGATGGAAAAATCGGCGTATTCTGGCACACACAAGGTTCGGGCAAGAGCCTTTCGATGGTGTTCTATGCCCACCAACTCTTGAAAAATCTGCTTAGTGCGACCTTGCTTGTGCTAACCGACCGTCTTGACTTGAACGACCAACTGCACAGCACTTTTGCATCGTGCAGCGACTATTTGCGCCAAAAACCAATCAAAGCTACTGATGGCGAAAACCTCTATGAATTGCTCGAAAAGCGCAAGAGCCACGGGATAATCTTTGCCAATATCCAAAAGTTCAAAGACCGTGATAAGCTCATCACCAGCCGTTCGGATGTGATTGTGATTAGCGACGAAGCCCACCGCACACAATCAAACACCAAGACAAAGATTGATACACAAACTGGAGAACTGAAACTCGGCTTTGCGGCTATCGTGCGCAAACTCCTGCCCAATGCGGCTTTTATTGGCTTCACCGGTACGCCTATTGAACAAGACGACAACGACACGAGAGAGGTGTTTGGCAACTACATTGACATCTACGACATGACCCAAGCCGTGGAAGATGGTGCTACCGTGCCTGTCTATTACGAGAGTCGTTTGGTAAAATTGGATTTGGACGAGGACACGCTCAAATTGTTGGATGACGAGTATGATAAACTGGCGGAAGAAGGTGCTGACGAACAGGACATCAAACGTTCAAAGAGTGAAAATGCACGGCTACGCGCCTTGCTTTCAGCCCCACAAACCATCGACACACTTTGCAAGGACATCATAAATCACTATGAAAACAACCGTGCCGACTTGCTCACCGGAAAAGCCATGATAGTAGCGATTGACCGTGCTACTGGTATAGACATATATAAAAAGTTGATGGAGCTTCGTCCTCAATGGAAAGATATTATCTGCGTAGTTATGACGCAAGGAAACCAAGACCCTGTAGAATGGAACGACATCATTGGCTCTGCCGCACGTAAAGAAGAACTGGCTCGCCAGTTCAAAGATAACAATTCACCGCTAAAAATCGCTATCGTAGTCGATATGTGGCTCACAGGCTTTGATGTTCCATCGCTTGCCACAATGTATGTTTACAAGCCGATGAAAGGACATAATCTTATGCAGGCTATCGCCCGTGTAAACCGTGTGTTTCCCGAAAAGAGCGGCGGTTTAGTAGTGGACTACATCGGCATTGCCAAGGCTCTCAAAAAGGCCATGCACGACTATACAGGACGTGACAAGAAAAACTACGGCGACCCGAACATCAAGACAACCGCCTATCAACAGTTCGTCGCCGCACTCAAGCGTTGCCGGGAATGTATGAACGATTACGATTATTCCTCTTTTTCCGATTGTTCCAATCTGCAGCGTGCTAACCTCATTAGAGGTGGTGTGAACGTGTTGCTTGATAAGGATAACCTTGTCTCGTCCGAACCTACCACTCAAACTGATGAAAATGGTAACATTATTCTTGTGGATGCCGTTCCTGCCGAGGCGAGAAAAGTCTTTATGGAAGAAAGCAAACGCTTGTCACAGGCTGCTTCGCTTTGCCGCAGTTTGCTCACCCCTGCAGAACGTTTTGAAGAAGCATATTTTGAAGCTGTACGGACATTGCTCTTGCGCCTTTCGGGAAACAATAAAATTACCCGTAAAATTATAGACGAACGCATCACACAACTGTTGAAAGTTGCAATCAAGGCAGAGGGAATTGTGGAAATTCTCAATACAAAAGGCTCGGAATTTTCACTCTTTGATGAGAATTTCCTGAAAGAGATAGCCGAGATGAAAGAGAAGAATTTTGCTCTCGAATTGCTCAAACGGCTGCTTGAAGAACACATCAAGAAATATGCTAAAAAAAGAATGGTTGAAGCCGAGAAATTCAGTGAAATGCTTGATGCCCGGCTTGCTGAATACCTCCGTGGGCTTATCTCCAACGAGGAAGTGATTAAGGAGCTTCTCAAAATGGCGCAAGAACTGAAAGCCAATGCGGGACAAGCATCTGAATTGGGACTGACCGAGGAAGAACAGGCTTTCTATGATGCTTTGACAAAGCCGCAAGCCGTAAGAGATTTCTATGAAAACAGCCAACTTGTTGCTATGGCAAAAGAACTGACTGAAGCCCTGCGTAGTAGCAAGACCATTGATTGGCGACAGAAAGAATCAGCCCGTGCCAAGATGCGCTCTATGGTGAAGCGATTGTTGAAAAAGTACAAATACCCACCAGAGGAACAAGAGGCTGCTCTCGAAACCGTTATCCGGCAATGTGAACTTTATGCGGATTCGGATAACGAAAGTTAGCTATAAAGTTTCATATCCTATCTGGTTATCATTTTTTGATTATATTTATTTGTACGCAAAAATATATTATGAGTAGAGGATTACCTTTAAATGTTAAATTATGTTTGGATAAAGCATTGGATTCTGCTTTGTTGTCAGTTGAAACATATAATAAACCTGCTGTGAAATTTAAATCAGGTGGGTACATTGTTTTAATGTGTATCGCATGGACATCATTGTTTCATGCAATATTTTTCAAAAGGGGGATAAAACCATTTTATCGAGAAAAAAATAAAGTACGATTTAAAAGAGTTGATGGAGAAATTCAATTTTGGGAGTTAGCCACATGTGTAAAAGAATACTTCAAAGGAGAAGATTGTGCAATAAGGAAAAACATCGAACTCTTTATTCCATTAAGAAATAAATTGGAGCATAAATTCTTACCAGAATTAGATGCTAATATTTTCGCAGAGTGCCAAGCTCTATTGCTAAATTTTGATAAGATTGTAGAGAAAGAGTTTGGTGAAGATTATTGCCTAAGAGAGTCTTTGTCCTTTGCATTGCAACTATTTCCCTCTTCGAGAACTCTTGCAATGGGGATAAAAATGAGCAAAGATGCTCAAAAAATTACTCGATTTATTGATAAATATAGAGCGTCAATAAGTACAGATATTATGCAGAGCGGAGAGTATTCTTTTAAAGCATTCTTGATTCAAGTTGCCAACCATAAGTCAGTAGATGCTCTTCCTGTTCAGTTCTTCCCATATGATAAACTGACAGATGATGAAAAAAAGAAAGTTGAAAGAATCGCAGGACTAATCAAGGAAAAGCATATTCCAGTTGTAAATAAAGGGACATTAAAACCTGCCACCGTAATACAACAAGTTCAGGAACGGTTAGGTAACCCTAAGATTATAAGAGGGAAAAAACAAGTTAATAAATTTAATTCCGATACTCATACGAGGTGTTGGAAAAAATATGAAGTTCGTCCAGAAAGGAATTCAGATAACCCTGAAAAAACAAAGCCAGAATACTGTTTATATGATGAACCTAATAATAGTTATCTATATACAGAAAAATGGGTTGAGTTTTTAGTTAAAAAGATGCAAGACGATGATGAATATCAGTCTTTATTCAAGTAATTAAAGGGGAGAGGATAGACACTATCCCTTTTAATTGTTTAGTTGACTATTTTACATTATGGCTTTTATTTTCTCATCGAAAAACCTCTTTTCGGCTGTTGGTCATAATTCCCTTCCACCACATTGTCAACTTCCCGTCTGGCTTTGATTTGTTCCCGATTGTCAAACCCGCCCTTTTGCTTGGCGGTGAAATACAGGAAATCTCTGGCAGCCCGGAGTGATTGTCTGTCCTCCCCGAACAGGTTAAGGGCACTCTTGATGTCCGACACCTGTTCCGTATCAAAACGGGACTTGTAATAATCACGGGCAAAACGGACGACACAGTAAACAGCCTTGCGGAAGATGTCGTTTGTTTTGAGCAGCAGGAAACTGAGGCAGTCGATGATATGGCTTTGCCATGCAATCCGGTTTTTCAACCTTGTGGTCTCCTGCGTATGTTCCGCTTCCTTGCGGCTCAACTCTGATTGATGCCTACTTTCCAGTTTCATCAGTTCCCGATGGTGGTCACTCTGTATGGTTTGGATTTTATCCTGTAACCGCTCAATGGTTTCCTCGTGCGTGGAAATCTCATTGCGCAAATCCTCTATTTCATTTCTCAGGGCTTTCGATTTCCCGGTAGCCCAGCCGACAGCGGCATTCAGAAGTTCGCTCCCTTTTTCCCTGTTTAGCTTGGAGCGTTTTTCGCTGATAGCCCGGTCAAGGTCTTCGCTCTGTCGTTCTTTCTCATTTGCTTTTTCGATAAGGGCGTTGGTAATGCTTTCAGTTTCTTGCATCTTTTGATTAGCCATTTCCAACTGATATTCCCGGTATTGCCTTGTGGCATCAAGCCGCTTCATTTCCTCCTTCTGTTTCTCAATGATAAAGTCGTTACGTTCCAAATGTTCCCTAGCTGTAACAGCCTTTGACTGTCCACGTTCCATCATGAGAATATCGGATGCCAAGCTCTGCATTTCGGTCATATCCTCGTCATTGAGCTTGCGGCTCTTGCCTGTGTCATGGTTCATCCAGTCGAACACGATATGCGCATGGTAATTTGGCTTGAACCATTTTTCGCCCACCTTGAAACTTTCTTTGTCTTCTTGGGTGGGTTGTCCGCCCAGCCAATGCCCCTCGTCCTTGTGCAGGAAGATTTGGAGCGGTGTGATGCCCCAGCGTCTTTGGCATTCCTCGCCAAATTTTTGTACGTCTGCCAGTGTCGTGTCCGGTCGGATGAGCAACACACCCTCACGGATTGGTGAGCATCCCGCCACCTTGATTATCTTTCCGTTCTTTCCCTTGCGTTCACGCTCCTTTTCCTGCATGGCACGACCTGTCTTTTCTTTGACCATCCGCTTAATGTAGTCATAGTGCGCCTGCAGGTCGGGATTGCCGAAGCCGGGATTTATCCACTGCTCATTATTGGCAGTGAGTTCGGGCACAATGTAAATTTGGGACTTGCCGATATTACGCATGTACTCGGCACTCCTTCGATTATGAGCCTCGCTTGACGAGGTCTTGCAAGGCTTGATGTGTATACTGCTTTTTGTAGCCATATTTTCAAAATATGATTTGGGTTGTTGATTAAACTTATTGCTGTCCGCTCATAACCGCACGGGGTTCTTAGGGGTACAACCACCCATAAGCGGAGATTGCAAAGAGAGGGTCACTCTTTGCTCTGGGTTCTCAGGGGTGAAACGCCCTGAGTGGGTTATTAGGGCAAAGCCTTAATCCCCTCGGGAGAGCCCACAACTACGGAAGCGGAGCGTGTAGTTATAGTGGGCTATATCAATGGCAAGCCATTGTCTGTTACCCACAGCCTACGGCTTCCGTTCTCCTCCGTTAAGGAGGGTTTTCACCGCTGTTGCCGATTGGGGATGCACCGACCAGTACAAGGTCAAAATCATCTATTAGCTTTTGCAGGACGGGATTCTTTTCTATCATCCGGCAGAGGATTCTTTCCGCCTCGACCAAGTGGTCGGCTGTACAATTTATTTTGCTTTCCCGTATCTGGAAGACAATCCAGTCGGCTATGTCAATATGTGCCGCTTTCTGCTCCGGGGTGGCATTCTTCTCAATGATGTCAGACACGACCGTCTTGCAATAGGTCATGCTCCCGGCACGCTGTTTCCATTCCGCATAGCCGTCCGCATCGGGAAAGAGGAGCACGGTGCGCCCGGTCAGCACACGGAGCTTTTCCTCTCTCAGCTGGCTCTTGCCGCCTGTCGCCAGCCATACATAACCGGGGAAGATGGCAGAGCCGATAACGGCACTCTTTTCGGATTCCACCAAGACCACGACCTTATCGGGATAAGTGCCCAGCAGGTGTTCACCGAACAGGCATTGGGACAGTTGCCATTCCTCTGCCAGCTCATGCCGCCTTTTAAGCAGGCTGTGTATCCAGTCCACTGCCGATGCCTGTCCGTCCTTGACACGGTGTCCGTCATTGGGATTGTACTGCATCACCTTGCCCGTGCGTACCCTGCCTGTGCGGTCTATCTGCCAGAAGATGACTGCCCCGTCACGGGTAGCCCCCAAACGGTACTCTTCCAGCAACCTCTTCAACACTTCCTTTGCCTTGCTGCCGTAATAAGAATCAAGGAGCGATGAAATGAAGCGGAAAAAATTGCTATGCACGCTTTGCGACCTCTCCACATACTTTGGCGGTATGTAGCCTATGGCTGCTTGCCGTGGTTTCTGTACGGACTTCTGTTCCGACTTTTGCCTGTCAAAAGAGAAACCGTTGGCAGTACGGCATTCGGGGTGGTCATGGAAATACTCCTTTGGAGTGTAATGATACCCGCAACTGCTTTCGTGGTTGCACCTGCCGACAGACGGGTGCAGGGGCGTACCGCTTTCATCCACATAGTATGTGAAAGAACGCCTGTCCCCGCAGTTCGGACAGGTATGCCGTGTTGCCGTTCCTTTATATTTCTGTAATGTATAATTACCCATTGCTTGCCTCCTCTATTTTTCAATGAAATTATTACCGTCCCGTCCTGTCCCATTGTCCCACGTCCTGTGGGTCGGGACAGTGGGACACCTTGGGACACTCTGGAAGTTACCGCTCCGATAAACAAGGCGGTTATCCTTCATACAGATATGTACAGGCTGTTTCATTGCTTGTCCTCCTCTCTTTCCTGACCGATAAACAGCCCCGTCTGCCTTGTTTCCTCCGTTGTCCCACCTGTCCCATATTGTCCCACCGTCCCGTTTCCTACGGGTTGGGACAGCGGGACACTTGGGGCGGCTGATTCCTCCACTTTCCTGTTGCGCTGGATTATCCGGCTGACGGTGGATTTTCCGCAATTTACCTGTGAGGCTATTTCCCTGACGGACTTCCCCGACTGGGACAGTTGTAATATTTGGTAATCCCTCTGGCTGGATTCATTGTCGCCAAGTTTTTTCAAGTGTTCCTTTTCCGTTGAATAGCCCCTGAACACAAATTGCAGAAAAGCATCCATCTTTTCAATCTCGTAGATGATTACATTGTCCGCATCGTGGGAGAATGTCCCATATCGGACTTTGAGCTGTTTTACATAGCGAAGCCCTCCGTCCTGCGCACTCTTTCCGATGGCAAACACGCTGTCAAAGAAATTGTAAAGCCGTTTGCTGCCAGCAAGGTCGTTGGACGTGATGGGGCAGTCCAAAGAGCGTTTTGGAGTATGCGCCAGCACAAGGACGGACAACCCGTATTTCTTTTTGAGGTTGTTGAGCTGTATCATCAGCCGTCCTGCCGCATCGCCTTTCTCCATAGCACAGCACAAATAGGTAAGATTGTCAACGATGAAAATCTTGCACCCGGTTTGCAGAGCCATCTGCTCAATGCCTCCCATGATGGCTTCCTCGAAATCGGCTTCCAGCAACGAATTGCAGTCAAGCGAAACCCGGTACAGCTTTTCGGGAAAAGTGTAGGGCTTTCCATGCTCGTTGGTATAGCGGAGCTGGAACTGCTTTTCGGACAGTTCAAAGTCCAGATACAGCACATTGTCCGTCCGGGCGATACGGTCGGCTATCTGCACGGCAAGGATGGACTTGCCCACATTGGAATCCGCAAAGAGGCAGGACAGTTCCCCCTCATACCAGAAACTGTCCCACAGCGCACGGGGCATGGGCAGCAGCGATGCTTCAAGTATCGTCCGGTTTGCGGTCTTGATACTCATTGCACCGATGCTGTCCGGCATCCCGTGCTGCACTTGGGTCGCCCTCGTCAGGTCGCCATGTATCAGACTGATATAATTCTTGTCCTCTTCCATGACGTTTACCAATTACGTTGACCGGGCTTGCGGCGGTGGGAGGAGGATATGGATTCGCAGAGTTCCTCATCGGACAGGGGTACGGGATTCTTACGGGAGGATTCCAGCCATTTGTCCAGCTCGTCTCTATAAAGACAATAGCGTTTGCCGGGCTTAGTGGCAGGAATGCTTCCCTCCGACAGCTTCATGTAGAGTGTTCCCTTGGGAATGCCCAGATATTCCGCCGCCTCTTCCACTGACATTGGCACATGGGTGTCCACCGCCTTTGCATTGTTCTCACTGCGCTGCTCCGTAAGCAGATTTCTCAGGCTCATCACCTCGTCCCGAAGCTGAGCCACAACCTCCGGGAGGTCGTTGAATGTAATCATTGTTTTTTCCATTTGCGTACTCGCCTCTTTTGTAAGGCATGGCGCAAAGGACCGGAATGATACAGCCGTGAATATCTCCACGAAAGGTCATTGCAAAATAATTCCCGAATAACGATGCCCAACCGTGAATGATGGGTAAAGTTATTCGGGAAACGGTGTGATACAGACAGTTATCTGTTATTGATTACCCGTGATTATTGGTTATTGAAAGGCTGGTTATACTTTTCCCGTACATAATCTGCCGGATAATGGAAATCCAGTCTGCCGTTTTCAGGCTCGTCAATGGGAATCAGTGTCTTTAACGGCTCTACCTTGAAGTTCTTGATGGTCGCTATGTCCGTATCGGCAAACTCCCGTGGAAAAAGGGTGCTGATGAAGCGGGCACGGTTGTCCCCCGTATAGTATTTCTTGTACATGAAACGCTCGGAGATATTCCACACGAAATGGCGGAGCGGAATATTTGAAATGTCTTTGGTCAGCCGTCCTTTTATCGGCTTGGGCTTGTAACTGTGAAGCCGCATCCAGTTGTTGACCTCGCCACAGATGTGGTTCACTGTCTCCTTGTCTGCGATACGGGGCATGATGAAATGGATGTATTCCATGACCATAGCGATGCGCTCTTCATTTTCCCGTTGCTCCCTGTCCTCGTAATCGGCACGGTTTTTCTCGTGAAGCTCCGGGGATATGGCAATCTCTGTCGGTCTTATATCCGGGGTTGCTTCCCCACCTGTCGCCATTGATGCCGGGGTTACAGGCTTGTGTGCATCTTGGGGCTGGTCTTCCCGAATTTCTGTAATTTCGGCAGGTGTCTTTTTCTTGCCGAACTTGATTCTGTAGATTTCGTATGTGTCGAAGATGACTGTCTGGAAAGATAGATAGAGCAGCCAGCCAAGGAGGTTGCTGCATACAAAAACTATCAGGCGTACAAAGTTGTCCTGATTAAATTTCTCTGCGACAATCAGTGTCGCTATGGAAGATATTAGGAGGATGGCAAAGCCGACAAATCCTAAAATGATATGTTTGTCTTTTACGGACTGTTCCATGTTTCTTGTCTTATTCGGTTGTTACTTGTTGCTGTTTTTGCAAATTTAATAGTCTTCTTCCAATTATTACTCATTATCCTTGGTTAGCGGTTTCTTTTTCAATGTTTTTCACCAAATGTCCGGAATCGCACCCGATTATCGTACTTTAAGGACTTTTTAAGGAATGGTGGGCAAAAAACAGAGGGAGCGGTTAAAGCTCCACGCAATAACCGCTCCCTCTGAATATCCCGGACTTTGAGGATGCCTTATGCCTCCTTGCGTTTCAGGGTTATCTTGTCCACGACCTCGCACATCTGCTGTGCCGCCATCTTGGAATAAATCTGTGTGGTGGTAATGTTCTTGTGTCCCATATAGGCTTGTATGACAGCCATGTCCGTACCCATTTCCACGTGCAGGCTTCCGAATGAATGCCGGGTACAATGGAAGGTTATTTTCTTGGTTATGCCTGCCGCCAACAGCCAACGTTTTAGGGGACCCTGCAGCATCTTATCCTTGAATCCTTCGAAGATAAGCCCTTCATGCCGTTCCCCGAGCAGTCCGTAGGCTTCATCACTGATGGGATTGTGTACAATCTGCTTCGTCTTCTGCATACGGGTGGTCACGAACATCTTGCCGTTGGTGTACGGCTGTATCTGCTGCCAGGTAAGCTGCCTGATGTCGCTCTTCCGCAATCCCGTCAGGCAGGCGAAAAGGAAAGCTCTTTTCAGAACCTCTTCCTCGCATGGCGTTTCGGCAAGCCGTATCAGTTCCTCCTGGCTCAGATGCTCTCTCATGGTGGGAATACTCTCGATACGGTCCAGAAAGCCGTTGGGATTCTCCTTTATCTTCCTGTCACGGTAGGCCGTGTGCAGGACGGCACGGAAAGCCGACCAGTAGCCCGCCGCAGAATTGATATGCAGCTTTTGGTTGGTATGTATGGTCTGGGGAGCGTTCAGCAGGTACTCCATGAACTTGCGGCACAAGTCCACGTCCACCTCTTCAAAGGTGCATTTGCCATTTACAAACCGTTCAAAGTGTTTGTAGACGTGCTGCCACTTGATATTCCTTCTGTCTGCCAGTTCCTTGAAGTAGGCGAGGAAGTCCCCTTTCATCCTGGCCTTGTCAAAGAAGCCGTTGTTCTCGTTGAAGATGGCTTCGTAACGCCTGTTGCGGAGTATCTCCGCCTTCTTCATCATGCGTGCGTTGAAGTCACGCTCCTGCTGGTTGGCAGGTTTGGCAAAAATGTAAATACCCAGAGCTTCACGTGTTATCACTTTCATGGTGGTGTTGTCACGGTAGCCGGGATAATAGTCCAGACACAGCGAATACTGTGTACCGTTCTTGATCTTGCGCTTGCGCAAGGTTACTGTCTTGCATTTACTCATATTGATGATGTTTTAACTAGTTGTACATTTCCGGAGGTGTCTCCGTGTTCACGGTGGCAAAGGAACAACGTGAAACAGCCGTGAATATCTCCACGACAATCATTTTAAAATAATTTTCGGGTAATGGCGGTTGCTTGCGGTTATTTGTTCCTTTCAGCCATGACACGCTCCACGTCGGAGCGTAGAAGCAGGTTCTTCACGCCGACCTTTATCTTTTCGATGTGCCTAACCTTGACGATATGGCAGATGTTAGCTGAGGAAAGTCCGTAAATCTGCCGGACCTGTTCCACGGTGTAATAACGCTCGTCGTTCACAAGGTCGGTTCTGCGGAGTTCGTCCAGATGGGACTTGGAGTAATAGGTGCGGCCGTATTCTCTTTTGGTCGGTATCCTGTGCCGGTAGGCGTATGCCCGGAGTGCGGCAGGCTTCATGCCGAACTGCTCTTCCGCTTCTTCGGTCAGGAGCCAGTCGGTGATACTGTCCATATCAACAGCCGTACCGAAGAACTCGTCAACATGCTTCTTGCTGTAATAGTTCTTTCCAGCGATACGGCAGATGGGAATGCGATTGCGTTTGGCGGTGGTATAGAGCCATGACTGTTTGACCTTATAAAGGGACATCACCTCTTCACCGGAATAGAAGTCCGGCACTTCATCGGTTACCTTTTCCCTTTTTTCTTTTTTCGCCGGGAAGGAAGATGAAGCGGATTTTTTCGGTGTGGAAGTGCTGCCGGGCAAGATGCGGTGGTAGGGATTGCTCTCCAGCATCCGCTCGATGTCAGCTCTGCGGATGAATGCCATGCGGTTGCTGATGCGTGAGGCCTTCAGCTTGCCCATGGCTACAAGTTTATAGATGTACTGTCGGGAACAGCCCATGAGTATGGCTGCTTTGGAAAAGGTGAGATACTCCTGATGCTGTATCTCCATGATTGGCCGGGCGGTTTTGAAGAGGTTGTTCTTCTGTTCCGTTCTGGCTCGTTTGGCTTCTGCCTGACAAGCCTCGCTGCAATATTTCTGTACCCCGCTCCGGGTTACAAATGACTTGCCGCAAAAACTGCATTTTCTGGTTGTTTTCATGCTGCTTTATCGTTTACTGGTTCATTCCTTCAATCGTGTATCTCTGAAACGGTGAACGGAGGTAAACAGTAGTCAATCGTTGTCGCCTTTCTACACGGTGTTACCATCGCTGCAAGTAGGAGCGGTTGCTGTCGCTTGTCGTAAACGGTTGTAAACCCTTGTAAACTGTCTGCACGATGTGACAAAAAACAAGCTCCGCAAATTCTCCACGTCAGAAATACGTCTCAAAAATATGTGGAAATTTGGGAAGCATCAAAAAGCAGCCGAAAAGTGTTAATTTTTAGAATGTGCTGATAATTAAATGTTTATGTTTGGATATTTCTGATTGTTTTTGGTTGTTCTACGCTTCTAAATACATGTTGAAAAAGCTCCTGTTTCAATCACCGTCACGCCATCGGGAATAGTTACATCCGTCAATTTATGACACTGCGAAAAAGCCCCGCCACAAATAGTTTGCAAACTCCCCGGCATGATAACACACGTTAGATTATGACATCGAGCAAAAGCGCTGCTCGGAATAGTCGTTACCCCCTCGGGAATACAGACGCTCTGAAGACTTTCATTCTCGTAGAATGCCCATTCACCGAACCTCACCATACGGTCAGGGAAGGTGATACGCTTCAAACTCTGACAATGCCAGAAAGCCCAATCTCCCATACTTGTCACACTTTCCGGAATAACAACTTTCGTCACAAAGCTGCATAACATAAATGCATAATCTCCGATGCGGGTCACACCTTCGCCAATCGTCAAGGAGGAAATCCTGTTCACATGCGGATACCAAGGCGGAGTTTCCGAAGTACCTCCATCTCTATAATCGGGCATAGGTCCCTCCCCGGTAATCGTCAGGACACCATCCTCCGTCAAAGTCCATGTAAGCTTCCCGGTCGTTCCCCCAAAAATCACCGCCGCCGAATCGCTGCCATCGCAAGAAGATAACCCTACAGGAAACAACAGGCAAAAACACAAAGACCAAAATAAAAATCTTCTCATAAGCTGAAAATCATTAAATCCCCCTAAAAACAGTTCGTCCAATAAAACAATTCGACATAAATATATAAAAAATTATTCAAAGAGCGCCTATTCGGCAATATTTGCCATGGTGATTGATTATACGATTTAGTGTATCCCCCAGGATTTATCAGGATTTAGTTCGTCATCGCCTCATTTTTTTACAGCGACAATCACGCCCCAAGCTCCATAATATCGTCCTACTAATCTCTTTATCAACGATGTACTTCGTCATAGCATACAATAACCACAAAATACATCCGTAGCAAACATGCTCGATCATCATCGGTGGTCGCTGCTCTATGCCCTGCTCCTCCTTATCCTTTATATGAAAATCGATTTTTACAAAGACTTTTAACCCAAAGCGTTATGTGACAAAGGCAATGACGGGCCGACGGTCGCCGGCACAATTCGTATGTTTTTCAACTTCCCAAAACACCTTCCCTACCGGGACCGAAAGAGATTTCAGACCAGAACTGATCAACACGTCCACGACACACCAACGGATTCTCTCTCCCGCACCACACAAACCTCAATCGCGAATACACACGAACCGCGATCTATCGCCTACATAAATTTAACGCTTTTAATACGGGTGTCCCGCCCGGCGATTTCACGTTCGACGAGGCCCGTCACCACATCTGCGGCATCGTGCCAGCGGTTAGCACGGAATTTCCAGCGGTAAGTGGTCAGATGGGCATACAATTCGGGCCAGCGCAGCGCCCAGTCGCAGGGAAAACGTACCGTATGAACCACCGTCGCTGCGTTCGAGAGGATGCGGGCTTCCTTGTTAGCGGACTGGTGAAACCACTCCACACGAACCTGCGGCGCTAAAGCCTGCACCGCGCGGGCAAATCCCCGGCCTCCGTTGTTACTCTCGATCAGTGCCGCACGCGTACCCGACTCGCGGAGCATCGTTCCCACCAGTCCTTCGGTCATCTCCATCGGTTCGCGCGAATAAACCGCATCGGTAACGTAGATCACCCCGTCCGGATCGACGACATAACAGAGCGAACAGAGGTAATCGTCGCCCGTATCGGCCGTATCGGTATAGTTCGCCCGGCGCACGATGTCGCGGGGCAGCTCCTCGTAAGTCAGGAAATTATCCCCGTAGAGCAGCCCTTCGCGCACCGAAGGACGCCCCTGATACATACACTCGAACCGCACGGGATCGAGCCGCCGCTTACCACGCAGCAATTCCGCGCCGTGAAGCTCCTCCCAGAGCGCTTCGCCCGGTTCACGGGGATCGACCGGCGACGGAGGACGCGTTTTGAGAGCTTCGAAGTTCAAATAGAGCCAGGTATCGGGCGGCAGCGTATCGAGCTGCGCCCAGTCGGTGAACTCGACGAAAGGCTCCCGGCGGCAGAGCGTGCCGATCAAATCCTCCTCGTGCCAGCGCGTGAAGACGATCAACTCGCCGGAGAAGTTGTGCATACGGGTCTTCACGACCGAGGTGTACCACTCCCAACAGTTCTCCCGCACGACGGGCGAATTGGCCTCCATCGCATCTTTGTAAAGGTCGTCGAGAATGAAGCAGTCCACACGGTTGCCCGTGAGCGCCCCCTCGCGGCCGACAGAGAGCAGGCCGCCCCGGTGACCGATGATCTCCACCTCATCAGCCGTACGCAGGTACTCCGGAGGCCTGGCTCCCCGCTTGATGGTCGTTTCCGGGAAAAAGGCCGCATATTCGGGCGAATCGATGATACGCTGCACGCGCCGGTTGAACTTCGAAGCCAACGAAGCCGAATAGGAGGCGATGGCGATCCGCAGATCGGGATTGCGCCCCAACAGGTAGGCGGGCAGCAGGGTCGAAGCCCCGACGCTCTTGCCATGCTGGGGCGGCATGGTGACGATAAGCCGGCGGACGCGCCCGGCGGCGAATGCTTCCAGTACGCGGTAGTAGGCCTCGTGAAACCACCGGAACTCCAGAAAGGGATAGACTCCGGCGGCAAACAGGCCGAACGGAGGCAAATCCCCCGCAGAAGCCGGTTCTGCGGGGGACAAGTCCTTCAATACATCTATATTCATAGGTCAGTAGTTTTTAAGCTCCGCCCGGTGGCACGGCGCTGCCGAAGGGAGGCGGAGGGTTTCGATACGCACGGGTCGGCCGGATTCCAGAATCGCCGCATCCGACAATCGCAGAACAGCGTTCAACTTTTCGAACGACAACGGAAAAACGGAACCGCCCGTTGCAGCGGGTATCGAAAACCAAGAACAATGTGTTCGGAAAAAGACCGCAGGAGGCGCCGCTCCGGATGGGATGTGCGATCTTGCGGAGTCGAATCAGAAGAGGTACTCCTTAAGCTCGGAAAAGGAGAAATCGTTGGGGCGTTCCCCCGCTTGGTCGGATGTATGGAATTCCCACCAGACGGGAACCAGGTCGTCGATTCGATCGGCGTCGCCTTCGGGCAGACACTCCTTCGAACGATAGATTACGATCGAGGCGACGAAACGACACTCTTTCGAACCGTAGTCGAATGAAAACGAACCGGAATAGAAACTCTTCTCCCCGATTTCATCCAACAGCTTGCGAGCGACGATACCGTATAACTCCGGAATAATTGGATAGGTCATCGTAAAAGAATTTAGTTCAATAAAAATTTTGCATAAACAAAATAAATCGTTTAACTTTGCAAGACAAAGATAAGTTCAATTTTTGAATTTAATACAAGAGAATCAAAATATTTACCATAAAAAATTTTGATACGATATGACGGGGGATCGCTTAAAACTATTGAGAAAGACAATAGGTCTGACACAAGAGCAGTTAGCTCAACGATTAGGCATCGGAAAGGCCGCCCTTTCGATGATCGAAACGGGCAAGGCGGCGCTCTCGTCCCGGAACAAGAACATCCTGGTTCAAGAATTGAATGTCAATCCGGACTGGCTCGACAGCGGAGAAGGGGAAATGTTCAATGCCGAACCCGATCTGACCGCCTACATGCACCGCACGGACAACACGCTGCCGCTGCAAAGCGTCCCCCTCTACTCCATAGAAGGGACGGCGGGCCTGGTGCCGCTCTTCGCCGATCACGCGCAGACGCGGCCCGTCAATTTCATCCACATCCCCAACCTGCCCAAGTGCGACGGTGCCATCTATATCGTGGGCGACTCGATGTACCCGCTGCTCAAAAGCGGCGACATCGTACTTTACAAACAGCTCAAGGATATCGGCGACATCTTCTGGGGCGACATGTACCTGCTCTCGATCGACATCGACGGCGAAGAGTACATCACGGTCAAATACATCCAAAAATCCGAGCGGGAAGGGTACGTGAAACTCGTCAGTCAGAACCCCCATCACGCCGACAAAGAGGTGGCCGTGGACCGCATCCGGGCCCTCGCCCTGGTCAAGGCCAGTATCCGGATGAATTCGATCCGGTAGCACGAAATCGCGCGAGCCGTTACGGGCCGTACCCGAAACCGGATTTCGGTGCAGCGTTCCAAATGTTCCGGTTGCGATGCCCGCAGCCGGGATTTCTTCCTATTTATAATTACAAAAAGCACAAAAAAAGCAAAGTTTTAACCAAACAATATTTTTTTAATTACGATTTGTGAGTTTTATCCGGAATATATTTGTTATATTTGTGGCATTATATTATAATGTTTTCGACAAAGGAAGGCAGGGTCGAATCGATCGAAACCGTGCCGGCCACAGAAAACGACCCAATAAAGCAACCTTATTATATTACTAATTCACATACAGCAATGAATGAAAACAAGGTACAAGAGCTGCAAGATGTCGTGATCCGCTTTTCGGGCGACTCCGGTGACGGCATGCAGCTTACTGGCACGCTCTTTTCCGACACTTCAGCCTTGCTCGGCAACGGAATCTCGACATTCCCCGACTATCCCGCCGAAATCCGCGCCCCGCAAGGTACCGTAGCGGGTGTATCCGGATTCCAGGTGCACTTCGGAGCCAAAAGACAGCTCAACCCGGGCGACTTCTGCGACGTACTGATCGCAATGAACCCTGCGGCACTGAAGGCGAACCGCAAATGGCTCAAGCCGGGTGCAACGGTAATCCTCGACGAGGACTCCATTACCGAAGAGCACCTTCGGAAAGCGGGTTTCGCAACGCTCGACCCGATCCGGGAGCTGAACCTGGAAGATTTCAACGTAGTCGTTCCGAACATTACGGAGATGACCAAGGCGGCTTTGGCGGATTCCGGTCTGGACAACAAAGCGATGGTCAAGTGCAAAAACATGTTCGCACTGGGTATCTGCTTCTACCTCTACAACCGTCCAGAGGATCATGCGAAACACTACCTCGATTCAAAATTTGCGAAGAAAAATCCGGCTATAGCCGAAGCCAACAAACGCGCTATCGACGCCGGTTACAACTATGCCGCCAACACGCATCAGTTCGCCAATACATATACCGTCGCATCGGGCCAGATGGAGAAAGGCACTTACCGGTCGATCAGCGGTAACGTCGCAACGGCATGGGGTCTTTGCGCCGCATCCGAGAAGAGCGGTCTGCCCCTCTTCTGCGGTTCGTACCCCATCACTCCGGCTACCGTCATTCTCGAGGAACTCGCCAAACGTAAGGACCTCGGTGTGAAAACCGTACAGGCCGAAGACGAAATCGCGGGTATCTGTACGGCCATCGGTGCTTCGTTCGCCGGTAACTTCGCCGTGACGACCACGTCGGGTCCCGGTCTTTCGCTCAAGAGCGAGGCATTGGGTCTGGCCGTGATGACCGAGCTTCCGCTGGTAGTCGTGGACGTACAGCGCGGCGGCCCCTCGACGGGTCTTCCGACCAAGACCGAGCAGAGCGACCTTCAGCAGGCCCTCTACGGCCGCAACGGAGAAAGCCCGGTAGCGGTCATCGCCGCCTCGATGCCGAGCGACTGCTTCCACTACGCATTCGAGGCCGGTCGTATCGCCATGGAGCACATGACGCCGGTAGTGCTTCTCTCGGACGGATTCATCGCCAACGGTTCCGAACCGTGGAAGATCCCTTCGATGAAGGATTACCCGACCATCAACCCGCCGATCATCGACAAAACCGAGGACGGAGGCCCTTTCATGCCCTACGCCCGCAACGAGAAGCTGGCACGCAGTTGGGCATTCCCCGGCAAAGCAGGTCTGGAGCACCGTGTAGGCGGACTGGAGAAAGACAAGCTGAAAGGCAGTATCTCGATCGACCCACAGAATCACCAGGAAATGACGAACCTGCGTGCCGCGAAAATCGCCAAGATCGCCGACTACATCCCGCACCAGACGGTTTACGGCGACCCGGAAGGCGATCTGCTCGTAGTAGGTTGGGGCGGTACACGCGGACACCTGCAGAATGCCGTCGATAAAATGCGTGCCGAAGGCAAGAAAGTTTCGCTCTGCCACTTCAACTACATCAACCCGCTGCCGCACGGCGTCGCCGACATCTTCAAGCGCTTCAAGAAGATCGTGGTTTGCGAGCTCAACGAAGGACAGTTCGCCAACTACCTGCGCGGCAAATTGCAGCAATTCGACTACGAACAGTACAACAAGTGCGAAGGCCAGCCGTTCACGGTGACCGAGCTCACGAACAAGTTTCACTCTTTACTGAAATAAAGCCATGGCAGATTACAAATATACTCCGGCAGACTTCAAAAGCGACCAGGAAGTAAGATGGTGTCCCGGCTGCGGTGACCACGCAATTCTGAATGCCGTACAGCGGGCCCTGCCCGAAATTGCCGACCAGACCGATACGCCGCACAACCTCTTCACGTTCATCTCGGGCATCGGCTGCTCGTCGCGCTTCATTTACTATATGAAGACCTTCGGCTTCCACTCCGTACACGGACGCGCCAATGCCATCGCTACGGGTGTGAAGACTGCGAATCCGCGTCTGAACGTTTGGGTTACCTCGGGCGACGGCGACTCGCTGGCCATCGGGGGCAACCACTTCATCCACGCGATCCGCCGCAACATCAACCTCAACGCGATCCTGTTCAACAACGAGATCTACGGTCTGACCAAAGGTCAGTACTCGCCGACCTCGAAGCTGGGCAAAATCACCAAGACCTCGCCCTACGGTACGGTCGAAAAGCCGTTCAACCCCGGCGAACTGGTGATCGGCGCGAAAGGCACCTTCTTCGCCCGTTCGATCGACATGGAGGTGAATCTGACCAAAGAGTGTCTGATCGCAGCGGCGAAACATCAGGGTATGTCGGTCACCGAAGTTCTGCAAAACTGCGTGATCTTCAACGACAAGACCCATGCGGCTTTCGCCGGAGACAAGGCTACCCGCCAGGAGCACACCATCACGCTGCGCCACGGCGAGAAGATGCTCTTCGGCGCCAACAACGAAAAAGGTCTGGTGTTCGAGGATATGCGCCTGAAAGTCGTAACGGTCGGACAGGACGGCTATACGCTGGACAAGATCCTGACGCACGACGCCCACACCAAAGACACGACGCTGCACTCGATGCTGGCCGCAATGAAATATCCCGACTATCCGGTCGCACTCGGTGTAATCCGTTCGGTCGAGGACGAAATCGTTTACGATCAGGCCGTTGAAAAGCAGGTGGAAGAGGTGAAAGCCCAGAGCAAGATCCACTGCGTGGACGACCTGCTCCACTCGGGCGCTACTTGGGAGATCTAATCTTCAAGATATATTCGAAACAAAAAAGCTGTCGAAAACGACAGCTTTTTTGTTTCGATAACAGAGAGAACCGATCTGCAGGAAATATCTCAAAGTTTCAGCACTTCATCGACTCCCATATCCTTATAGGTGGACTCCAGCTCCTCGCCCCGGTCTGAAATAACCAAGAGCTTGTCACCGACCTTCAGTTCGGTATTGCCCTGTGGAACGAAATAATCTCCGTCACGATAGACCATCATCACCAGCGTATTCTCCGGCAGGTTGATCTCCTTGAGCGTAGCGCCCCCCTGAAGCATCGATTCATTGACAAGGACCTCGGTAAATATCGACGGAATATCTTCGTGGACATCGACCCCGAAGGCAGGACTCTTTTCGGCATACCCGAGTCCGAGCAGATTCGCCATCCAGCTCACGGTCGTACCCTGTACCAGCAGCGAGAGAATCGTCACCAGAAAAACCACGTTGAACAGCAGCCGTGCCCCCTCCGTACCGGCCAGCAAAGGATAGGTCGCAAAAATAATCGGCACGGCACCGCGCAGACCGACCCAGGAAACATAAAGACGGGCTTTGGTCGTAAACTTGCGGAAAGGCATCATACAGGCGAACACCGTGATAGGACGCGCAATGAACATCATAAAAGCCCCGACCAGGCATCCCAGCATCAGCACGTCGGGCTGCAAGAGTTCGTCGAGGTTGACGAGCAGACCCAGCGTAAGGAACATCACGATCTGCACCAGCCAGGTGAAGCCGTCGAAGAAGATCGTAAGCGACCGCTTCTGCGTCAGCTGATTATTCCCCAAGACCAAACCGGCCAGATAGACGGCCAGATATCCGTTGCCACCGATCAGGTCGGTAAACGAGAAGGTAAAGAAAACGAAGGCAAGCAAAAGCACCGGGTAAAGCGAATAGTTGCTCAGGTTAATGCGGTTAATGGTCCATACGCCGATCCGACCGATGGCATACCCCATCAAACCGCCGAGAAGCATCTGAATCACGAATTTCACGATACTCATCGGTACGCTCACGGCCTCCGCACCGCCGGACAATACGCCAATCAGCACAATGGTCAGCACGTACGCCATCGGGTCATTCGAACCGCTCTCCAGCTCCAGCAGAGGGCGCAGGTTCTCGTTCAGCCCCTGTTTCTTGCTTCGCAGGATGGAGAAAACCGAAGCCGAATCCGTCGAAGACATCGTCGCGGCCAGCAGCAGCGCCGCAGGAAACGATACGGCCAGCCCGACCCATGGGGCAATGAGCGTGACGAAACCCGCTACGATCACCGCCGTCATGACGACTCCGGCGGTCGCCAGTACGATACCCGGTCCGATCACCGGTCGTATTTCCGAAAACTTGGTATCCATACCGCCCGTGAAAAGGATGATACAAAGAGCGATCATACCTACGAACTGGGTCGCTTCGACAGAATGGAACGAAATGAAATTGATACCGAACAGCATACCGACCCCCAGAAAAAAGAGCAAGGCCGGGGCGCCGAAACGATAGGCCGCCTTGCCGGCCATTACCGCGACGAAAAGAAGCAAGGCTCCGATCAACAGAATGTTTTCGGTCGTAATGATATTATGCATAGGAAATCCTTATATAAATTTACAAAAAATGCCTGTCGCGTACAATCGCTGACAGGCACCGCACCCTATTGAGGAATGAATAGGTAAGTAATCGTTCCCGACTGTCGGGCAGGCGCCGAATCATCGATATTGAAAAGCGAGTTACGTGCAGCTTCCAGCGCAGCCTCCCGCATACAGTCATCGCCTCCGGAGGCCACTTTTGCAGCAACGACCTCTCCCGAAGGATTGACCGTAATACCGACGACCACTTCGCCGCCTCCCTCGCACTGATAGGCCGGCACCTCCAGATAACGGCGCGTCCGCACGGGATCGGTCAGCGAAAAGGAAACCGTGACCCGTCCCCTGGCCCGACTGTCCTGTGTCCGATCGTCCTTGCCGCTGCGCCCCATACGCTCCCGAATCGCACGCTCCTCGGCCAATCCCTGCTCGTAAGCGTCCCGGTTGGCCTGCATCCGTTCGCCGACCGCTTCGGCGGATTCTTTCAGCGACGAGGACATCGAGCCACGGTCGTCACGCGACCGCTCCTCGAGCGCATTCTCGTTGGAATACTGGTTGCGCACATCCCGCCAATCGCCGCCTTCCTGCGCCTGTTGGCGAGCCCGTACCTCCTGTTCAAGACGCATCTTCTCCGCCTCGAGCTCCGCTAAAGTTTTCGTATCAATGATTATGCCTTGCACGGAAGGTTTGGCCCCCACGACGATTTTTCCCACCATAAAGGCGATCGCAAGCACCAAATAGGCAATCAACGTGACACACAATCCGATCCGATGGTCGTAAGCCCATTCTCCCGCATCGTTTTTTTTCTGCTCGAAGGGAAGCTGCAATTTCGGAGGACGAGGAGTTCTGTCGGGTGATGCCACGGAATTTCGGTTTATCAATAATTTAGGCAAAAATACGATTTTTGAATAATATTTCCTATATTTGCGCGCAAATAATGCGATAAACATTTCCGAAAATGACGGTCGGCCCCACACACGTCGGGACCCGGCAGTCAGCGGGAATGTATGTTGCGATTTGAATAAATTCAGATTATGGCTGCCAAACAACAAACCCTCAAAGCCCCGATCTCGTTTTCAGGTACAGGCCTCCACACCGGCGTCAAAGTGACGATGACGGTACATCCCGCCCCGGAGAACAGCGGCATCGTTTTCCGCCGCATCGACCTGGAAGGCAAACCCGAAATTCCGGCCCTATGCGACTATGTCACGGATACCTCGCGGGGCACGACCATCGAAAAGGATGGCGCACGCGTTGCGACCATCGAACATATCATGTCGGCCCTCTGGACCCTGGGCGTGGACAACGCCACGATCGATGTCGATGCCGGTGAAACTCCGATCATGGACGGTTCGGCCAAAGAATATGCGAAAACGATCGTCGAAACCGGCCTGCAACCTCAGGAAGCCGAACGCACCTACTACCACGTCACCGAAAAAATGGTCTATACGATTCCGGAAAAAGGCGTGGCCATCATCCTTTACCCCGACGACGAATTTTCCGTATCGCTGCACGTGGACTACAACTCCAAGGTGATCGGCAACCAGTATGCGACATTCGACCCCGAAGACGATTACGCCGCGAAGATCGCCCCCTGCCGCACCTTTGTCTTCCTGCACGATCTGGAACCTCTGATGAAGATGAACCTGATCAAGGGCGGCGACCTGGACAACGCGATCGTCGTCGTGGAGAATCCCGTCCCGGACGATCAGCTCGAACATCTCAAGAAAATTTTCAACAAACAGGATATCCGCATCACGGGCGGCTACCTGAACAACCTGGAGCTCCGTTTCAACAACGAATTGGCCCGCCACAAGCTCCTCGACCTGCTGGGCGACTTCGCCTTGCTGGGCAAACGCATCAAGGGCCGCGTATGGGCCACTCGTCCCGGCCATTTCGCCAACACGGAGTTTATGAAACAGGTAAAACGGACCATCCGCCGCGAAGGCGAAAAGCCCCGTTTCCAATACGACTGCCGCAAACCGCCCGTCTATGACATCAACGATATACGGCGGATGCTGCCCCACCGTCCGCCGTTCCTGCTGGTGGACCGCATCTTCTACATCGACGACACGACGGTAGCCGGCATCAAGAACGTCACGATGAACGAGCCATTCTTCGTGGGACATTTCCCCGAAGAGCCGGTCATGCCGGGTGTGCTGATCGTCGAAGCGATGGCGCAGTGTTGCGGTATGCTGGTATTACGCAGTATTCCTGATCCGGAGCACTACTCGACTTATTTCATGAAGATCGACGGCGTAAAATTCAAGCGCAAGGTGGTTCCGGGCGACACCCTTCATTTCGAAGTTCAACTGCTGGAGCCCATCCGACGAGGCGTAGCCGTAGTCGAAGGCAAGGCCTTCGTCGGCGAAACGCTCGCCTGCGAAGCCACGATGATGGCCCAGATCGTTAAAAATAAAGAGTAACCGCACATGATAAGCAACCAGGCATACATCCATCCCGACGCGAAACTCGGAAAGAACGTAACGGTGGAGCCTTTCGCCTACATCGCCGGCGATGTGGTGATCGGCGACGACTGCTGGATCGGCCCCGGGGCCGTGATCCACGACGGAGCCCGCATCGGCAAAGGCTGCAAGATCCATACGGCCGCATCGATCGCCTGCACCCCGCAGGACCTGAAGTTCGTCGGTGAAAAAACGACGGCAGAAATCGGCGACTACAACGAAATCCGCGAATGCGTCACCATCAGCCGGGGCACCGCCTCCCGGGGCAAGACCGTCGTCGGCAGCCACAACCTGATTATGGCTTACGTGCATATCGCCCACGACGACGTGGTAGGCAGTCACTGCGTCATGGCCAACCGCGTATCGCTCGCCGGAGAGGTCGAAGTCGGCGATTGGGCCGTTATCGGCGGCCACGTAGCCGTACATCAGTGGACCCGCATCGGAGAGCATACGATGATTCAGGGCGGCGCGCTGGTGGGCAAGGACATTCCCCCCTTCATCACCGTCAGCAACAACGATCCGGTACGTTTCGCCTGCGTCAATCGCGTCGGTCTGAGCCGCCGCGGATTCACGCCGGAAACGATCTCACAAATTCACGACGCCTGCCGCATCCTCTTCCAAAGCGGCCTGAACTACCTGAACGGCTGTGAGGAGGTCGAAAAACAGATTCCGCAAAGTCCCGAACGCGACCGACTCATCCGGTTCATCCGCGAATCGCAGCGCGGCATTATCAAGCCCTACTCTCAGAGCAACGAAAAAGACGAATAATTTTTCGACACAAAGGTTTGAAAATAGGAAAACATTCGCTATATTTGTAGCGTAAACGGGTATAGAGAGGTAAGGGGACGAGCAAGTCCCCTTATTTCGTAGATATATTCACCGCTCCCGACCGGCGAATCATCCGCACGATTTTCTCGACCCGCATGCCCTCGCATGCCCATTCCGTCGGGAGAAACCGGCAGTTGCGGGCCATGCGGGTACCCGATTACAGCTCCTGCTACAACAGGGACAAGATTCGGGCGCGAATAGTGCTCCTTGCGATGCAATGTTCGAAGAAAACGCAGGACGCAAGACGATGAAAACGAACGGGAAGCGACGATTTCCTACATTTTCGTCAAAAAGCCGAACGCCTCCGGGCCGGCCGCAAAAACGACTGAACGAACTTCAAGTTTTCGCCGGGGAAGGACAGATGTCCGGATTTGCACGAACTGCCCGCACCGGAAAACGACTTTATTGATAACATCAGCAAATATGATCGATTGTACGAAAATCACCGAAATAGCCAATGCCAAACTCGTCGGCACCGACCTGTTCGTAGTGGATTGCACCTGTTCGCCCGCCAACGAAGTGGAACTGCTGATCGACAGCGACACCTCGGTAGGTATCGAAACCTGCGTGGAGCTGAGCCGCGCGATCGAGGCCGAATTCGACCGCGACACGGAGGATTTCTCCCTCACGGTAGCTTCGGCAGGCATCGGCTCGGAACTCAAGCACCTCCGCCAATACCGCAAACTGATCGGCAAGCCGGTCGAAGTGCTGCTCAAAAGCGGCGTGAAGATTCTGGCGACGCTCGACGAGGCGGACCAGGAGGGACTCACCCTCTCCTACGAGGAGAAGCAGGCCGTAGAGGGTAAAAAGCGGAAACAGACGGTGCGGGTTACGCGCCGCTACCCTTTCTCAGAGATCAAATACACGAAGGAATACCTCGATTTCAAATAGTGGAAATTCAAAAATAAACAAGATAAAAAACCAATGGATAATCTTAATCTTATCAGCAATTTCGCAGAGTTCAAGGAGCTTAAAAACATCGACAAGGCCACGATGATCGGAGTCCTCGAGGACGTTTTCCGCCACGCGCTTCAGAAGCAGTTCGAGACGGACGAGAATTTCGACGTGATCATCAACCCGGAAAAGGGCGACCTGGAGATCTGGCGAAACCGTACGGTCGTGGAGGACGGCGCGGTGGAGAATCCGAACATGCAAATCGCCGTATCGGAGGTTAAGGCCATCGATCCGACCTACGAAGTGGGCGACGAATACGTCGATCCGATCAAACTTGAATCGTTCGGACGTCGGGCCGTGCTGTCGCTGCGTCAGAATCTCGCTTCGCGCATCCTCGATCTGGAGAAGGCCAACCTTTACGAAAAATATTCGGAGAAGGTCGGCGAGATCATCACCGGCGAGGTATATCAGGTATGGAAGAAAGAGGTGCTGATCCTCGACGACGAGGGCAACGAGCTGATCCTGCCCAAGACCGAGCAGATTCCCAACGACTATTACCGCAAGGGCGACACGATCAAGGCGATCGTCAAGAGCGTCGAGATGAACAACAACCAGCCGCGCATCATCCTTTCGCGCACGGCCAACCAGTTCCTCGAACGGCTCTTCGAGCAGGAGGTCCCCGAAATTTTCGACGGTCTGATCACCCTCAAGAAGATCGTCCGCATCCCCGGCGAGCGTGCCAAGGTAGCCGTCGAATCCTACGACGAACGCATCGATCCGGTCGGTGCCTGCGTCGGCATGAAGGGATCGCGCATCTACTCGATCGTCAAGGAGCTGCGCAATGAAAATATCGACGTGGTAAACTACACGACCAACCCGCAGTTAATGATCCAGCGTGCCCTGAACCCCGCGAAGATTTCGAGCATCACCATCGACGAGGAGAAGAAGACAGCTTCGGTCTATCTCAAGCCCGACCAGGTATCGCTGGCCATCGGCAAGGGCGGCCTGAACATCCGGCTTTCGAAGATGCTGACCGGCTACGATATCGATGTTTACCGCGAAATCGAGGAGGAAGACGTTGCACTCACCGAATTTGCCGACGAGATCGACGGCTGGGTGATCGACGCCCTGAAAGCCTGCGGCTGCGACACGGCCAAGAGCGTGCTGGAACTGCCCGTCGAAGAGATCGCCGCCCGTGCCGACCTGGAGCTGGAACAGGCACAGAAAGTCGTCGAGATACTGAAAGCGGAATTCGAGGAGTAATCCGTCCCATCGCACAAAAATTAAAACCGATATATGAGTAACGAAAGAAAATTAAGACTTATCCAGGTTGCCAAGGAGTTCAAGGTGGGATTGAATACCATCACGGACTTCCTGCAAAAGAAGGGTATAAAAACCGACGGTTCGCCCAATACGCTGGTGGAACCGGACGTCTATGCCGTTCTGGAGAAGGAATTCGGCGGGAGCCGAATTACCGGCAACGAACGGGAAAGCATCCGGGAGCGAATCTCCCAGAAGCAGGCTACGATCACCCTCGAAGAGGCACAGAAACAGACGCGCGAAGAGGAGCAGGAGGTAATTATCAAAAGCAACGTCATCAGCGTCAAGGACGAACTGCCCCAGCCCAAAATTCTGGGCAAAATAGATCTTTCGCCCAAGCCCAAACCGGCTCCGAAACCGGTAAGCAAACCGGCGGCAGAGCCCGTACCGGAGGCTGCGGCTCCGGAACCGCAGCCGGCACCGCAACCGGCCGCCCCCAAAACGGAAGCGGCACCTGCCTCCGAAACGGCTTCCGCAGCCAAACCCGAACCGGAAGCGGCGCCCAAGAGCGACAACATCTTCCGCCCCGCCGTGCAGACCCTCACGGGCCCGCAGGTACTCGGCACGATGGACGTATCGGGATTCACACCGGGCAACCGCCACAAACGCAAACGCCTGAGTAAAGAGAAAGTGGACGTGACCCGTACGCCGGCAGGCAGCCCCAAGCCGGGCAGCAACGGCAAATCCGCCGCACAGCCCGGCCGCGGACAAGGCCCGCAATCCAACCAACCCCGTCCGGGAGAGAACAAGAAGACCCGCAAGGACAAACTCAAAGCTCCGAAGCCCGTCGTTCGGCCCGAAATCAGCGACGAGGAGGTTTCGAAGCAGGTGAAAGATACACTGGCCCGCCTGACGTCGAAAAACGCCAAGAGCAAAGGTTCGAAATACCGCAAGGAAAAACGCGAAGCCGTAGCCGAGCGCATGAACGAAGAATTCCAGCGCGAAGAGCAGGAACGCTCCATCCTGAAGGTCACCGAATTCGTGACCGTAGCCGAGCTGGCTACGATGATGAACGTTTCGGCGACCGAGGTCATCACGGCCTGCATGAACCTGGGCCTGATGGTATCAATCAACCAGCGTCTCGACGCCGAGGCGCTCGTGGTCGTAGCCGAAGAGTTCGGCTTCAAGACCGAATTCGTATCGGCGGACATCCAGGAAGCCATCGGCGACGACGAACAGGACAGCGAGGAAGACCTCGTGCCGCGACCGCCGATCGTAACCGTCATGGGACACGTCGACCACGGTAAGACTTCGCTGCTGGACAATATCCGCAAAACCAACGTCATCGAAGGTGAGGCGGGCGGTATCACCCAGCACATCGGTGCTTACAGTGTAGAGCTGAACGGCCAGAAAATCACGTTCCTCGACACCCCCGGCCACGAGGCTTTCACCGCCATGCGCGCCCGTGGTGCCAAAATCACCGACGTAGCGATCATCATCGTCGCGGCGGACGACAACGTGATGCCCCAGACCGTCGAGGCGATCAACCACGCCCAGGCAGCAGGCGTCCCGATGGTTTTCGCCATCAACAAGATCGACAAACCCGCAGCCAACCCCGACCACATCAAGGAGCAGCTTTCGCAGATGAACTACCTCGTGGAGTCGTGGGGCGGCAAATACCAGGATCAGGAAGTTTCGGCCAAAAAGGGCCTGAATCTCGACAAACTGCTCGAAAAAGTGCTGCTCGAAGCCGAAATGCTCGACCTGAAGGCCAATCCGAACCGCCGCGCTTCGGGAGCCGTCATCGAATCGACACTCGACAAGGGCCGCGGTTACGTGGCTACGGTGCTCGTACAAAACGGTACGCTGCACATAGGCGACGTAATGCTTTCGGGCATACACACGGGCCGTGTGAAAGCGATGTTCAACGAAAACGGCCAAAAAGTGACCGAAGCTGGCCCTTCGACGCCGGTACAGGTGCTCGGTCTGAACGGTGCTCCCCAGGCAGGCGACACGTTCAACGTCATGGAGGACGACCGCTCGGCCCGTGAAATCGCCAACAAACGCGAGCAACTCCAGCGTATCCAGGGCATCATGACCCAGAAGCACGTGACGCTCGACGAAATCGGACGCCGCATCGCCATCGGATCGTTCAAGGAGCTGAATATCATCGTAAAAGGCGATGTCGATGGTTCGGTTGAGGCTATGTCGGGTTCGCTGATCAAGCTCTCGAAGGAGACCGTGCAGGTGAATGTGATCCACTCGGCCGTCGGTCAGATTTCGGAATCGGACGTTCTGTTGGCGGCGGCCTCGAATGCCATCATCGTCGGCTTCCAGGTCCGTCCGTCGGCCTCGGCACGCAAGCTCGCCGAAAAGGAGGAGATCGAAATCCGCCTCTATTCGATCATCTACGATGCGATCAACGACATCAAGGATGCCATCGAAGGCATGCTCGAACCGGTGATGAAGGAAGAGATTGTCTGCTCGGCGGAAGTCATGGAGATCTTCCGAATTTCCAAAGTCGGCACCGTCGCCGGATGCGTCGTCCGAGAAGGCAAGCTGACCCGCCACACCCCGATCCGCGTGATCCGCGACGGTATCGTGATCTACACGGGCAAGCTCGGCTCGCTCAAACGGTTCAAGGACGATGTCAAGGAGGTGCTCACGGGCCAGGACTGCGGTCTGAACATCGAATCCTTCAACGACATCCGCGTAGGAGATGTCATCGAAGGTTACGAGCAAGTCGAGGTAAAACGCAACTAACCGAATGCAAGGAATCTTATCTAAAATAAGAAAAAAGAAATGAACACTCAGATTAAATTCACAACGGCAGCCGAAGCCGTGAAAGTCATCAAATCGGGTGACCATATTCACCTCAGCTCGGTCGCTTCGGCCCCCCAGTGCCTGATTAAGGCCATGTGCGAACGCGGCGCCAACCACGAATTCAAGGATGTGCACATCCACCACCTGCACACGGAAGGGCCGGCTCCCTATGCCGATCCGCAGTTCGAAGGCATCTTCCAGCTCGACTCGTTCTTCGTGGGCGGGAACGTGCGCAAAGTGACGCAAAGCGGCTATGCGGACTACATTCCCATCTTTTTGAGCGAAACCCAGAAGCTCTATCGCAGCGGCACGGTACCTTGCGACGTAGCGATGATCCAGGTATCGACGCCCGACAAACACGGCTACGTTTCGCTCGGCACCTCGGTCGATGCGACCCTGGCAGCCGTGGAAACGGCTCGTACGGTGATCGCAGTGGTGAACAAGCACGTTCCCCGTTCGTTCGGCGACGCAATGATCCACTCGTCGAAAATCGACCTCTTCGTACAGGACGATACCCCGCTGGAAGAGGCACATTTCACCGAACCCAACGAGATCGAAACCCGCATCGGCAAGCACTGCGCGGCCCTGATCGAAGACGGTGCGACGCTTCAGATGGGTATCGGCGCTATTCCGAATGCGGTTCTGGCACAGCTCGGCAACCACAAGAACCTGGGTATCCATACCGAAATGTTCGCCGACGGCGTTCTCCCGCTGGTGGAGAAGGGCGTTATCAACGGCGAAGCGAAGAACATCGACAAGGGCAAGATGGTTTCCACCTTCCTGATGGGTTCGCAGCGGGTTTACGACTTCATCGACGACAACCCGGGCGTACTGATGATGGACGTGGGATACACCAACGATCCGTTCATCATCGCCAAGAACGACCGCGTAACGGCCATCAACTCGGCACTCCAGGTGGATATCACCGGTCAGGTTTGCGCCGATTCGCTGGGTACGAAATTCTATTCGGGTGTCGGCGGCCAGATAGACTTCATCTACGGCGCTTCGCTGTCGAAAGGCGGCAAGGCGATTATCGCCATGCCTTCGGTGACCAACAAAGGCATCTCGAAGATCGCTCCGGAACTGACCTGCGGCGCAGGCGTGGTAACCACCCGCAACCACATCCACTGGTTCGTCACCGAAAACGGCGCCGTCAATCTCTACGGCAAAAGCCTGCAGGAGCGTGCGCGGCTGATCATCTCGATCGCCGATCCTTCGGCCCAGGAATCCCTGGACCGGGCAGCATTCGAGCGCTACGGACAGCACCACCACTACGTGAAAAACTACATGGGCAAATAATAAACCTGCCCTTCAAAAGAAAGGCCCCGGATGCAACATCCGGGGCTTTTTTCACTTTCGGCCGCGACCGGCCAATATATCGACTCTGCGGTATTCGTACTCTTGCGCGGGCTTTCGAAAACAATACCCCCGATGGACAATACGAAATATTCGCACCCAAAAACAGAAAAGTCTGCTTCCCAGCAGACTTTTCCACACACAATCTTTAACAAATAAAATTTCTTGGCAAAAATTTTTCTCTAACCTTTCATCAACCCTATTAACACTTATCTCTTTTCACGTTACAAAGATCGCCGTATTATCCATATTCTACAATCGCCGAAACAGGCTAAAACCACAGAAAACCATCCCCATTACAAGGGATAAGCTACCATAAGCCTCCTTCGGACAGGCAAATATGAATCCACAATGCCCCACGATGCCACAATAGATCTCTCAAAAAATCGGGCCGCCGCAAGATACGACTTACGGATGATAATGCCAAATAATTCTTTATATGCCTCCTCAATGTTCCCCGTTGTTCCTACCTGTCCCTGCGGACAGCGGTGAAAACGACTAAAACTCCGGCCGAAATCGGATCGTGTATTTTACATCGAGAGCGTATCGAGATTATGTTGGAACGCCTCCCAATAACGCCCCACCTGATAACCATCGACAAACCCATGATGGAAACTTACAGCCACAGGCATCGTACGGCGTCCCTGCATATCGACCATTATCTTTCCGAATACCGACAAAGGGATATTCTCGCCTGCATTCTGCGGAAACTGGAACTGTAACCCTGTGAAGCTATACCACGGATTCACACTTATAACAAACGTGTCCTTCTCGGAATCGGCTCCGTACGCATCTCCCTCGCCCCGCATCGCGGCTGCAATGATCCCTCGCGCTTCAGCGACGAACTCCTCCAGCGTATCATTATAGGGAATGATAACCGATGCAAAGGAGTGATCCTCACGCGCAACCGCCGTATTGAGCCTGATCCGATCATATAGCCAGACCTTTCCATCGACCTGCCTGTACCTCAATGCCTCAATGGAATTGACAGCCCGTAGCGAAGCGTACATCGCATAGTGCGAAAACTTGATACCCAGCGCTTTCGCCCGAATATACGCTTCCGTTACATCGACCTGCGATGTAACACTGTAATAAGGATTGGCGAAATCCCGGAAAAAAAGATAGTTCTCCCGACGATTCCAATTATCAATATCTACCGGATGTTTCATAGTCGCACATAATTATCCCCAAACTTACAAAACATACGGAATTATCCGCGAGTTTTTCGGCGAATAATATGGATCATACATTCAAACCGGCCCGTGGCAGCGAGCGGCATCTTTACCGATCGTCCTCGGTCCCGATTCCATATCGACATATACTCGTCCTTTCCACAATTTTTTTGGAAACAGCAAACTCCGGACTATATGGGATATAGTTGGGTCAGATAATCTGTTTACCAATAAACAAAGTATAGGAAACGATTTGACCGTCGGGTTTTTGAACGGTATATGTAGTTTCTCCCTGAAGTTCCAAACCTTTTCGTTGCTCTTCCCAGGTTATTTCTTTGACAGGACGATTATTTATGGCTACAATTATATCACCGATTTCGATACCGGCTTGCTCCGCGACTCCTCCTTTATATAGGCCATTGACAATCCAGCCACCGCAAATATCCGTACGGTCAACAGTAGCCATATGCGTCACCGACGATTGGGCGTAGGTACCCTGATTCTCATTGCGTTTAACCCATACAGAAGAACTTACCGGATCCAAAACAATGTCGTAGAGCGACCAGATTTCATTACCTATTATACCTATATAGGGTCTGTCCGACGATAATGCCCCCTTTTCATTGAGCGAGTAATCTATCACGAGATTTTCGAGCGTATCGGCCATAAAGAATTTTGCAGCCCTTATCGTAACCTCCTCAGAACCGCCGCCGATACCTCCGGCCTGTGTGCAAAAATATGCCTTCGGCACATCCATAAAATTAAATGCAGACGCCGTTTCATTCGTGAGAATAATCGTGGAGCCGCACCCTAAATCCATTCTAAACCAACCCTCCAGGCTATTTTCATCGTCGATTTGCAGCGTCGCCTTTACATCGATACGGTTATCCTCGAATCGAGCGTCGAGTTTTACATAATTATCGAGCTGTTCAGCTAACAACGGTCCTTTTAACTGGCGCAAATAGCTCTCGCTGAAATTGATTTCCAGAGGATTCATCAATAGATGAGTATTACCTAACAAGCCGTCAGTGTGCCTCCCGAGGAGATCACGCAACTTAATTATAGGTGTAATCTCGTTTTGGTATTCCCTCGCCCCGCAATGGACTGTAATCGGATCGATGAATATGTCTATGCGTTCAGGCTCGCCATTCCCCGCACCTCCCATTGTTGCCTTACCTTTTCGTCCGAAAGCGTTTTGCAGATGATTGAGTTTCAAATAATCTTCGTCGAGATAGAGAAAGTCAGCTCCGGTATCGTAAATAAGGGTAACGGGAATAGTATCATTCAAGGTCGATTGCAGATAC
>OGQO01000075.1_pt1 | contig 96705 bp, 103 predicted proteins | sample 1553241 | NCBI WGS metagenome assembly OGQO01 (sample SAMEA2579933, study PRJEB22360) | human gut metagenome | biome: human gut; feature: human-associated habitat; material: faeces | place: Denmark | collected 2008/2010
GCGGCTCCCGCCGCTCAGTTCAATGGCGGCGTTGATTGCACGTTTATTGAGATAAATTAGGTAGAGTTCAGCGACTGACGGGATCCATTCATCATCTTTCAGTTCTATGCCGGTACCGATAGATTTAATATGTTCTGTATTGGACTTGCCATTCCAGTCAGCAACAGCATCATCGTATTCTGAGATGTACCCCTGATAGTTGCCACGGTCTTTCTGATTGGTGAGAGGTTGTTCCGGGTAATCTTCCAGATTGACAGCGAGAGCATGACTACCCATCACCACACCGATACGTTTTACTTTTTGAGTAGGTGAATTACGTTTATCGTAATCAAACTTTTCAACTGAGCCATCTTCATAGATGTAGTAAACTCCATCATTCAGAATAGCCTGATGAGAACCTTCTGTTTCTGCGATCGAGATTTTGATTTGCTCATCTTCTTTTTTGGTGGAGCTGAGAAAATCATAAACTTCTTTGGCTTCATCACCGAAATCGCTGTAAAGAGCAAGTTTGAGTTTCTGCTCTGTGGGTAAGGAGGTGTAAATCTCCTTAGAAATTTCTTCTGAAATCATGTTGGTTGTGAATTTAAGTTTATATTATTTGCCTTTGCTCAAACATATAGCAAGTTTGTCTAAGTCATTGGTACCGAAGTGATTTTTCAGCTCATTAACCACTGATGGTTTTTGAGCTTGAAGCAGTTTTTTGATAGTAGTGGGGTTGCCGCCTCGATATAGTTCAAGGCAGTTCATAGCTTGTACTGTCATGTTGATATTGTTTATAGTTGAATAGTCGCAGAAATGAGGTTTCTTAGAATGTTACCTCGATTTTTAAGAGTTTTTAGGATTTGGTTGCAATGGTTACGTCCTGCACATTTTCGGTTTCCGGAATCATGTCAATAATATATTCCAGATGACCATGCGCAACACTGGTTAATTCAGCTTCAGCATACCAACCATCTTTAGGGAACCCATAGATTTGTAACCAATCATCTTCAATAGCTACACGAACCACATAAAAGTCCTCATATCCATCCATATATCGAGTAGAGGCAACAATTATAGGGGCATTGTTCTTTTCTTCATCGTTATAATCGCCATCCTCATCTTCATGGATAAAAATATATTCACCACCATGAGCTTTGATGGCAGCTACCAGCTCATTACGTGCTTGCTCATCCAATTTTTTGTGAAGAGCGTAGAAATCTGTATGTTTCATTTTTGGTAGTCTTTAATAGTCTTACGTTTAAGCTGAATATCTGCCGGCACACATTGCCAAAGTAGATTGTTTTGGCTGTAATCGCAATAAACAAAAAGGAATAGCTCAATCAATTCCGTTTCATCATCTGGGATTTCATAAAAGTAGTCATAATGCCCATTGTCGATCAACCACTGAGGAAAATTGCAACATAACCATTCGCGCTTTACTTTGATGATGCCTACTTCTGTACTTTGAGGCGCGCTGTTGATTATAGCTATATGTATATGGTCAGCTAACATATTTTGATATTTTTCTCCCCATTCACTCAGCACTCTTTGATTGACTGGAAGCGAAACTGGGAAATCGGGGTGGTATTCGAGATCTACGGTCTTTTGAAAAGCCAATTCCATAGCATCTTTAGTTGAAAGACCGTTTTTCAGTTCTTCTTTAAGGCATTTGTTATAAAAATGACTGAAAACATGGTACCACTCACGCTCAGGTATATTTCTCATATCGGTTCTTTAGTAAAGTATTTTATAATTCGGTACTTAATGTCACGTGCATTTTCATTACGATAGAAAAATTCGTTAGACGTATCCTTAAATACTTGGTATATTTGTTGTGGCATAATTTTAGCCTTAATAGATTGTAACTGTTGTCGAGCTGCCACAACTGAATTAACTGCTGTACTTTCCCAACACTTATAGCCATCAAACCACTTTTCAATACATACTGTCATAGCTTAAAAAATATTATGAGTAGTTGCGCCCATCAGGTCCACAGCCAAACCATTCGGACATAGTTCATCAAACCAATGCCATATATCGAAGCGGGATGTGCCGGCTTCCCAAAAGTAGAATGGCTGCTCAATCTCATCTTCAGAATTGATTGGGATATCGGCAAACTTATCCCACATCTCCTGAAGTTGAAACAGACAGGGGTGTTTTTCTATGCTGGCTTTTATTTTTGCCAATATGTAAGGACTTCTTGGGGCATCGGAATCGAAAAGATTTCCTTCTTCGGGAAAAGAAGCTTTTCTCATGTCATTTTCAGCTTCCCACATTTTGACATAATCAAATCCCCATTTTCTATGACACTCAATCATAAATTGAGAAACAGGACAATTTGGATCGCCTTCCCAATAGGCTACTTGAAGATGCGTTCCACCATTGCGGACTCCCCATACATGACAATCAGCAATCCATTCACCCCATTGATTCTTATGAACGTCGATACATTCACCACCCCAGGGATAACCACTAAGCTGACCGTTCACAGCTTTTTTAATCTCTTCTGCCGTAATCATAATGTCCTTATTTTATACCGAAGAATGAATATGCGTGTAAGCGAACCTCTTTTTCATCAGTTGTAGAGTAGGCGCCGCACTGGTCAAAAGCGAAATTATTATCGAAGATATGATACAATCTGCCGAATGAATAAAGCGATACTCCATTATTGCAAGGGCTTTCTCGTATAGTCACCCCGAATATTTCGCCGCCGGCATCTTTTCTAAATGCTAAGACTACCATTCGATGACTTTTGGCGTAATGCCGCATTGCCACAATCATTTGTGTCTCAGCATCTGAGACCTTGTTCTTTTTTACTGCCATTTGAGTTGAGATTTTTGACGAATTTCCAGATTATCATAACCAATGCTTTTCAATTCGTTCAGCAATGATTGACACTGACTTTCGGTTGCCGGTTTAGTTTTACGGATTACTTCATGATAATCAGCACCTCCATGCTGACCAATGTGCATATATGACATTGTTTCACCAGTCCGTTTATCACTTTCTTCAGGGAAGAGGGCGATTACTTGACCATCCGAGAATATTCTGAATATTACTTTCATACTGCATAGCCATGTCTGTATGCCCAAAGCATAGAGTGATTGTAAAACAGAGGATAGCCATAGGCAACTTTGACTATTTCAAACTCCGGGAACACTTCGGCAACCCTTTCATAGTCTTTATTGCGGGCTATTGTGGAGTTTACCAATACCTTCTTCTCTTCTTCAAGGAGCATGACAAAGGTCAAACGTCCCATGCCACGGTTCCAGACTTTAGCTATGCCATCGGAACCATCGTCAAAACGATATTGTCTCGACATTTTCTTGAGTTTCAATAATCTCTCATCCATGTTGTAATTATCGTTTATTATTCCACCATTCTTTTTCATCATCGGATGCCTCCCGATAAAGTAGGAAGCATCCACCTACTGATGAATTGTAAAGTAGAGTGTACACACCATTCTTATCAGCATAGGATGTGTCATAATTGGCTATGTGAGGCTTTTCTTCAGTGAGTTCATTTTCATCGCCATCCCATTCACTGAGATAGTCGATAACCGGTTGCGAATTGGCTTCGCAATAGCCATCTCGCAAACCACTGAACACTGCATCTATACGATTGTAGTCATCATCGCAATCCTGTACGAATCTGACTTTGGAGTAAAGCTTGCGTTCCATCATGCTTTCTATTAATGTGCTTGAGAATAAATATTCGGTTCACTGGAGACATTATAAATATAACTTCCACAGCGAATTAAAAGAGCATCCTTGCCGTAATACAATTTCTTCATTCCCCGTATTGATCCAGTACGAGAGAAATTTGGGAAACGTGCAAGATTTACACGTTTCCCCTCTGTTATAGTCATTGATTTAACTCTCATTTTGCAGTCCTATGAATTTGACGCTTAATACTATGAGAGTTATGAGGATATGGCAATGGTTCGCCTACCCAACAAGACTCAAAACCATCTCCCATAATGACAATACCACGGTCAAGTTTTTTCTCATATGCTTCTGAAAGTGTAAAAACAGTATATGCAGGAATTTTGTATTTTTCATCAGAAACAGCCATCAGTTTATCCAAATCTTCCCAAGTAATTTTGGAGTAATAATCACTGTTTTGCCAGTTAAATACCACTCGTTTTGTGTGACTGTAATAGATTACATTATCAATCGGGAATCCGGCATCAAGAATAAAAAGCTTAATATCTCGTTCCACTCTGATTTTTTCCATTCTTTCACGAGCATCATCAATGATTTTCTGTCGAGCCTCATTGAATTTGCGTTCTTTTTCTTCCTGAGTACGCTTTTCAATAGCGGCTTCAGAATAGTAGCCATTAGCCACTTTCTGCTCAACTGATTCCAGCAGCCCTTCAGGAATTTTATATAAACGCTCCTCTTCTGAAGTATAGGGATTAATCCATTTTTTCCCAGTTAACTCTTCAAGAGCATGAATTGCCTTTTCTGCTTTTTCTTTTACTCTGGCTATAAAACCAAATTTATAAAGCATGTATGTGAATTCGTCTTGATCGACTGCTTTGAAGAGTTTAATAGCATTTGCGCCATCTTCTTCAGTTATAAACCAATCTTCTATAACGGCTTTCGTATTGCCTTTAGAAATATGGTAAAAACCGTTAGCAAATGGATGTATTGACATCCCTTCACGATTACGCATGTGCATTTCAACAAAGTTGGCAAATTCAGGGAAGAAATGAAGTAATTCGTTATGAATACAACCCCCCATTTCATCTATTCGTTGTCCATTTTTAGCTATGCGAACAACATTGCCAGTCACGCTAAAGTCAAAAGACTTATTGTCACAATCATCATCAAAAGAGATTTTGATTGTAATCTCATATTTGTTACCGCTACTCATAAACTTTTTGGTTTTAGAGTATCTCAAAGCGGCATTTCGTATTTCTAATGACACCATATTATTTTCGTTTTATTGCGTTAATTTCAAGACAATATGGCAAACCGCACGTACCAGCTTCTACATTCAGGTTAAAATGATATTTAACCTTCACTGGCATATACCGATTTTGATATTTTGAAATGATACGTTTAATTGTTTCTGTGCTTATTTGAGCACAATATTCAATCTCGAATGTGGCATCATCAGTGCCCAATTCAGTCTTAATATTAACTTTTTGAGCGATTGCCACCACTCCACTGAAGTTATCATTAAAAATGAATTTTTCTCCAGTTGCAATGACAGTCATGGGGCCGCCATTGTTCTTACAATTAATAAATTCCATATCAATAGTTTTTGAAGTGATGAAAGAAACATCCTGATTGCTTACCCTCAACAATTCCCAGCTTTTTCATAACTTCCTCATCAAAAAGAAAGCGAAGTGTAATTGTTTCAGTAGTGTTCAAACGGAGTGAATCAACAAGCGCCATACCATAGTGCTTCAATTCATTCCATCCTTGTTTCTTCAGGATTTTGAAGTAATTGGCTTCATAGTTGCCACTGGTCCACATATTGTGCCCGAGTGTTGTGTGAAACTTTAGATTTTCACAGCCGGCAGGAACGTAACTGCATCTGAATGAAATATCCTCGATATTGAGAGACACATTCAAAGATGTCTTTGTATAGAAACTAATGTCGAGTGTGACCCTTTTGTTGCGAAGGATTGCAGCTTTCAGGTCATCTTGACTTCGCCCAACACAAAAGCCTGTAACAAAGGCTTTAGGTCGTTGAACGATTTCAATATTAAAGTTCATGGCGTTTCGATAAAAAAGATTGGATACTTGCCCAATTCAGAGCAGCAGTTATAGTTGGTGAAGCTGAGAACATCGCTGTCAAACGAATCCCCCCACCATACAGCGTTTTCTTTATTGAGCGGATATGGAGTAACCCAAACTCCATCGACATTGCAAAGGCAGGGGAGCAGATAAACTGTTTCTCCGGCATCATATCGTTTGCGAGCTTGTGTTTTGTTTATTTGCTTGATTTTCTTTTTCAAGCTATTTGAATATATTGGAGTTGAATATCGCATAGGTCAATCAGTCCAGAACATTCCACAGTGAGGACAGCTCCAGCCACATGGATAGCTATTGGAGTATTTGATATCACGGTGCCGGTTCATATCCGTATCACCGTAAGTGCATTTTCCTGCTTGGAATGTTTCGTTATACTTCTGTTGTTTTTCACGTTCCTGACGAAGCGGTTCGCTATCCACATGGATGGTGTCGGATTTGGGGGCTTTCTCAAATGTCGGAGTTTCGCAATGCGAGATACCACAATCATCGCCGAAAATTTCTTCAAATCCATAATGATCCTCATCTGACATGCCTAATAAGGCGCGGTCAAAATCATATTCCACATCGAGTTCAACGTCATCCTCGAAATCACCACTACCATTTACGGTGTCGATGATAACTACACGGAATTTACCTTTGAACTTGATGGTTTTGAAGTCCTCTTTAGCACTATCCCAACCATTGCCGGTCAATAATGTCATCAGACCAGCCGGGAAATAAATGCGAAGGCTGCCACCATAGGAGGCGTTATAGTAGATTTTTGCGATTTTGTCTCTCATCGGAGAGTCCTTGGCAATCTTGAGCTGCTTGCAGATAGCGTCGATTTCCTCTTCCTGTTCTTCTTCATCAGCTCCGAATGGCTCATCCACGTCATAACCAAGGTCAAAATAACAGTGAAGGTCGGATGTGTTGTTTATGAGGTCTTCAATTGGAGTGCTGGTATCTTTGTCACGAATAGCTTCAAGAATTTCATCTCTCCAGTCATCATCCCATTCTATATCGTCATTCTCCATCGCTTTCTGCATCTCCTCCAGATATTCTCCTTCAGGAAAATCCCACCAATCATATACCGATTCACTCAAAGGATAGAGATTGTTGTCAGTAATGCACTTGCGAAGAAGTTTGCTATTGTTATCGAGACTATCGTTATAGCCGACATAGTAAAGGCTAACATGCTCAGGAATGTATGGCTCCCAAGGTTTTATTTCATCGCTCATAGCTTATCTTATAAATGGACTTTCTTTTCTTGCTTTTTGAACCCAAAAACATTTTGATATGTCCTTAGGATAACTACATCCAGATACGTGAGTTATACACCCACATATTGTTGAACGTGTCTTTTTACAATGACCGCCCCTTGCTTGATAGAAGGGGCAGTCATATTTGGTTAAGGTTGCGCTCATGGTCTTGGAGATTAGGTATGAACTGACCAGCCATAGGAAGGACTAAGCTGAACGGAACCATTGGTTTTATAGCCTGTTTCGGGCCATCCGTGAAAAACTATGCCTCCGTTAATTCTGGGATTGCCGTTAAGGTATTCGCAGAATGTAAACTTGTGATAAAACGAGTGATAAGTAATCTGTACGTAATGGTCGGCACCAAGCTTCATGCGACGACGCAACCCTTTCAGTTTTTTAAGCAGAGAATCATCTCCATGAGCTTCACAGTCACGAATTAACTCTTTCAGTTGAGAGTAAGTTATTCCCCCGAACTTCAAAGTCATTCTGATATCATAAGGCAGTTCTCCATTTTGTGCTTCCCAATCATTAACGACGGGGAGAACCATATCACGTATTGCTTCACAAGCCTGCTTTTTTGTAACCGGAAGCACGTCATCAACAGTAATTAAGAATACCCTGTCATTATTCAAAGGCTCCAGATAACCTGAAAACCCGTCATCTCCCTGAGCATATCTGTATCGCACATCTTCTCTTCCAAAAAAGGAATTGCGAAACGCTCCTAACTGTAAGAGGTTTGTATGTGATTTCCCGACTATCCAAATCATCGGGAACTGTTCGGTGGTTGCTTGCTCAATATATGGGCGGTCGTAGTTTTCAAAGTCCGTTTTGAAACTGGTCATAACATCAGCCACAATGTTACGCATACGGGCTATTATTTTTTCGTTCATGGCTTAATGAATTTATTACATGGGAATACCGAGGTCATAGCAATACCACATAAACTCGATAACCACCACCCAAAAGGCGGCAGCTCCGATTATCATGCCCAGCACCTTGACTGCTATGATTGAGTAGTGCATGATTTTACGATATTTGCGTGTCATTTCTGTAAGCTTGTTTATAGTTATTAGGATAGAAATGCTCAGGGAATTTCTTAATGTATGTTAATGATTTGCAAAAGAACATTGTCGTTCCGCATCATCAACTGGTGTTTGTCATCTATGCGACTTTAGCTTTCAATCCGAGTGCCTTAGCGCAATCTTCTACGTTGGCGGTTTTGATAACCCAGCCTTCGCCACCGGTCAGATGGCTATTGAATACACCTTTGAACTGGTCTTTGAGGACTTTACGAAGCGGTTTGGTATTGCCACGAAGTACCCAACAGCGGTCGTTGTACTTCTCGAAAGTAAGCCCCAGCTCCTTGATTGCCTTGATATCCGTGATAGAGATAAGGGTGTCGGTGTCCTTGTCGGACTTGGTTTTTGCAGTGGTCTTGACAGGTTCAGCTTGCTTTTTCACAGCTTCCTTTGTCTTGACGGTCTTTTCCTTTTGAAATTTTGCCTCCGTTTTAGGGGTTGTTACTTCAACCACTACGCCGGTATGACCAGAAGTGATTTCTTTGATACGGGCATCGTAAGCAGTTTTTACCTGACCACAGATGTTGTTGGCAATAGCCTTCAGTTCTTCAACTGTATCATATTTTGCGAATACGCTTGCGAAATTGCATTTTACTTCAAGATTAGCCATATTGATAATTTTGATGTGTTATACAAAAGTGGTCGGCACCACTAAAGGCACCGACCACAGTTTTTTGATAGATGGGGTTTAATCCCAATCAGTTGGATAGAATGAATCAAGTATATCCTCGATTTCTTCGATTTGACCAGTGAGATAATTTATCTCATCGTCATCGTCTGACTGTTGCAGTTCTGCTTCAAGTCGGTCGCGCTCTTCCTCCAGCTCTTCAACCGACATGTTTTCATAATTAACCATAAGTTGATTCCCGCTCCTTACGGGTGTTAGTGTAGAATTATTCGTTTACGATTAGTTTTCTTGTTGACCACCATAGCCAGATGGCATTTTGCGCCATGTTTCTGACAGAGGTTGTATGATTCCACCACATGACGGGATGCCTGAATAAGCTCACCACCATAGATAAAGTAATACTTTGTAACTTTCTTGCCCTTGGAGGTAGTGGTTTCGTCAGTGATGATTTTATTGATTTCAGTGTTGTTGACAGCGATTGTGTCATTCTTGACTTCTCTTTGGGCATAGATGCTGAATGTCGCCAGCATCAAGATACATGAAAGAATATATTTTTTCATCGTTCAGGAGTTTTAGAGTTTTGCACTTGCGGCAGCCATTTCAAATTCAGGCTCCGGCATAAAGGTGTACACCTCCACACCGTCAAAGCTGTAATCGTCATTCAACACAAGACTACCGACCATTTCACGTTTTTCTTTGATAGCTTTTTGCACAGCTTGGTAAGTTTCGAGGTCAACACAGATTTCCACGTTGCACATGTTTGCGTCCGGATCGTCATAGAGCAGACAGAAAGCATCGTCATACTCATATTCTTCTACCACATATTCAGCAGAGAAGAACATACCGCTTACAGGACGATTTTCGGAAGTGTACTCCGAAATGGTGTCAGCCGGTTCAACTTTATTGTATTTGATACATGAAGCGGCGGCAGCGCAGCCCACACCACAAAAAGCCGCTGCAAGAGCGACAACACAGAGTTTAAGAAGTGATTTCATTTTTTGAAGTTTTTAGAAGAGTTGATGAAGTTGATGTAATTGCCTCCTGAGCAGGTAGCCACTCTAACGGCTACATGAGGGCGTCCACAGAGATAGTAAACTGTCGTTTTCATTGGTGATGATTTTATGAAGTGAATATTATTTTTCCATACGGATAGAGTTTGCAATGCGAGTTGACAAACCCATTTTGGGAGCGTGTTTGCGAGACGGTCTGCGCCCCTGAGCCACTTTGAAAAGCTCATTTGCTCCCATTTCCCAGACGGTTTTAGAAGTATCGCGGCGCTCAAAATCAGACATTGCTTGTACAGTGGTTTTGCCGTTTGAGGCATGAAGCACCGTAACACGTTTGCCCTCGATGACATAGTGAGCACGAAAACGCAACTCCGCTTGAAATTGTGCGGCTACATGGCTCCGTTGTTCAGCCATGCGCCCGGCAATTCCCCACACGTTACCGATACGACCCAGCACCACTTTATGCCGTCGTATGCTACATTTTCCGATATATTCAATCTCGTCTTGCTTGAAGTTTTCGGGGTTGATATGCGCCTCACTTAAACGCAAAAGCCCAACACCATAGGCGTTGAGCTCAGATTTGAGCATAGATGTCCCTTTGAATATTTTTGTTGCCATTGCTTGAATGTTTGTTAGTTGACGCTTAGGGGACTCGAACCCATTGCACACCAAGAGTGTTTGCAACCACTCCGTATGTTGCGCCAAAAAATCGCGGTTAATCAATCACATTTGAACCCTGTCCGCATGGCTCAAATGCGTCCTCATTGTACTCCAATTCAGCTACAATTCGGATAAAAAGCCGGGAACATTGCAGGCTGCTCCTCATAATCACTGCACCAATCGTGAATAACTTACGACTGCGATTGTCAGTCAGCCGGCTCACTTTATAAATCACTGATATTCGTGAGCCTAATATCAGTTGTAATTTAGTGAGTGAGGGTGTACACGACACCCCCTATATCCGCGTTCACGGATTGCACCCTTGCAAGAGGTTTTAGAAATAAACCTCATCTTTGTTGATGTTTACGATTTCACGGACTTCCTGCCCGTTTTCATCCTCGACCACACGGATGATGCAAAGTTCATCCAGTTCTTCCCAGTTCAGTTCACTTTCGACGCTGCGGTCATTGTACTTTTTGTAGTCGCGCCCCTGCTTCAAGCCGCGCAGGATGATTGCGACAGTCCATTTGTCATCCGCTATTTCGGACAGCATGAAGCGAGTTACGCACTTGCCGTCTATCTTTGCTGCCTCTTCCGGCGTAAAGACACGGTACACCGTGCCATCTTCATCTTTGTACTTCGCCGGCACGTTCTTGAACACGCACATTTTGCCTGCTTCCGTCTGCATAGATGTGTTCCAGCCCTTACGGATAGTTCCGGGGGTATAGCCCTTTTTCGTGACTTTACCCGATTTGTTGGTAGTGGTGAAGCGTTCCACGCCCATTGCGCTCATCCACGCTTCGACGGTCATGCCCTCGCATGAGGACAGTTTTTGGGTGTAGAGGTTCTCGAAGGTGCGGAGTACCTGCGTGAGTTGTGAGGTTGCATTGATGATTTCACGTGAACCTGCGTTAATCTGCTTTGCGTTAAGAGTTACAGAAGTTGCCATGATGGTATAGTGACCCCACACGGGAGCGGTCACAACTGCTTTAAGTTTATACATAGTGGGTACGGGGACGCATTGCAATCCCCTGCGCCGCTTTTGTGTACGGACTTACCCTATAGAGTGTTATTTGATTTTTGTACTTTCCAGACGGGTACAGCTTGTGCTCCTGCCCCAGATAGACACGCCCACAAAGGGGTAACGTCAGTGCGCTTGTTAGGCTGCCTTGCCTACATTCGTGCGCAACGTATTTGCACATTCTATCTGTTTTTGCGCCTAATGCTACCTATATGAGTCATTTCACCCTACATGATAGGCAAAGGTTTCCCCCGAGTGGACGCATCATTCCCACTCTTCCCCCGTGCGCAGGGGCTGCATCGCTTTATATGCCCGCACTATTGCGGTTTTTACCCACACGATACAATTTTGTTGCATAATCTTTGAAACGGTTTGTTACTTCGATACTTTACACACTTTTCACCTGTAAGCACAATTCATGGAACTGCAAAGGATAAAGCGAAAATTTGCTAAATTTTCCGCACTCATGGAGCCACGGGATTTCACTTTTCACACCTATTGCCAAAAGCAACTAAGCACCAATATGTCAAGGAACTCTTGCAAGTTTTTGAGAGGTTCGGGAGCTAATCCGTTTCTCAAATCTTACACCACAATATTGCAGTGGTCAGTGGACGGTTACAACACTATCTGCAAAAAATTTTTTGAGATAGTCTATCTTTTATATCTATTAAGGTGTAAAGAGGTTTTTAAGAGTGTAAGTAGCTGAATAACAAGCAAGTAGGAAAATGATTTTTTCTTGAAAAATTTTTTGAGATACCCGAAAATTTATGTTTGAGAAGGTGCTAAAAATGGATGAGGGTATTTTGGAGTGTTAAATAAATGTTAAAAGGTGGAGTTTCACATATATAAAAAGATGTTTCACTTTTGAAAAATAGTGAAACAAAAAATTACAATTTTAAGTAAAATGGTGAAAAACAAGCACTTAGATTGCCCAAACAAAGATTAAACACTTTTTAACACATGAAGTCAAAAAATAGGGCAAAAATTAGATGTTTCACTTATTGTAAAAGTGAAACAAAAACAGGCTTAAAATACGGCTAACTAACAGAAAATAAATAAAATAACGGGGTGGGTGGCTCCCTTGCTCTTGAAGGCGTATGTAAATTTTTCCCGATTTTCAAATTTCAATTTTGGTTCACTTTTATATATAGGCGTAGCAACCATCTCAGCCCACAAAACACCCCGAGATCGCTACAATTTAGGGATTCCAATCACGTTCTCCCAGCCTATTTTACCTTTAACCAATCTATTTATCTGATTATCCAGCGATTAAACCAAATTTACCCATTCAACCCCAAATCTCGCCCCCAACCACTCCAGCCCCACCAAAATCAAAACCCTCTAAAATGCCCTTATTTTAGCGATTCAATTCCTCAGATGATAAATTACACATCTGAAGAGCTTGCGTCGATTGTAGCGCATCTGAGAGGGCAAATTTAAGGCGTTTGCAATATCCTTCACATCCCAACTTTGATCGTCCTGACTTGGCACTATCATTTTTTCTTTCCTGGCACACCAGAAAATCCCTTAAACAGCTTGCCCAAATTTTTCTGGAGGTGATTTTTCAAAACGATTTTTCGGTCTGGGCGCATCGGCGGCGGCGGGGCACGCGGCATTATTTGTAAGAAGGTTTTTTGAAAAATTAAAAAAGAAATAATTCTAAACCTTCTTCCACTCCTTCCACCACACGCAACCTTCACGCATCAAGTTTTGATAAAATTGCTGAGATGTGAACTACGCTGCTTAAAATATTTCTTAACAGTTAATCCAAAAGTGGGTTAAACAGTCTTTGTTTAATTTACTGGGAATGGAAGCTACATTGCTAAGAAGTTCTAAGCAGGCTCTACGCGCTCGCGTGCGCGCCCCCTTTCGAGCGAGATTCTTCTTCGACTTTAGGAGAAGAAGAACGAGTGAGAAAGGGGGTATTCTTTCTTCTTTTTTTCTTTTATTTATTTTCTTTTTTCTTTTTTACTGAAAGCTTTTTTCTTTTTTCGTTTTTTTCTTTTCTTTGTTTCGTCTTTCTTGCTCCGGCGGCTATGCCCAAAAGCCAAAAAAATATGCCGAACTTCTCAGCCCGGCACATCGTCTAACCTTTAACTAAAATCTGAATTTATTTCTATGAAACAAAAAATCACTTTTTCTCTCTTCTCATAATAGTTCGGCTCCGCCAAAACTATTCTCGCAGATTATTTGCGAAGTCGCTTTTTTGCTCTGCGCTCTTGTCTGGATGTCTTTTTATGATTCTCTTCAGGTGCCAGGATTGCATATTGTTTGGGAAGTTCCGGCACTGATTCTTTGGGATGAAATGGCGTTACCATCATCATTGCGCTAATCAGCAGTTGACTTATCATAATTCTCTTCGATTGGTTTAGCTGGCAGCCATGAGAACTGCCATTTATGATTATTGGGAGTTTTCTGAACGATTTTCTGGAAATCAAGTGAGACTGCATTGAAGAAGTTCACCTTAGCAAACTTGTGATGACAGTCATCATCAGTGAAGCAATGAATGTAGATGGTATCTCCTTGCTCCGGATATTTTGCAAATGATCTCCAGGTTAATGACATCAAGTAGTCTTTGAAAGTCATATCAAATGATGAACTTATGATCGGGTACCACCAACCCCTTAGACGGCTTCCAACCTTTTTCGACTTTCAGTTTCTGGAATTTTTCAATCAAGTCCACCATCACATCATCTTTGACATAACCCAGATGAAAATAAATACATCCGTCGATGTTACGACAGTCTTTGATTGTTTTTGCTGGGATTTTCATCACCATTTTTCCACCTTCATTGCAAGGCTGGAAATCATAATCAGATAACTTGGAATCCAATGCCACGACAGTAACATTGCCAAATTTCTGATATTCAAAATGAATCGGTCTGCTCATTGTATTGATTTTGAATGACACTGATTTTCATCAATTAATCATACTCTTCTTCCTCAGCCGGATCATGGTCGGGTTCAAGTACCTGATGGTCGTATGCGCCCTTAATATCATCCTTAGTGAGATTCAGAATATTGATTTTACGTGTGGCTTTACGGATTCTGGCGAAGATGCCAGGATCTTCGTTTTCTACGAGATCATTCAGATGTTGAATGGCTGGATAGTTCAATGTCCTGATTCTGCCTCCACCCCTTTTACCATCTGGTGTTTCCAGTAGCAATCCAATCTTACGGAGTGAATAAAGACAAGCACTGAGAGTGGGGATAGAGATCTTGATTTTGATTGCCAGTTCTTTGACGGACAATGAGCAATCGCCGGTTTCATTGGTTTCCTCCAAAATAGTGGCAAGCACCATCAGTTCATTCCGGCTTAAAAAGTATATCAGGACTTTAGGAATGGGCAGAACCATCCCATTGAACACTTCCTCAGTTTCAACAGTGGCAAGTACCTGATATTTGACCTTGGGCAATGTAATGCCTCCCCGTAACTGTTTAGGGTCAAGCGTGATTACAATGGGTTCCGGTTGTGGGAGCTTTGCTCTTTGCGGTATTCGCTTCATGTTATGTGGTATTCATAACACTGCTTTCATCACGTTGGGATTGTATCATCCTCATTTACTGATAACAAAGTTACTTAATAATTTAAGTTTGCCCAAAATAATGGAGCATTATTTCTATCAGTTTTAATTTTTAATAGTAACTTTGCAAGTTATAATGTTTCCCAGCGATGAAAACCCTTGATCAAATATACCGATACACATCTGATTGTCAATTCTCTGATGAGGATTGGCAGAAAATTCTTGACTATTGCCGGAAGCTTTATGGAGGCGGAAAAATTCATAAAGCTATAAATCCTAAAGCTCAATCAACCTATGCTAATTTTTTGAGTTGGTTGGAAAATGGTTTCGGGTCTGGTGATATGGTCCAATATGGCAATACAATGGGAATTGTTGGATATACTTTGCCTGACAAAATCATTTTGGCTGCCTATTGTGATTATGAAGGCAATCTTATCATTAATGAAATGGAAGTGTTAGAGCCGGAAAGACTGATGACACTGGATTGGGATAAAAGACAGCATTGGAAACGTCTAATGTTTGAGGCTGACATGGATTTTTCAGTTCGTGCCGGGAGAATAGTCACAATGTACACCCCAAAAAAATATTTTTATGTTACTATAGAAAATGAGGATGGTGGTGAATCTGGTGTGGGAATGTATTTAGAAACAGCAAATTATCAATATCATTTTTTAGCATTTCTTAATGGTGAAGAGTTAAAAATGGATTATTGGATAGATTGTAACTATACACCCCTTAGACAAGCTACGGAAGCTGATATAAAGCGATTACATGCCGCCACTTCCAATGCCGGATGGTCATACAATGAACGATTCCATAAATTTGTAAAAACCACCAAACGCGGGCAAAATAATGTGTATTGGTACCTTAATGATCGGTTTGAACTGGTGATGGATCGAGATGACGGAACCAGAAAACACACTGATAGATTAAATGCCGGCAACTATATTTTAGATTATACTGAAGGTCTCTTGTTTATGAAAGAGGTAAGACAAATGAGGGGGAAAGCTTAAAGCCATCCCCCTCATTCTTATCGCTGGTCAATAGGTTTGAATGTAGATTTGAGCGCCACAGTGTACCAATAATCTTCTGCATCTGAAATCGGGATTTTGATTGCCTCTGATTCTTGATTGTGGGCTTGATTCCATTGCTGGATTTTGTCGTGAGAGAAGGCGTACATTCCTATGGGACCACCTCTCAATGAGGATTTTTCATTCAAACAACCAAGAATTTCTTTTTCATTGACGTATAGATAATCCTTGTAGTCCTGTTTGAAGTGGATGAAATTATCATACTGATGTTTGTTGTAGAACAACGCCCAGCAGTAAGCGATAATTTCCATATCTGTGAGTTTTGCCCAGCCATCATGCTCATCATCCTCAGCAAGCATGATGATTTGTCTGAGGTATGCTCTATTAAGCTGGGCTTGTTCTTTAGTTACCTCATACGGCTGTAGGGTTTGCGGAGTTATACCACGCAAATCCAGCACACCTTCTTTAGTGATAGTATATTCCTCATTTTCCAGAGGGAATTTGAAGATTAGCTGAAGTCTCTTCCGGTCATAGGCATTGACTTTTCGGATGGAATAACTTTTATCCCATATTTTAACTGGCTTATAATTGGATGCGGCATCGTTAAAATCAGCCGCTATATCCAAAACCAGCCGGTCAAGAATCCGTTTTTCAATTTTGCATCCCCATATATCATCTGAAGTAAATTCTTCATCATCTTCAGGAGCGCACAGATCATACAGAGAGCTTAGAGCATACGCTGCATGAAGCATGAAGGGCTGATCGCTTATTTCCCACGGCTCTTTCAGTAGAGTGTCAATGTCTGACTTATCGTAGGGCTTATATTCGTTACTCATTGTCTGGAAGGATTGAGTTGATGGTGTCGATTAAGTCCAGCGCATACGGCGATGGATTTTTCAATATATTCATTACATTGAGCTTAATGATACGATACATAGTAGCGCCTATAGGATCTCCAGGATTGTGCATACAAGAGAATATAGCTTGCGCGATAGTATCTGTATTACCATGTGCAACAGCTCCACATTTGTCTTTCTTATGAGCAATGATAAAGAAATCGGCATCATCGCCCATGATCTGTCTTGCTTGGTCAAGCAGATGTTCGGTTTTTTGTTTCATTAACTTCAGATTGAAGGTTAAAACTGCTTTTCATCAATTTTGTATATCTTGGCGGTTGATAAAGAACCTACAATGTTCATCACCTACTTTCCAAGTGGGTGGAATCTGATTGTAGGGACCATTATCATCGAATTCTATCTGTTTATCATATCTAAAACAGTGATAACGGTCTAAGCAAGCACGAGCGTTGCATTTTTTATTATTCCGTTTCAATGATTGATATGCTTTTAATGATATTTCTATTGCAGTAATTGGTAATTGAGATATAAAGCGTTCTGGGATTGTTCCGATTACCCATATATCATTGGATTCAAAAAGGGAGCCGTCAGGACGCATAAAATATCGTTTCTTGCCCTTACCGCCTAAAAGCAATGTTTTGTCTTTTTTATCTGCTACCGGGCATATCTTCAGACATTGATTTTTTACGACCTCCATATATTGATGAGGATAGGCTATCAAATCTTCCCAAAAAGCACAATCATAGCATACTCCTTCCTTTTGCATAAGGTATGCAATTCTATTTTGAGAATTATAACCAAGCGTCCAAATCTTTTTGCCGCAAGACTTGCAAGTGCTGATATTATCCAATAACATATAAATTTATATTTGTATTGAATCAAAGATATTCGTAATTTCATCATCCCTTATGCCAAGATATATGAGAGTGGTGTCTAAGCTGGAATGTTTGAAAATCCTGTTGAGGTACATTAGCGTTTTTTCATCTCGACCACCTTTATCATATACATATCTTCCAAAAGTCTTACGAAACGTATGGGTACTGAAGTTTTCAATATCCAGTTCATATTTTTTCGCCCATTGTTTTAATGTACGATTAATATACTGAATTGAGACCGGCTTGTCCTCCTCGCCTTTATGATTTATAAGAATCAACTCCTTTTTAGACGGTTTGCCCATCAACTTGTGAAGCGTGACAAAATGATCAGCGGCATTTTGTCCGATAGGGATTACATGGGTCTTGTTTGTCTTTTTTGCAGTAATTACGATTTTTCGTTGGTCAAGGACATCTGACCATTTAAGTTTACATACATCAGAAAAACGCAATCCAGTACAGAAAGACAGGATGCAATAACAGGCCCACCAATACTTTTTTTCGTTGATAAGGGTCTGTACGAGTTTTTGATAATCGGCATACGGCAAATAATCTGCCGTTGTCACACTTCCTTTCATGCTCATACAATTCAGATTTTAGTTTCGCAAAATTATCTCTAAAAAGTGAAACATCCAAATATTTTTGATTGTTTCACTTTCCAAAAAATGTTAAACATAGCGTAAATAATTGGTTGGGCGATAATTAGGTAATTTAATAAGTTTCACTTTTTCTAAATGGGATTATCTAAAACACAAGACTAAGGAGAAGTACCTATATAGAAATAGGGAGCGTGAGCCGGTATTGTTCACGCTCCCTATGGGCTACTGCCCTATGAGTAGTTAAGGAATTACATTGTTCCGGTATGACCGAATCCCTGAACTCCGCGTTCTGTCTGGGATAGTTCAGTAACAACCTCAAAAGGATCCGATACATAGTCTTTTACGACAAGTTGTGCGATTTTGGTGCCCTGTTTGATGATGAAGGAGGTGGTTTCATAACTCTTTATGATAACCCCCACATTGCCACGATAATTTTCGTCGATAGTACCATCCAACACGTCGGCATCAAATCTTTTAAGAACATCAGGCTCTTCTATAGATACGCCTTCCATTCCGTTAACGGAAAATCCACTACGAGGACGCATATTGCCTTCTGTTTTAGGATTAAGCTCTATGGCTATATCGAGCTTAACAACATTTCTACCCGGCTTGATAGTCACATCCGTAGGAGTGAATATATCATAACCGGCGGCATATTCGTCTGCTCGCTTAGGGATTTTAGCACCTGGGGATAACAAAACTACTTTCATCTTTTCTTTATATAATAGTATCTATTAAAATCATTTACTTGTATTACTCTTTAAGACGAGATATTCGCTTTCCAGCATAACTGAGTTTTTAAGCATTTTGCGGGTGGAATAGATTTTTCTATCTTCTCCAATCGCTGCATCAAACTCAAATAATGTGAGATGCCCCACATCATCCGGCTCTATCTGAAAATCTGGTGGCACAACTCTCCAGTATCTTTTATTGACCGAAATAATATCTCCATAAGCGGCTTTGATTAATGATTGTCGGATTGTGCCTGTCAAGGTGGCTGCTTCACTGATTGATTTGAAAATTGCCACTAAGACATAAGACGCATCAAATGCCACTATAGTAGTCGGTTTATTGTTGATCTCCGGCTGTGTCATTCTTTCTTTCTTTTATTATGTCGTTAAGAACTTCCGAAGGCAACCTCTGAGCGGCTAAACTATAAATGTAACTGTGACTGTAAGCAACACCATCACTGATCGCATCAGTCAACAGTCCATTAAAGTAAAGGAACATATCAGGATTTACAAATGCCAGAAAGATAAAAGCCAACTCTGCTTCTACCAAGATATGACCATTTGTATTCTGAAAGAATAGCTCAAAGGTCTTTTTACCGGATGCTTTAGCAAGTATTTCTATAAAATGCTTATTCATTCGCATAAACACTTTATAGTCGATTTGCAGTTTGTTAGCTTCTATATAAGCGGTGTAATCAAATACAGCCTTATTTTCGGCTAAGATACCAAAATGCAAATCTGAAATCTCCGGCAAAAGAGTTTCTTCGGTAGGTATTTCTTTTTTTAGGATCGTAACTTTATAATCCATTGCTTTTATATTGTATCAAACACATCCATGATTTTGGTTTCCGTGATGCTGGCGATAAGAAAATCAGCCATCGTACCCTTCATACCTTTCAGGAAATTGTCATAGGCAGTGCGGAAATCTTGCGCCTGAACAAGATAATATACAGGTGTGAGTTTTTCGACAGCAGTCTTTTCATCAATGTTGATGAAGTTGGCTTTCACCTTATACCAAAAATCGCCTTCGGCATTGCGGAATATTTCAACGATATTGGATTTCTTGACTGCTGAGACAGTAAACTCACCACTGATATATGGCGATACCTCTTTGGTTACACGTGCCTCAGCTTCTGTGAAGGATAAAGCTTTGACAATGTACGGTTCATTTACCTTTTTGAATTTGCCGTTTTCTAACTGTTTGTTGAATTTGACTTTTGCTTCTATAAAAGTCTCCATGATTACATTGTTTTGAATTAAACTGCGTATCATCAATTTTTTATCTCATCCAGATTGATGTATAAAGCATCATCAGGAATTTTGTCTGGTCCAAATGCTCTGGGGTACTTGTATAGCTCCCAACTATAAGGTGTGTATCGTTTGAAAATATAGGTTTCATGGTTAGTACCTATTTTCAAGCATATATTACAATTCTCAGAAGGAGGATTGATTTTAAGACTTTTCCAATTCATTATTGTATAATTAGTAAGAGTTATTGGTGTACTCCTATTTATAATAGTATATGGTGTATAGTAATATTGAGTAAAGTGAAACAATGTATGCCGTAACCCGCTGACAATAAGCTATAAAAAATTTTGAATTTTTTATTTTACCTGTGTATTGATAAGATTGTAGGTGTGCAGGATTTATCCAACTGGCTATACAGTTAGACTATTACCAGTAAAATAAACAATTATGCGTAAACGTACTGAAAATAATTCCAACGGTAATTTCTTTACTGATGAGGCGCTTGTAGCAAGCTATAATCTGGTCAAGAAAACTATTGTGGAATATACAGATGAATTAACTCGTCGATGCCGATATAAAAGCATTGTCAGCCAAGTTGAGGATGGAACAGTTATGGATGACCGTTCCAGACTTATTGATTTGTATGAGGCATGTTATATCCAAAACGCTCATCTACAGGGAACTATTGCAACCTTATTCTCTCAGCTTGTCGGTAAGCGTTATATGTTTGCTCGTGAAGATAAGGATGGCAAATGGATAAGGGATCCCAAACAGTCTAAAATATGTCAAGGTTCTCAATTTGAAAAGATTATCAAGGGTATTATTGAGGCTGAGTTATATGGATATACTTTGCTTGAAATCATGCCTGACTTAGATCCTGAAACCGGTTTGTTAAGAGAGGTCAATAGTATCGAGCGTCGTTGTGTATTGCCGGATCAACGTCGAGTAATACAGCATTGGTGTCAGTGGAGCCCAGGCTGGGATTTGGATTCAGAACAATATAAACATAACTATATTCTGGTGAATACTGGCGGCTTTGGCTTGTTTGCAGCCACAACGCCTAATATCCTTGCTCAGAAATACACTGTAAGTAACTGGGTTAACTTCAGTCACACTTATGGTCAGCCTATCATTCATGGTAAAACTGAGGCAGAGGATAATGAGTCCAGACAACGACTTGCCAGAAAAATTGGATCTGCTGCTCAAAATAAAGTGCTTGTTACTGGCAAGGGTGATGAGATTGACATTAAGGCATTTGCCGCCTCCAATTCTGAGAAAATATATGAGACTTTAGCTGAATTTACCAATAAGGAAAATGACAGCTTAATTCTTGGCTCTGAATCAATGGCTGGTGCTACTCAGTCGTATGTCGGTTCCACCAAAGCGCATGAAAATATATATCGTGCTCGAATCCATTCTTATCGTACCCGAATCGAAAACGTGATGAACGAACAGGTAGTTCCTGTTTTAAGATACTGGGGTATTATCTCTGATGATGTGTACTTTAAGTACATGAACAAAATCGAGATGTCAGATGAGAATAAAATTAAGCTCTATGACATGTTGACAGACAAATATGAAATTGAGCCTGAAGAAATTAACAAAGAATGGGGTGTCGAGGTCGGTAAACAGCGCAATTTTGAAGCCGGCACCAGTGGTGGCGGTCTTGGAGATTGGGATGAAGATGGTGATGGCGATGGTCATCGTATGAGTGATGAAGAATATTACAAACGCTATGGCCATCACCGGAATCGAGTAAATTTTCTGTCAGGGGTGCATTAAAAGGCGGATGCACCTCTGAATTGGTTAAGCGATCGAAAGCTGCCATGACAGAAGAACAACAAACTGAGCATGACAGCGACTATCAGTCTTTAACAGCCTTATTTATTGCATTGTTGAAATCCCTGCATAATGATGACAAGGAAGAGGCACTGTATGCTCTTTCAGAGTTAAGAACTGATATAGCTTTTAAGCATGTTGTCAAAGGTTTAGGCATCAGCATTGATGAAGCAGTTGCACTGTTGGAAAATGCCAATGATGATAATTTAACTAAGCATGACAAGGATCTTATTGATCGGCTTAAAGCAGCTATCCTAAATCTGATAGATTTCTCAGTTTGTGAGGAATATCAGTTGTATGATGAGGTCATAGATATTGTTGGTGATTCTGAAATTGATTTTAATTCAGATGATTATGATGAGTTATTGGCATTGTGTAAAAAGTACAATGATCAATATGCTGCTGTTGAAAATGGCGATATTGAATATGCCGGCGCAGTGGCTGCACTTTGGCTAAAGATGTCAGCAACAGATTATGCCGTCTATTGGACTCAAAATGATGCTAAAGTAAGACCCTGGCACATGGCGTTACAGGGTTATGCAGCCCCCAGAGATGAATTTCCTGCTTGGATGATACCTCCTATCGAATATAACTGTCGTTGTTTCTTGGAGATTCTTGAGGTTCCTCGCGCTAACGCTAAACTCAGTCATATCAAAGATTCTGCTAAAAATGTGACACCACCAAAGCAATTAGATGGAGTGTTTAGTGAATCTCTTGCAAAATGTGGTCGTATTTTTAGTTCTGCTCATAGTTATTTTTCTGTTAAAGAAACAGATAAATCCATGCTTGCTGGATTTGTAACCCGGTTAAAGGAGAAGTATCATGTCTCGTAGTAAGTTTGACCCCAGTAAAGTTAAAACCCAATTTGGGAAACTTTATTATGAAGGGGAACAACTTGGTTCTCATAGAGAACGACAATATAAGCAGTGGCTTCGTAGTCAAAACGGGGGTACTGTTAAGGGGCGTGCCACTTTTCCAAAACAATATGGAAAATATTTTAGTGCCGGCACTAAATTCACTACTCGTCAAGGTCATTTGGCTTCTTGGGCGAAGCCAATGGCTCTTAGGGGTGGTGCAAATCCTAATTATAACTGGAGCCGTGTTAATTATCTGGATTCTAATGGTGGAGTTCGTAAAGCTTCTTCAAGTGGACGTTGGGGTTCGGATATAAATCAAGGTAAACGTGGTTCTGGTGGTTCTGCTACTGTACTTCACGGCACAAAACAATGGATTCGTCAAATTCAAATCAGCTTATATGCTTTAAGAGTGCAGTCTGAGAATTTCCGTGTAGTTGTAGGACGCAGGGCTATGAAGGTGTTCCAGAACTCATTCAAATATCAACAATTCTATAGCAGTCGCTCTCGTGCATGGGCTTCGCTTGCCCCTTATACTTTGAAGAAAAGAGCAAGTCGAGGCACCGGTAATCGTATTTTGAAAGAGTATGGAGATTTGTATAACTCTATCAAAATGGATGAACATGCTGGAGTAATGACTACGAGGGTTTATACTGATATTGTGCCATCAAATGCAGCCCATCATAAAAAGCACAGTATTTGTTATGCCGGCTACCACAATGAAGGCAAAGGAACGTATGGTAGTGGATGGAATGGTCATAAGCCTAAGCCATATATCAAAAGACAATTTATAGGTCATTCCAGTTATCTTAACCCCTTTACAGATAGCTTTATGAGAAAAATGATGAAGCTGTACTTATTTGATAGTGTATTCTTAGTTAAAAAGACCTAACCTATTATCAATAAAGAAACAGCGATGATTATAGATAAAAAGAATAATAAGGTCATTAGCGGCAATAAGACAAGTGCATTAGCCCCTGAAGCTCCTCCTCAAGAGAAGCCGGTAAAGCCTATCCAAGTGGAATCAAATGGTCCTATGGATGTATTAAAAGCTTTCAAAACAATTCTTCGTGAAGTTAAATGGGAGTATGGTGTACCGGATAGTCCAGCAATTTTCAAAACTGTGCAAATTGATGATGGGCAATATGAGCGCATAATATCACCCAGTGGAAATAAAGAAGAGACAATGGGGTTCCCGGCTGCATTTGTTCACTTCATTAACTGGAGGTACCTTGTTCAACAGTCCAGAATTAATGAAGGTCGAGCGGAATTGAGAATCAGGTTTATTCTCAATAGCTTAAATGTGCATGAAGATGATCACGATATGGACGTGTATTATGTTGCTGAACGTATTCATCAAACAATTCAAGAGAACATCAGCAAATATGAATGTCTGCAAGAAAGATGTCAACTTGAATACGTTGATCCAATGGAGAGTTTCGATCACGGATTGCAACCATGCTGGATGACTTATGAAATTTGGTTCAAACAAAAGAATATTTGGACTACCAGAAATAAAATGTATAAAAAGTTTGTTTGCCCCCCATTCACTAATCATGCTGACCAAGACCCCACTATTGAGGGCGTAAATCCTGATAATCATACTAACTTGGATCATCCTAAGACGTATGATGAAGCAACGGACTATACCAATTAGCCCGATGCGACATAATAAATTATATATCAAATAAATAGCCTCTGCATATCGCAGGGGCTTTTTTGTTTCTCACTATTACTAAGAAAAATAAACAACAATGGCAAAAAGTAAAGATTTTAAGTTTATCAAAGGTGCATATTGCGCTGGTTCTCCAGCCGATATTTGCTATTACACTGATGTCGATTACTGGAGCGTTCAAGATTTTTTGTGGGAATTTGACTATCTGATCAATTATGTAAACCCCAGTAAAATACGCATACATATCAATTCTGTCGGAGGCAGTGTCATCGAAGGCATGAGCGTTTTTGCAAAAATCATGGATTGTAAAATTCCAACTGAATGTATCAATGACGCTTTAGCTGCTTCTATGGGTTCGATTATTTGGGCTGCCGGCGATGAGCTGTATATGAAAGATTATGCGCTTCTGATGATACATAATCCATTCTGTGATGCAGATGGGGAAAAACAATACAATCAAGCCACTGAAGCCTTTACTCAACAGCTCAAAACCATTTATGTTAAGCGATTTGGACTCTCAGAAGAAGAGGTTGAAAACATTATGAATGGTAAAGAAGGTGATGATGGCACTTTCCTGACAGCAGCTCAGGCAGTTGAGAAAGGGTTTGTTCAAGCCGATCATGTAATTGAAACACCAAAAGCCATCAAAGACCAAATTCAAGCCGCTTTGAAGGACACCAAGGACGTCGGGCAAATCAAGGCAATTTATGGATTGGTGTCACCTACGCTCCCGTCAACAACTATTAACGAGCAGAAAACCATATCAAAATTAAATACAATGGATGAAAGTAAAATCACCGTTTTTGCCGCTCTTTTCGGACTGACAGGAGATAAGGCAACCGCCGACAATGTTACGGCGAAAATCAATGAGCTGAAAGCTAAGGCTGACAAGGCTGAATCTACGCAGAAGGCTCTTGATGAAACTAAGGCAGAGCTTACCAAAGCCAATGCTGAACTTACCGGCGCTAAGACTTCAATCAAGAATCTGACTGAAGATCTTACAAAGACGAAGGAAGCTCTGAAAGTTTATCAGGACGCAGAAGCCAAGGCTCAGGAGAAAAAGGTCAATGACCTTATCGACAAGGCTATTGCTGAGTGCAAAATCAACAAGGATGAGCGTGAGGACTATCTCAAAATGGCTCGTAACGACTTTGAAATGGCTGAACGAGTGCTCGCAAAGATTCCCGCCCGTGATAACCTTGGTGGTATCATTTCTCATGCTAATCAGCAGGAAGCCATTGAAGGCACCAAGACTGAAGAGCAGAAAATTCAGGCTAAGGTCGAAGAAGTTGTAGGTCAGAGCTTCAAGTTCCGTACTCTCGACTAATCACCAACCCATTCATCATTAATAAACTATAATTTTAACAACAATGGCAGCATTTACTTTTAACGCAGGTCAGAGTAACTATACTGGTGAAGTCCTTGGTGATCTTCTGACCCTTGCCGCCCAGGAGAATGAGACTTACAAAGAGGGTCTTATTCATATCAAATCGGGCATCCAGAAGAAGTATGCACTTCCCAGCGTACAGCTCGGAAAAATCATTCAGGATCATAAGGCTACACCTGATTCCAGTCAGGGCGAATATAAATTCGCAGAACGCTATCTGGAGCCGGAAGATTTTATGATCTATCTCGAATTTAACCCCCGTGACTTCGAGCAGTATTATCGTCCCTTCCAGCCCAAGGGCAATCTCGTATTCCGTGAGCTTGACCCTAAGGTTCAGGCTACTATGATTCGTCTGCTCATGGAGCGCGAACAGGAATACATTAACCAGGCTATATGGTGTTCTGCAACGCCGACTGAAGCCGCTAAGGTTTCAAGCAGTGACGGAAAAGTTGCTGCTGGTAAGACTGAAATCGGTGGCGAAGCGGAAGCCGGTCCCATGAAATATTTCAATGGTGCTATCGCTCGTATGCTTATGAACGCAGCCGCCGCTGCTACATCGGAAGATGCTAAGTGTGGTCAGGTCAAAATTGCTGGTTCAGGCGCATTTGCAGATGGCGAAGCAGTCGAGAAAGAGCTTTATGCGATGTGGGAAGCAACTCCTCCCAAGATTCGTAAAAAAGCCGGTCTTGTTATCCTGATGGACTATAAGTCCTGGGATGCTTATAACAAGTATCTATCGGCTAAGACTATGAAATATAGCGACAACCGCAAAGAGAATGAGCATCGCTTCCAGGGCAAGCGCATAATTCCGATGGTTGCACTCCCCAACGATACAATTTTCTTCGGCTGTTTTACAACCGGCATGGATTCAAATCTCTGGATGGGTGTTGATTATGCCAATGACGAAAATGTGCTTCAGATCGAAAAGCTTCAGAACAACTCTGAGCTTTACTTCATGAAGGTTCTTCTCAAAATGGACGTAAACATTGTTCGCCCGTCTGAGATTACTGCTCATATTCCGTTTACATATACCGCAGCTTCTTCGGGTGGCGGTTCCGGCACTGGTGGCTAATCTCTAATTCAACTACTAACAATAATGCAAGGCGGTGTTACAGCCGCCTTGCTTAAAAAATTCCACAAATATGGGTAGAAACAAAAAAACCGAAGCTGCAAAAACCGAAGAACCGGTAGTTAACGTAGAGATTGAAGTCGAAGAGCCAACAATACCATCTGAACCTCAGTCAGAAGCTGAAACTCCAGTTCCCAACGATATTAAAGAGGTTGAAGAAGCTCCTAAAAAGAGTAAAACAGCCGATGAGATTTCGCCTCGTGATGCAGAATTGATGCGTCTTTACCCCCAGTATGAAGAGATTTGGATTACACCTGATGGCTTTGTTCATCCCAAAGGTGCTTCAGCTTTTCTTCTTAAAGGCGCAAAGCTTTATAAAAACAAATTTTACAACAAATAAAAACAAACTCACATGGCTACGAATACAAATTTAGGCGGTGTTTTTACCACTGACATTGACAGTAAGCGTAACAGCAATGTGTTTCTCAGCACTGAGAATGTTGTAGGTCTCATCTTTGATACCAGTATCGTAGGTGGTCTTGAAGCAGCTCTTGGAGCGGACACATTAGCAGCTACCAATTTCGCTGGAGGCAATGTGGTGGAACTGAACACCACGAAGGATGTGACTGAAGCCGGTATTGATGAGACCGTTCTTGCAGGTATTGCAAAATATCATCTTGACTGTTTCTTCAGCCTTGCCGGTGGTACACAGCGCATCTTCGTATCATTTATGAACAGCGATGACGATCCCGATTTTGAGGCTGTCGAAAAGATGCAGCTTGTATCTGGCGGTATCATATATCAGATTGGTGTATGGACCGGCAAACCTCTCGCTAAGAAAAATGCCGATGGCACATACGCTATTGAGGCAGGAAATATCTGCGCAAAGCTTGAAGCGGTTGCAGAAGTTCTTGGTGGTAAGGTTGGTATTACCAACTATGAAGGCAATGCACCTCTGAACATTCTGGTATCTGCACCAATTCTGAATGAGGCGGTCATAGACATCAAGAAACTCCCGGATCTCAGTGGTATGAACATGCCTAAGGTTACTGCCCTTCTGGGTCAGGCTCCTTCGGATACTGTACATGAACTGATGTATGCGGTCAATCATGTAAAGGACACTGCTTCTTATGCCCCTGTCGGCTGTGTAGGTGCAGCACTGGGATGTCTTGCTGTAGCTCCTGCAAATGAAAGTATCGCCCACGTTGCAAGCTTCAACCTTGCCGCTATCATGCAGGATGCGGAGCTTGGTTTTGGCAAACTCGTTGAGGATGCTGACAACAAGAAGTATGCGACAGAATCTTCGTTCACCAACATCAAGACTATCGGTTATACGAAACGCAACACCTACCTTCACAAGAATGGTTATGTGTTCCTGACCAACCATGACGGTCTTGAAAACAGCATCTTCTTCAGCAGTGATCAGACACTCAGCACCGGCGATTATCGCACTCTTGCTCGTTGTCGTGTTATGCACAAGAGCCGTCGTGTAGTTCGCCGCGCTCTCCTGCCTCGCGTAAACAGCAATGTAGAGATTGATGTCAGCACCGGCACACTGTCTGCATCAGCTGTTGCAGAGTTCCAGAACCTTGTAATCGAGGCTTTGGATAAGAACATGGTAGAACCTGGCACTTCTAAACCTCAGATCAGTGGACGTACCTGTACCATTGATGCTGACCAGAATGTGCTGGATACCGATGCAATCGACATCGAATACGCTCTGGTTCCCCTCGGCGTGACCAGCGTCATCAATGTGACTGAGGGCTTCACTTCCACTATCTAAAGCCAAAGTTTAATCTAAATCAATTATACAACAATGGCAGCAACAATTAATAATGTAGCATACAGTTGGTCGATGATTCAGCTTCAGACCAACCTCGAAGGTGAAAGTGCCCAGAACCCTATTTTAGTTGACTGTACCGCTATTAAGTGGGACACCAAACGAAAGATTGAACCTATATATGGTCTGGGTGGTCAGCCCCGTAAGCGTGGTTTCGGCAACGTCACTTATGAAGCCAGCATCACACTGCCTTATGGCACTCAGATTGCTCTTCGTGACAAGTCCGCAGACGGCACATTACTTGGTCTTGGTGAGTTTAACCTCATCGTTTCTTGGGTCAATGACGTAGCCGCCAATATTACTTCTGAGACTGTGACCCTTGCTGGTTGTATTCTCGCAGAAGGTGGTATGGACGCTAACCAGGATGACACTTCTCTGTCAAGAGAGTTCGACCTCCATCCGCATCGTATCTACACCGGCAAAGTTCAGAGCAATCCCAACATGAGCTGGTCTCACGAACTTTACGGCGGCGCCTAATCGGTTTTCTTGTTATACTTCAGTTAGAGAGGGCAGTCAAAAATGGCTGCTCTCTCGTATTTTTTTTAATGGGTACTATTATATATTGACAGCGCAAAAATGCGCTTAACTGATTTCTTAACAAAAAACCAATAACAATGAGTAGAGAACGTAAAACAGAAACTGCTCCTGTGCAGATGGAGACCGAACAGGCAGCTCCCGCTATCGAATTCATCAACAATGTCAATGTGCCTATTGAAGTGCGCGAAGAAATCATCAAGAAAGCCGAAGCGTTGAAGGCTGAACACAAGCTCCGCAAGGTGTTCATCGTTGTTGTAGAAGGTGAAGAAGGCGATGAAAAGCCCCTGTATATCGCCTATCTGCGTCGCCCCAGCCTCATGCACTTCAGTCAGTATATGAACTTCGTTCAGAAGGACGTGGTTCAGGCAAACAAGATGCTTGCCACCAACGTATTCCTCGCCGGCGATCGTGAACTGGTTGATGATGATGACCTGTTCCTCTATGGAACCATGTCTCAGCTTTCACAGCTGATTGATTCCCGCAACGCCGACATGGTAAAAAAATAGAGCGTTGTCGCATAGGTAAAGAGGATAATTACAGACAACGCTTTGCACTGACGGCTTACTACTATCCTCATTTGGACTGGGATCACATGACCGATGACGATTTTGCCTTTTGGTCAGAAAACGCAATTTGGGTACATTCTCAAATGCTAATGGTTCAGAAAGCCAATACGGTAGGTATGCTTACTGGAGGTGCAAATAAATAAGGGTAGGAGCTTTGCGGCTCCTATTCTTATTTCTGGACTATTATTATAAAAAGTCATCATGGCGCAACTCAGTTATATAAATACCGGGATTAAGCAAAAACCGGATTTAACATTCAATATCCCCACTGATGAAAGTGTGGGAGCTTTCTTGTTTGATATAAGTGGTTTTGACAAACCCTTTGAATCTTATCCATTATTATATCATAATTTCCAAGACGGCAAAATACAGTGTATCAAAAATATGGATGATGCTCTTTTGCTGGGAATTGAGAATAATACTTTTCTGAATGGATTGGTTTATTATCATCTTTCTCAATTTTTTGATTTCATTGGAGATAATCAAGAAGTATATATAGCAATCACTGATTGTTCAAAAAACTGGGATGTTATTCAATTCATGCAGCAACAAGTAAGCGGCAGACTGTTTCATATTGGAGTATGGACTTCTCAGCCTATTTGGAAACTTCGTGAAGATAAATCAATGGGATTCACTTCCCTGATTACAGACTTACAAGCACAAGCTGATGAAATTAATGGTAAAATTGGAGTATCAACTCATACAATGGTACCGTTACATATTATGTTATGCGGTAACAGCAACTACCTTGGAGGAGAAAAGATTAATTACAAAAAACTTCCTAATGCTATTGAGCTGAATTGCCCTAAAGTTTCTGTAGCACTTGTACAAAACGGCTCTCAAGAAGTGCATCAAATGCAAGGCAGCAACCCACTTCAGGCACCGGTCACATCTTTAGGATTAATTATGGCTTGTTTGGCTCTATGTGGTGCCGAAGAAAGCATTGCATCTCTTGAAAAATGTGACCTCAATAAAAATGAAGGATTCAATAATCCTGAATGGGGTGTGGGCAGCACAGGTACTCCAATGGAAAATGTACATAGAATATGGGCAAACACCATATCAGCCAAAGGCTATATTATTCCTATTGATTATGAAGGTATTGAAGCTTCATATTTTTTGAGTAGTGATCAAACTTTATGTGAAGGTCAATTCAGTACCATAGCGAATAATCGCGTTATGCACAAATGCAGACGTGCAGTATGTACCGCACTTATTCCTTATGTGAATAGTAATCACATATATGTGCCAGGCACTCACAATATTAGTACCACCTCTATTGCGATCATTACTGATTCTATTAATACTATTTTGGATTCAGTGATGAAAAACAAAAAAGGTCAAAATCAGATAGATGGTCGTGTAGTCACTTTTCTGGATAATGATGACTTGTTGGAAACGGATGCAATTTCCATGAAATTGGAGGTTGGACCGGTTAATTACAGTGGCTTCATTTCAGAAGAGGTTTCACATGATATTTAACTCTTTATAGGTTCAAGCGTATCAAAGAACCTCGCCCCATTCCCCAAAAGGGTTTGGGGCTTTTTGTACACTATTATAAGGTAGCAAATCATTTAGAATTACTACCAAATGGCAGACTATAAAGATTACATTGTCAGGTATGACATTATAGCTGATGTAACCAAGGCAGCCGAAGGTCTTCAGTCGATTGCGACTATCGCAAAAGAATTTGAGAGTCCTATGCAGACTTTGCAGAAGGCTATCACTCAGGTGAGCCAATCGGTTTATCAGTTAAAACAAAATTCGCAGATTACATTTGCGCCTAAAATAGACACCGGTGCATTTAATAATCAGTTGCGAGCAATGGTGACACAAGTTAGAAGTGCCGCCGCCGAAATGCACTCTGCAATCTTTCAAGCTCTTTCTGGTAACTCAACTGCAACCCAAACCGTTCAAAAAGGTATTGGTTCTGCTCTAAATTCTCCAAGAACAGTTGCAGCAATAAAGAAGGATATTGAAAGCTATAACAGAGAGTTAGATAAACTCTTAGGTACACCCAAAAAAAATAAAAAGGGCGATACCATAAGAAATCGTGATGGCTTGATTCAAATGACCAAAAATGGATTGGCAAAAGCCAGTGTACATGATCAAGCCATATTCCAGGAAAAATTAATGAAACTGGAAACTCAGAAAAGAGCTATTCAAAACATCATTCAGCAACGCAAGGCTGAACTTGCAATGGCTGAGAAACTTGAAAAGGAGGCGGCGGCTCAGCAGGCAAAAACGACAAAAGCACAGTCATCTGCTATTACTGCTACTTCCCGTGCAGCCACACCTCAGCCAGCCAAACTCACTAATGTAACTCCAGCAGTTATTAGAGAGTGGAAGAAAGCTTTTGGCGATGCAAAAAATAAATCTCTGACAGTCAATATCCGTGGAAACGCTTCAGGTGCCAATGGTGCATTGACTGTGATTGAACAAATTCAGACTTCATTAAAAGCTTTACAGTCGCAAGCTTCCTTCAATATCAATCCAATATTGAACACTGAAGGCTTTGCTGCTGCTGAAGCTCAACTGCGTCAGCTTGCAAGTTTAAGTGCTGCCGTTGTTGCCCCCTTCACTTCAAAAGATACAAAGGCTAAAGGGAAACCCGGCAATGTGGTTTCTACTCTTACTAAAGAAGAAAAAACCAAATTAGCGGACGCTCGTAAGCAAATCAAGACTTGGAATGATAAAATTGCCCCCATTCAGCAACGTCTTGATGCTAACAGAGCTATTCCCGAAGAGCAGAGGACACCTGCTATTAAAGGGCAGATAACTCGTGATGTAAAGACATTAGCCACTTATCAGGCAAATAGGGCTGAACAAGAAAATATTGTTCGCAATTTGCAAGGCAGATCTGTCGCAGCAGTTCAGTCAACAGCCAGAGCGATTAAGCCGTTGGCTCTTGATATAGTAGGCAATCTGTCAAAGATTAATGTAACGGCTAAACCGCCTGTTGTTCCCATCGTTGGTGAAATAACCAAACTGGAAGGTAAGGTTACAGAAGCTATATCGGTCAATGTAAAAATAATGTCAGACCAGGTTGCAGCTTCTGTCAGGTCAATTACACCCAAACCGGTTCTGGATGTACAAGTTCACCTCATCACAGATCAGGCAAAGCAACAATTACAAACCCTTGCTTCACAGACCAAACCTATTCAGAAGCCAGTAACTCAATCTGCAACTGGCTCCAAGACAACTGCAACAACTCCTGTTTCATCTACAACTACTGCTGCAACCTCTCCTACTGCCAAAACTAAAAAGGCATCTTCAAAAGCAACTGTTACCAGTGTAGTTGATACAAAAGACGTTATACGTCAGATTAAGGAGATTCCACGTCAGACTATTCCAGTTGCCGTAAAGTTGATGTGGGAACGTGGTGCTATCGGGAGACAAGAGCAACTAAAAAAAATGGCTGGCACAATCCCGCCTATAAAACTGTCTCTTGATTCTTCGACTGCTCTTGTTCAACTTGAAGAGTTCATTGCCAAAATTAGAGCTGCAAGTCCACAGAATATAAAGCTGACAGCCACTGGTGTACCGGCAGTTCCTTCTGCAACTACATCTGCGTCCGCTTCAAAACCTGCGGTTGTACCTCAGCCAAAACAACAGACTGTAACTTCAGCAACTAAGAAAACTCCAGTTGTCGATTCTGCCAAGAAACTGAATCAGCCTAAAATTCCACCAGTTTCTTTAACTCTTGATACAACTGGAGCCGTAGCTGCTTTGGAAGAGTTTATCGCTAAGGTAAAAGCTGCAAGTCCACAGAATATAAAGCTGACAGCCACTGGTGTACCGGCAAACACTCCTACTCAGGCAACAACTGCACAGCAAACACCTGTCGCTCCAACAACTTCGGCTACTCCTATTGTGCCTCCTATCGCTACCGGCGGTACAACTCAGAAAGGGAAAAAACAAACTGGTCACACCGGTCATCAACCCCTTACTGTTCAAGAACGCTACGATAGGCAAAGACAGCAATCCGAAGAAAGAGCGCGTAAGCAGAGAGGTGATAATAGATTTAGAGCTGCAAAACATCAGGAATATATCTCACAGCAGCAAGCATGGTATGCTCAACAGCAATCCATGTATAATCATCTTTTCCGGAATATTCCGAGAGATACAAAACCTGATGTGAATTGGATTCAACGTGAACAAGCGAAACGCAATGCTGAATTAGCTCGCATGAGAGCAGATGCTACAGCAGCATTTGCAACTCCCACCCCTTATGAGGAAAAGGAACGAGCCAATGCTGTAGCCAATAGCATAAATCGACATCAACAGCAGGCAACCAGATTAAGGGCGCAAGCTTATAATTCAATGCTTCCATTTGCTCAGAGTAAGGAGCAAGTGAATATGCTGACTAAGCATCGCAAGTTCTTCCGTCAAGCGGTTGCCACTACTGGCATTGTGCCTACTCCTGGCATGGAGGCTCCTCAGATGTTGAGATACTTGCAAGGTGTTTCGTCTCAAATGCAGCAGGCAAGTGTTGCAGTTCCCTGGCAATTACAAAGCCAAATCAACAAACTGGAAGGTCAGATAGCTAAGAGCAAGGGTATTGGGGAATCTTCACCTTCTCGTAGTGCAATGGCTCCTATGCCTGTTCGACAGAAGCCTTTCTTTGATCGTACACGTAAATGGGCATATCCCTTTACCGGACAAACATCTTTCGGTGTTCGTACACCTATGGCTGTTGATATGGCAAAGGGCATGGGCGTTATGTTTGCGATTGGGGGTGCCATGTCTGCTATCGGTAGCTCCTTCAGTCAGGCAATGGAGTATCAAAACACCATGCGCACTACCCAAGCCATACTTCAGAATGGTACTGATTCTTATAGTCAGAACGCCTTCAAAAATATGGAGGGCACTGTGCGTAATGTTGGTGTCAAAACCAAGTTCTCTGCTCCTGAAGTAGCAAGTGCAGCCCGATTCCTTGCAATGGCTGGTTATGATATTGATGCCATCAACGATGCTATCAGACCTATTGCTGACTTAGCTCTTATTGGTGATTCCGATTTAGGAGAAACCGCCGATAAGATGACTAACATTATGACCACGTTCCAGATTGCGCCTGAGCGTATGCGTGAAGCCGCAAATATTATGGCAACAACTGCAACAAGGTCAAATACTGACCTCATGATGTTGGCTGAATCTGCTAAATATGGTGGCGGCGTAGCAAATATGTATGGGCGTAATGATCCCAATCTCTTTGCTGATACAATGGCTTTGTTTGGTGTCATGGGTAATGCCGGTATTCAGGCATCATCTGCCGGTACCGCATTGCGCATGATGTATCAGAACTTATTCAAGCCGAATAAGAATCAGCAGAAGGTTCTCGATATGATGAAGCAGAGCTATGGAATTACCACTTTGAAAGGAGATGGTAGCTACAGAGCTATGTCTGACATCTTGATTGAGATGGCGCAGCGCATACCTGAGAATCAGATGGCTCAGATTGTAGGTAATCTTTTCCGTATTACTGCACAACCAGGCGCAGCTGCAACATTGTTGGCGGCTGCCGGAGGTGATAAAGGAATAGCTGAAGAAATTGGCAGCGGCATTGAGATGATGTCTAACAAGATGAGCAGCAAGGCTGGCATGAGTTCGCTTGTCTCTCTAATGTTGGCTAACCGTAATTCTGTCAACGGCAATATTTCAGGTGCTATTGCTGAAGAGAAACAGAATACTATTACAGGTTTATGGGCGCAGGTAACTTCAACATTTACAGAAGGCATTGTTCAAGCTTTTGAGAAACGTCAAGGTGGATTTGAAGGCATATTGAAGAAACTCAGAGATTATCTTGCCAAGCCGGAAACAATTCAGATGATGCAGAATCTACTGGATATGATCATCGAAATTGGTAAGGTAATGGCATGGTTTGTCAAGATTTGGGCATCCCTCTATAATGCCGCCCCCAACATGATAAAATGGTGGGTAATACTTCAGATGGGCATTACTCAGATGGGGGCCTTGATTGCACCAGTTGTTTCTTTGATAGGCGTATTTGATCGTCTCAAAGGAGCAATCTTGGGGTTGGCTGGAGTATCATCTGTCGCCGGCACTTCTGTTGCTCGTAATGTAACGAGAGGGGCTGCTGTAAGTTCTGCTGCAAATGCAGCTATGATGGGCGCGCCTCTTGTAGTGGGTCAAGGAAAATGGGGCAAACAGACCATTTCTGGTAACACAGCAACACGGGCACGTCAGGCAATGGCTGCCAATGCCATTCTTGCAGGAGAGTTAGCCCTTAGTGGAGCTTCAAGAAAATCCACACTTGAAACGCTTAATAAAGAAACTCGTCAACACTATGCTGCTGTTCGTGAGAGAGCTGCAAGAATATATGGACCATCGAGAGCTGCACGAGCCTTCAAAACAGCTGCCACAACACTGCCGACAATGGCATCTTTGGCTCCTATGTTTGGAGGATTAAAGAGTATGCTGATGGGTCTGTTGACTGGGCTTGCAAAAGCTGCCGGATTCCTTGTTAATCCTGTAACTTTGGCAGTTGGTGCTGTTGCAGGTCTTGGTTATGGTCTTTATAAATTGAAACAGCGTATTGATGGCACTTCTGAGGCACAGCAACGTGCAAGAGTAGAAGCTAATAAGGCTGCCGATCAAACTACCAGAGAATTGACGAAAGAGGGCAAATGGTATCAGGATTATATGAATGAGAATATTCCTGCTCCCTCACCAGTCATATCCAGCATCAATACTCAACAGATCGCTCAATACAATGCTGATAAGGAACGATTCAATCAACTGTATGCAACTATCTTTAATGATTTTTCTAAAGATGCGAGCAAACAGTCGATCCATGATGTATCTACTAAATGGCGTTCAGTTATTAGTAACAATCCGGCTTTCAGATTGGCTATTGGAAATGCAGCAAACTATGATTTTTCAAAGAAGCATAAACAATTAGATTATAATCCATATAATGACAGCACTAATGGCGCAGTAGCTCTTTGGAATCTATGGCACGCTGATGAGGATAATGCTATCAATCAAAGGAATGGCATGGTTCAAGATGCGCTGATGATAGAAGGAGCTAATGATGTCCGTACTCAACAGGCCATCAGAGATATTACGGAATTACGTCAAAAGTTCTTAAATGGAGATAAAGAAATAACATCTGAACTTATTTATCAGAAGAAAGCTGAGGAGATTCTTGCTAACTTCAAGTCTCAATTCACTGCTAAATTACCTGCTGCTGGAATGACACCTGAACAATTTCAACAGACAAGTAACCGCAGTGTTTATGATACATATCAGTTAGGAGCTCAAAACCTTCTGGAAGCTACTATTTATGGTAAATTAGGTACTATGGTAGGCAAAATGAACGCATACCAGTGGTTATCTGATACCGCCAATCGTGCTAAAATCTACACTGAAGAATGGTATAACGCTATCTCAAATATTATTGGAGACTACCATGTAATTTATAATGCTATCTCAGCAGATGGGCAGCAACAAGCCAATATCGAACTGATACTTTCCACTTTGCCTAATGGCAGATTGGACTTTACAAATATCTTAGAGCAAATTCGTTCTAAAGTGACGAATTTTAATCTAACAGTCCAAGGCTTCACTGATATTATTGGTACTGCCTATAAGATGATGGCAGAAGCGGGTGTCATTGATATAAAGAGTAGAGCTGATTTAAGAAACCAGATTCTACATCAGATGACAGGAGCCAAATATAATGATGAAACTCCAAGACAGTATTATGCTCAATGGATTCAGAATAATGCCAATTCCGAATGGGTAAAAGCTGGTATCAGTGAAAAGCAGTATGTGGATTTCATCATGGGCCGTTCTGGAGAAACGCTTAATTTGGGCAACCGAATTGTTTCCCGTGCTGAAGAAAAGAAACAGATGTGGCGCAATATGGCTGGTAAAACAGCTGATAAAATCTTGGAGCAGAATCAAAATTTGATTAATCAGGCAGAAAAACTTAGTAATCAAAATAATAACACTCCTCAAGGCGTATCAACTCCCACCGCTCCTACTTCTGTTAATAATCAGACAGCTTATGCTTCTCCTTATGAAAGAAGTGCTGCTAAACCTACTCAGGTCATTATCAATATTAATGAATTAGCTCACTTTGACAGAACAGCCATTGCATCAAATGCTGATGAGCGTGACCTGATGGCTGCTATGGAAGAGCGCATTGCCGGTGCAGTCTATCAAATCTTTGCTGAGGCTTCCAACCAGTCCCAGCGAATAATGGATCTTACTTAAATCACAATGCCGCCAAGTACCGAAATTCTATCGGGAAAGGCGGCATTTTTCTTTTTTTTCACTGAAAAACTATTATAGGATATGAGCATAAGTCTAAATAACCTCGCAATCACAGCCACCGGAAGTGCCATGTCCTCCGCTATGGGAGCCATGTTTAATACGTTGCAGAGTAAGATTGCCAACGGTGGACGCGACAGTAACTGCAAATTCTTCTATAATGATGGTGCGGGCGGCTCTTTATTACAGGTAGCTGTAAAAGGTGCTGTCAGAGGAGCTGTATCTGAGCTTAAAAATGAAGCTGTCAATGCTTTTAACTCATTATTAAATGGTAAACGTACCAAAGACACAGCCGGTCAAGCCTGGATTAATTCTGAACTTGTCAAACAAGAGGAAGAACAAAAGGAATACGGCACAATGGAAGTCAAAGGCGGAACCATTTATGCTTTAGATGATTGGGGAGGCATTGCTACAGAAGCACTCATGCTGGGTATAGATCTTTATAAAAACATTACAGTAACACAAAAATTCCCAGTATATCGTACCAAAGTCATTGATGCAAAGAAAGGCGTTTATAAAGAGCAAGAGCCAGATGCTATCACTAATGTTGTGACCACCAATACATTAGTATGGTATGATACAACAGCATTAATTACCATTAATTCCGATAAGAATCTTATAGCTACTCGTGTCGTAGGTCGTGATTATAGTCGTAAAGAGCTGGTTTCCAATGGGGACATCAGATTTTCTGTATCGGGTCAGATAACAAGCGGGAAACCTGATATTTATCCGGCTGAAGAAATGAAGAAGTTTTACAAGATTATGCAGTATAAGGGGATTATCAAGGTCAATAACATGGTACTTGATCAGCTTGGTATAACCCATATTGTTATTGAAAGCTTCAATGTGACACCACGTCAGGGCTATAAAGCTTTACAGCAATATACATTTTCCGCTATCGGATTGCAACCTGAACAGATAATTGACATCAATGAAGATACGGTTTCGATTATTCCTCAGAAAGCTGTATCAGCTAAAGAAGATAATGGTAGTGAATGGATGAAGATGTTGAACAATCAGCTTGAAGGATTGAAATCAATGGCTTCTGACTTATTCAAACAGGGTGTCGGACTTGCTGCCGGTATGTTGGAAGAAAAATTATAACTATGGCATCTGATTTAACAGAACGACTTAACCAAAGACCCGATTTAGTTCAACAAATCGAGTACACACTTTCGCCGGAATATCACATGCACGAAGCATACGAAGATAAGCTGGCTATCTTGGTGTGTCAAATCAAAATATGGAAAGCAAAGGGTAATGATTGGTTTAGCATACCAAGTGCCAATCAGTGCCTGACTATTCGAGAATGTGAAAGCATTGAAGTATCAGATTCGGCTAAGAATCTTATAAATAAAGCCGTTGTCAGATTTCCACGAGGCACTGTCATCAGTCTTTCCAGTCATAAAGATAAGAGCGTGGTGACAGGGGATCTTACTGATTTAACTGAAAATTTTGAAGATCTAAAAAAGGCAAACAATGATGGTGATTTACTTACCACCTCTACTGCTTTGTTTAATCAAGATGGGGTGTCAACAACATCTATAGCTGCTAATTATGATGACAAAGGATTGATAGATTTTAATCGAACTAAAAATGAAATAGCCCTTCTCAGTCCCAATGATGTCGCTATTGGAAATCGTATTGAAATTCGATTAGGTTACGCTTATTCCGAACAAGAATTTGAAAAAATGAATACTGCCGATAGTGACCCCAATCTGGATGTTGTCTTTACCGGGTTTATCACTTCGGTTTCTGTAGATACACCATTAGTATTGGAATGTACTAATATGGCTCATATTTTGGCTTCTGTCAGCACCCCAAATATCTCAGCTAAAGCCACTTTAATGGTAAAAGATTTTTTAGATGATGATGGAGAGTATCACCTATTAAAAGATACCGGTATTCCATTGGCTGCATCAAGTAAGGGGTCAACTATTGCTGTCAGTGGAGGTTCTATCAGCAATAACCTTACCATTGCTGATGTCTTGACTGAATGGAATAAGAGTGGTGTCCTTTGTATGATGGAAACTAAATCAGATGGCAGCGTTCAGCTTAGAGTTGGTCTCACTTACTATGCCGGTAAAGGTGGAGGCGGTTTGCCTAACAATGATAAGAAATATATCACCTATAATGGTGGAAATAATACTATCAAGCTCATCCAATTTGATTGGGATGTTGCACAGGATAAGCTGACACTTAAACGCAATGATAAGAAATATCTCGCTGTAGAAGCCCAGGGGCGAACCAAGGAAAATCAGTTCTTTAAGCTGACTGTACGAAAAAATCCAGATCCGGATGACGAAGGGTGGATGATTGATACTGATAGTCAGTTCCAGATTGTCAATCGACGTAAGGTAAAAGATCGTAAGAAAATGAAATTCATTAATGGTACTTGGAGCACCAAACGAATTGAAGGACATCTTACTGATGCTGCCAAACTTGATAAGTATAACGTAATACATTATCTATCCACTAAGGTAGGAATTACTGAAGAGGAATTAATCGAAGAAGCCAAACAATATTGGGCAAACTACAATCCCAATGGCATCTCAGGCTCAATAGTCATCTTTGGCGATTTATTTATTAAACCAACCGAAATTGTAGGATTGATTGATGTACGTCAGCCTGAGAAAAATGGATATTACTATGTTGAAGCTGTAAATACCACCTTTGGAGTAAATGGCTATCGCAGAGAATTATCCATTCCATTCAAAATAGCAACATTCTCAAAAACCGTTCAAATCATATAATATATGTCTCTTCAACATGAAATAAATAAAGTGTCTGGCGATGTACGTCGATTCATGGGTCAGATTGCTCGTCAAGGTATGACTGATATGAATGGCGCGGTTCGAGGCACTAAAAAGATATATGGTTATGTCTGTGCTATCCATGAAGATGGAGAATTAGCCGGTACAGTAGATGTTCAGGAGTTTAATTATGAACCTGATGAGTACCCGATTATGGGCACCGGACATCATAAAGGTGTGTTCCTGTCAGCAATTCAAAACAATCAGAATGGTGTTTTGATTGTGCCAATGTTGTATTCCGAGGTTACTATCATTCAAAATCCTATTGATGGAAATGAATATGTGATTATGTATAGTCACGCTCAGACTATCAAACACATTGCTCATTCCATTGAAGGTGAAGACAAGGGAGAAATCGAAATTGGAGTTTTTGAAACTGAAAAGCCCGTTGAGACGGATGATGGTCTTGAAAAAGACTATGACCAATTAGAGCCCACCAAGAATAAAGCAAACACAATCTATAAATCCACATCAATTACTGATCAGGTCGTATCTCCAGATGATGAAATTGGATTTAAGGAAGAAAAAACAGTTGAACATAAAATCATTACTGTTGGTGATACCAAAATCTCTATTGATGGTGAAAATGTCAGCATTGAAACCAGTGGTAAGGTTGCTTTTATTATCGGGGGCACTACAATCACTGAAGAGGATGGATCAGTAAAAATCAAAACAGACAGCTGCGAAATAAAGGGTTCTGACATCAAAGTGGATGGTGGTAATGTCACAATAACTGGCGGCAATCTTAAAACCAAAGGTGTCAGCAGCACTGATCTTCAAGGCCCGTTCAATGCCATTAAAGTTTGTCCTTTCAGTGGTGCGCCTCATTGTGGTTCATCTGTAAGCGGAACTTAATATGAGCAAGTCAGCATTTGCACAAACCATTATCGCTAAACTTAAAGGGTCGATAGGCACTTCCGGTAAAGATTATACTTCTGGAAGTGCTTCTGCTGCTATGAGTGCAGTAGCCGCCGGTATTACAGAATATCTTATAGCTCATACGACTGTGACCATTGTTTATTCAGGAATAGTAGCATCTGCATATCCTTATCCCGACCCAGTTGTTACTGATACATTCAAAATTGTAGGAAACTGCACCCCTCCCAGTCCTTCAAACGGTTTTGATAGCTGGATAAAACAGATAGAGAACAATATTATAGCAGGGTTTCAACTTGCTCCAACAGGTAAGGCAGGTGTCGTATTTCCTCAGAAGCCATTCTTAAATCCTAAAATTACCACAGTACAAGGCAATCTAAAATCGACACATGATGTCGGCGATACAGACCCTCAGCAAAAAGTTTGGGAAGTTGTCTGTGGAGGTATCATGGACTGGATTAACGGCATTGCCAAAAACACAATGCCCGGAGGCGCGTCACGTCCATTAGCACCTTCTTCCGGCACCGCTTCCATTACCAAAATAACTATCACTTGATCAGCTTCAATAGACTATTATAGATAAACAACAGTCGATAAATATGGTAAGAGACTTAATTTTGAATATGAAGGAACGTGACTTGTCTGTGGAGGACAAGTCAAATGCCTCTGTACCAGTATTCGACTCACTGTGGGGCAACATATTTGATGAAGATAAAGAAATTGATATTCTCATCTGCAACATCATAATTCCTGAAGCATATTGGAGTATTATTCAATATGATAATGGAGAGCTGATATGTCGGTTTACATCAGCCTACATGCCCAATACCAGCAATTTCAGAATCCGACTGGTTGCATTGCGTAATGGAAAGTATTATGTTTTCAGTAATATCAGGGGAGAATTTGGTCTGCCTGTTAACAGTTATGTTCTTAGCAAGAATATAGCAGCACCTATTTCAGCCTGTATGCTTCCATTTATCGACATTCATGGTGAGTTCATTGTCAAAATGGTACAAAACAGTAAGTCTGAGGTTCTGGATAAAGCATATATTTATTCTGCTAAAAGCACTGACCTCAGTATTAATTACAGTGATGACCAGGCTTCTCAGTTATTGACATTATGTGCTCCCGGGAAAAGTTACAGATACCCCACTACAGGTGTTGGAGCTACCAAATATCTGAATTGTGTAGTGGCTCATTCCGATTTACAAAAAGTTCTGGAAGCTCAGTTTGATGCTGATAAAAAACCTATTCAGGATGCTGATTTCGACAATGAGACCGGCAAACTCGATGTACTTTTTAGTCCTGAAAGAGAAGAAATTGACACTGATTTGGAAGATGTGGATAACCTGAACCTTCAATTCTTCAGCTTATTTACAGATGAGTATGTGCGTAGGAATGTAGTGCTTAATGGGCTGTCAGATACAGACTTTATGGAATTGCTAAATGGCTATCCGTATGTTCTAAACATTCTGATATTCACAGATTATACTACTACATCTTCTCGTATTGCCAATACGGTTGTCGCCGGACAATTTAATGGTGTAGGTGATATTATCCCCAGTGACAAATATTATATCGTCTCAGCTACATTGGAGGCTAATACCATTGTCATGTTTGATGATGAAAAAGAAGATGAAGTGAAAGACGCTCCAATATTTATCATCAATGATAATGATGAGACAAGGCTATATACCGCACTGGTTGAACAACCTTATTGGCTTACTGAAACATGCCATAAGTGCTTCATATTAAAACGAAGGTCAACAGTAAAGTATATGATCCGTCAAGACCAATTCCGTCAAGGTAAGGGTCTTTACATCATTCCTCAGACAAGTGCCAACATCAAAAATATGTTGGGATTAGTACAGGACATCAACACCGGTCGATTACTTGGTATCGTTTCCAACAGCACCAATATCAGTGATATGACTATGGATGAAATTACACAACACATTTATGCCACTCAAATAAACCAATAATATGAATAATGATAATATTGTCAAAATTGGTACCGCCCTAAAGTGGAGAAACACCTTCGACATTACCAAAAAATATTATCAGGAGAACGTGGTCACAGTTTGTGGCTGTGTCTTCAGATGTAAGGTATTGCAAGCACAGGGGAAATCTCCAGTTACGATTACGGATAACCAGGGCCATATAGTCTATACCAATACAGACGTATGGGATGTGCTGGTTGATATGGCATACTATTACAACTTTGCCGTTGATACCAAGAAACTTACGCAGGAAACGCTGGATTATGTCAAACAACTTGATAAAGCTATTAAAAAGCAGCAAGAAGAAATTCATGCTATTCAGGAAGATGATAAAAAACAGTGGGAACACATCAATGCAATCGAAAAAACCAATGAAGAGCAGCAGCGCGAAATAGATTCTGTCCTTGACACAATCAGCTGTTTTAGCGAAGGCATTTGGATTGATACATTGCTTTGGAGCAACGAAACAGTATGGGATAATAACAAATATGCCATTACTGATGACTTACAGCGTCAAATCAACGAACTGACTGATCATCATAACAAGGATATAACCGATATTAATAACCATATCGACCAGCATGAGAAAGATCAGAAAATATATCAAGATACGACTGACGCCAAGCTTTTGGTTTTGGCTTTGGGCGCTAAAACAACTCTTAGTGTCACTCCCAACGTGGTTCATAAGGGCGTTGAGACGAACATCACATTAAGAGCAAAGGTCAATATTGATGACGATATTGATAACCTGAGTATCTATCAAGGGCAAAGACTTGTGGATTCTTCTAAAGTGCAAAACCTATCGCATCAGATGCCTATATCTACTAATGTGGATGTCCTATTTAGAGCTGAAACTGAATATAAAGGGCTTGTGCTCCCTGCCAGTGTAACACTATATGCCAGATACCCGATATATTGTGGATTTGGTGCAACTATTTCTGACATTAAAAATTCCAGTCATCAAATCAGTGCAAGAACATCCGCAGCCGGCAATTATAGGACAATCAACACAAAGAACAATCAACGATATTATATCCTTGTTCCAGTGGATATTGCAGCATTAAGTGATTTCACTATGGGTGGCGCACCTTATGTGATGAACAGCCGGAAACAAACATTTGATAATGTGGAATACAAAATCTATGAATCCGGCGCAGTATATAACGCTGGTGCCGAAGTAAACATAACCGCAAAATAAGAACACAATGGAAATCGCAAAAGGTAAAATAGGCAACGCCTTAACCAGTACCGCTTCAGACCATGTTGTTGCGGTTACGGCAGATATCTATGATGAAAAGCAAGAGCGTTATCAGGAGGATATTAATGAATATCTTCTGAACCATGCTAACGACATTAACGATTCTCTTTGTTGCTTCAGTGAAGGGATATGGGAAAACAATCTCTATTGGAGTAATGTCGCTATATGGGATAATAACAAATATGCCCTGACTGATGCGTTATCTGAGAGGATTAATACTCTTTCAGAGACACATCAAACAGATACAAAGGCTATTAATCAGCACCTTACTGAAATTGATGAGGCATTACTTCAAAACGGTAGAAAGCATGACGCTTTCAATACACATCTGGAAAAACATGACGGGGAGATTAAAGCCCTTCAGAAGCTGATAGCAGAGCATGATCAGCAGATAACTGATTTGCTCTATGCCTTGTCTTGTTTTAATTCTGGGCAGTGGGAGAATGACTTCAAATGGAGCAATGAAACTCTGTGGGAAAATTCCAACTTCATGTGTAATACGTTTGAGGATGTTTATCATCTAATTGAAGAACATCAGCAAGCCATTACTCAGCTTTCTAATAGGATCTCTGAAGTTCAAAAAGATGCAGCCGATACATTAAAGGGTATCAACTCCACCTTCGATGGGTTCAGAAAAGAGCATGACGCTTTTAGAAAAGAACATCAGGAATTTACTAAAGAGCATGATGCTTTCCGTACAGAACATCAAGGCTTTACCAGCAAGCTTGATAATCTGGATGCCAGAGATATTGAACAGCAACGAGAGATTGATACATTGCTTTATCGAATCTCAATTCTCACCAATGGTCAATGGGATAACACCCTCTTATGGATTAATGATTCAAATTGGGTTAACTATAATGAAAGTGCCGGATGCGAATGTCCTATAGATACTGGAGAGCAGCTTGAGACACTTCATGACAATATTGCTAATTTACAATCCGGATTAAGCGAAACGGACACCAAAGTAGCGAACAATGAAGCAATCATTGCTCAACATCAAGATAACCTTAGTAGCTTAAATGCCGCTGTCGATAATAATTCTTCTGAAATAGAAGAAATTAAACAGGCGGCTGTTAAAGAACATCGAAGTGTTGCATATCAGTTCCGAGCTCTTGGGCGAGATCAAGCTGCTCAAGATGAAAAAATAGCCAAAATTGGTGAACACTTTAACTGCTTTGCTGATGGTATCTGGAATGATATGTTCATCTGGGATAACGAGCAGTTATGGGCGAATCAGACCGGTGTGCTTAAAGAAGCTCTGGACGATCTTCAGTCCTCTCTTCATGATACACGTCAAAAGCTCCATGAAGCGAATGAGGATATAATGACTAACCTCTCGCTTATCCAAGCTAACCATCAGCTTATTGAAAACAATACAGAAGCAATTCAAGAGAATGAAACTGCTATCAATGATCTCAGAGGTCAGTTTGGATGTGTGGAGCAAGGTGAATGGGGCAATCCATATTTTTGGAACAACGAAGATCTTTGGATTGACAACCCCAATGGCTTAGTAGAAGTAGAAACCGAAGTGATTGAGCATAACAACCGTATCACAGTCCTTGAAGCTCAATTCGCATCGTTCATGCAGCAGTTTACCGCTCAACAATCTATTATATCACAGCAGCAGGCACAGTTGGAAACGCTCATGGATTGCTTTACTGTGCTTAATGTCGGTAAATGGCAAAATCTGCTGTTATGGGATAATACATCCAAATGGTCAGATACCTTGATTACTGAAGCTGCCGGTGATAGTGGTGTGGCTTCCGTAGCAGTGAAATCGTATGACCCTGAGACAGCAACCGTATCAATATAAAAGCTCTAAATACGAGGGAGTTAAGACTCGTATAATCTATAATAATAAACCATATTCAAAACATGGCAGATCTTAAAGTAACTCGTTTTGTCATTGATGGAAAGACCTTCGTTATCCCGGCTGCTGCTGCTGATCAGAATGGTCTTATGTCAGCCAATGACTTTAACAAACTTGCTGGCATCGCAACTGGCGCTCAGGTAAACGTGCTGGAGGGTGTGAAAGTAAATGGTGTTGCACTCAGCATCGCATCAAAAATTGTTGACCTTATCATTGGGACTGGCACTGCTAATGGCTCTATCTCAGTCGCTGGGGTTGACGTACCAGTTAAAGGACTTGCTGCATTGGCATATAAAGCTAATATCTCAGCAGATGACCTTAACGAAGCCTTAGCAGCGGTTATTAATGGAAAAGCTGAAAGCTCTACCGTAGCCGCTCTTAGCGGTAAGATTGACGTTCTTAATGGTTCCGGCACCGGTTCTGTGTCAAAAGCTATTACAGACGCTTTCAATGATTTTGCTACCAAAGTTTCTGACGATGGTGTTGTCAATTCATACAAAGAACTTATCGACTGGGCGGCTACTCATGGTGGCGAAGCAACGCAGATGGCTGCTGCTATCACTAACATTGAGAATCTTCTTATTGGTATTGGAGGCGATGGCAATCCAGCCACTGTGAACGCCGCTATAACTGCCGCCATCAACAACTTGAACATTGGTAACTATTATACCAAGACTGAGACCAACACTGAACTTGATAAGAAAGTCGATAAAGTTGCCGGCTATGGTCTTTCCAAGAATGACTTTACCGATCCCTTGAAGTCTAAACTTGAAGGTATTGCCGCCAACGCAACGGCTAATAAGTATTCTTATGACACTGCTACTCAGACTTTAACACTCACCGGTTTCTCTGCCGCAGAGTAACTGACACTAAACAATCATCGCAATGGCAGATACAAACACGAATATCTTACAAACGCTTAAAATTGACGGCAAGAATTTTAATTTAGCCTGCTGGGAACAGCTTGGGCTGACTAAAGATTATATGATTGCTCTTTTAAGCCGTGATGAGTACACTCCCGTTGCGAACCAACAGCCCACCGACACGCATACGCTTTATACAGATCCGGCAAGTGGAAATCTCGCAGGTTTCCATCCGGGTCAGTGCGTGATTTATCCAGATTCAGATATACCTGATGGCTGGGGTTTATCCATAGCTAAAAATGTAACCACAAACGCCCAGGGTGTGCCCACCAAAGTAAGTTGGTATCACGCCACTGATGTTGAAAAACGTCTTACACGTTTGGAGGAAAAAATGACCATAACACATGATGGTGTAATCGGTACTGGATTGTGGATCAATGAGTATCCGTGGCAACAGGACGCTGTGTGGGATAACGGGAATTAGTGTTTTTACAAATCAATACTATTATATAAAAAACTAACAGTTTTAATACATTTAACAACATGGCAACAGAAAAGCAAATTACAATGGACACGGACTGGGGTGCCAAGGGCGCACAGCTTACCGGTGCTCAGGTTCAGGCTTTCATCAAGGGTCAGCTTCAGTCTCTGCATGACAAAGATGCAACCCTTCAGAGTCAGCTTAACAATCTGAACTCAGATCTGGGTGACGCCAACCCCCAGCTTCAGGCAGCTACAGATGGCTGTTTTGTAACCTATCATCGCAAAAGCGATAATTGGCCTCTTGCTGTACCTCACTGGAAATGGCCCGCTCTTGAACAGGCAGGTGAGGTTGCAGACGGTGTGCTTGTACTTATTGACGGTCAGGCTCCTATCATTGTAGCACCTACTCAGTCCAACCTCAAATGGTCAAAGAACGCTATTGCGGTCAATGCTGATACCGGCGGTGACTATACCAAGGCGTATGTGGATTATACCGGCAAAACTCGCACAGCAGCTATCATGGCTAAGGGTGTCGAACTCTTTGGTGAAAACGAAGAGGAATGGACTCAGTATGCTCCCGCATGGTGTAATGCTTATGATCGTTCTTATAACAAGGGCGATGAAGCCGGCACTATGATTGGCATCGGCGCAGGTAAATGGTGGCTCCCGTCTATAGCGGAACTGCTTACCATTTGGAAGCACAAATATGCAATCAACCTTTGCCTCTCAGTCATTTCTGGCGCCAGCCAGCTTTCTGAGAGCTGGTACTGGTCCAGCACTGAGCACTCGGCGACGTACGCTTGGAACTTGTACCTGAGCGTCGGCGACCTCTACACCTGGAACGATAAGGTGCAGGGCAGCCGCTACGTCCGTGCCGTGGCAGCATTTCATTAACCCTTTATCTCTTCAACCCTTTAACTCTTCGGAGCGTAGCGACGAGCGAGCGAAGCGAGCATAAGGGTTGAAGAGATTCACCTATTCAGCTTATCTCAAAGTAAATTCGCCGACTTAGGAAGGTTCAGGATTATGTTCCAAGGCTTTAAGTTAAGTAAATAAGTGAATGAGGGTAAAGTAGTTAAGGGGTTTGGTGTATTTGGCTTGGTATTAAACAAATACACGAATTGATGAAAATCAGTTTTGTTATAAACAACTGTTGCGATGGCTTTATCCAACGAATTGCCGGTTTACGTTGAAACCTATCATTATATTCAAGCAGTGCTTGATACTCATAAAAATTTTCCAAGGGATATTAAACATACCGTTGGTCAAGAATGGATCAAGAGAGTGATTTCATTGCCTACATTCATTGTGCGGGCAAATATGTTCAAAAGTGAACGTGAAGCCTATCTCACTGATTTCATTTGTGAGTTTGAGTATTGCAAATTGATAGTTAGACTGGCTGGTGATAACCGTTGGATAAGCCGGAAGCAACAATCAAATCTCATGTATTTGGAGGCAGCTATCGGCAAACAAGTGACAGCATGGAAGAACGCATCGAAAAAGAGGTATCGAAAGCGGGAAATTGCTGAAGATGGCGATTGATCGGTGCAACGCACAGAGTATGGAAGTTTAAGGATGACCATAGAGTATGCGCTTCCGTGAGAAATGGGGGTACTACTGCCATAAGTAGTTAAGAATAAGACAACGTACCCGAAACACTGAGAACTCGGCGACGAACGCTTGGAACTTGAACCTGAACGACGGCAACCTCAACAACTGGAACGATAAGGTGCAGAACAGCAACTACGTCCGTGCCGTGGCAGCATTTCAACGAAAGGCATAATTGCGATAGATAACACAAATATAATGGCATTATCACTTTTAGTGCTGATATGGTGACGTATGAGGATTTGGTAGAAGCCTATTTAGATTGTCGTGTACATAAGTCGCGGACAAACAACTGCATCAAGTTTACTCTTGATGTGGAAGGCAATTTGTATGATATGATGCAAGCCATCAATAACAGAACATATCGACCTCGACGTTCCATTTGTTTTGTTGTTAGCCGCCCCAAATACCGTGAGGTTTTTGCCGCTGATTTTGCGGATCGAATAATTCATCATTATATCAGGCTTCGTTTGGAGCCATTGATCGAACAAGAATTTAATGACAGAACATTTAATTGCCGCGATGGTAAAGGTACTTTAGCAGGTGTAGATCAGCTGAAGCAAGATATAATTGAATGTTCAAACAATTACACAAAAGACTGTTATGTTGCTACCGTTGATATTAACAGTTTCTTTATGTCTATCCCTAAAAAGTTAGTGGAAGATTTGGTAATCCGGTTGATTGATGAGAAATACACTGGCGATGATAAAGATGATTTAAGATTTTTATGTCATGTTGTATTAAGTCACTGTCCTGAAGAAAACTGTATAAGACAATCATCAATTACCATGTGGAATCATTTGCCCGCAAGCAAATCGTTATTCACTAATGGCGAAGGATTAGGGATGCCGATTGGTAATCTACCTTCTCAGATGTTCGCCAATTACCTCTTAAACTCATTAGACTGGGCTATCGAAAAAGAATTTGGCATTAAATATCACGGAAGATATGTTGATGATATTTACCTCATCTCAGAAACCCCGGAAGCAATACTAAACGCTATTCCTAAAATACGCATCAAATTAGAATCATTGGGTCTAAAATTATCTCCCAAGAAATTCTATATGCAACATTATACCAAAGGGTTGGATTTTACCGGTGCCGTTGTAAAACCAGGCAGAATTTATCCCTTGAACCGCACAGTAACCAATTTTAGGCATAGTATTCATCGCTTGAATCAATGCAAAACTAAAAGTCAAATTATTAGAGCCTTATCATCAGTCAACAGCTATTTAGGTTTGCTGAGGCACTATGATACTTATGCTATCAGATATAATGGTTTGATGGAAATTGATGTAAGACTATTCAAATGGCTTTACATCCAAGGAAGCATGGAAGTAGTTAAGCTCAAAAAGAGATACCATCCCAGAAATCGTATAAGATATCGGCTTTATCACAACTATCAAACTCCGCTTTCATTACCTAAGCCGATAGCCAGATTTGAAGAAAGAGACGATAAAGCCAAGTATATTAGGATGTTGTCTGAATACACTCCAGTCGAAATACCACCAATAAGCATACTTGAAAGTCACAAAGACTATTAATAATAAATAAACATCATTTTTAATTTCAAAACAGTCCGAACATGGATCAGATTAACAACAACACATCCCCCGAAGAGCAGGAGGTTATCGCCCCTGAAGAGCACCTCATGTCGCCTGAGCAGCTTGCCGAAATGGAAGCCCTCAAGAACCAGGAACTCTATGGTAATCACGTCAAGAAAATCGGCGAATGTGCCGTAGTGACCGTAGAAGATGAGACTGTAGCTCTCGAACTGCCGATCACTTATCCCCAGCTGCTTGCAGCCCTTATCAAGCGTAAATACAACGCTGATCAGTCTGAGGCAATTACCGCCAACTTCCTGACCGCTCGTACTCAGGAGATCTCTGAAGCTAAGGCAGCAGAATATACTACCGAATACGAGACTTATCAGGCATGGCGCAATAAGTGCAAGGCTGTCGCCAAGGAAGTGATGGGTATCACTGAAGCGTAATTCACCGGCAAAAATCGGGCCGTCCTTGGATATATTATGTCCTTGGACGGCTTTTGTTCAATAGTAAACCAACATCAGAATCGCAATGAAAAGAATATTCTCCACTATGAAAGAGCGCTGGAAAGCTCAGATGCCCATATTTTTTCAATGGATTATGGGTATTGGAACCAGTGTTGCCGCTATCGCACTTGCTATACAGATGTCATTGACTTCTGGCGGAGCAACTATCCCCGAATGGTGGGAAACAATATATCCATATCTTATTGGCATAGGTGCCGGCATGACTGCTACGGCAAAATTCACTCAAAAGCATTAATCAAGTATAATGGCACAATATCAGGTCCGAAGCGGACAAAACATTTATGACGTAGCCATGACTCTTTATGGCAGTGTGGAAGGTATTTTTGACCTGTTGACAAGTAACAGCTGGCTCAACATGGAAACGCCTCTGACCTATGGGATGGTGCTTAATTACCATGAGGAGTTTGTCATCAATAAAAACATAGTAATCTGGCTGAAGGATAATAACGTACTTGTTAAGAATGGAGAACATATCTACAATTATCTTGATGTAGAAAGTTTTATCAAGAATCATATTCAATTATATCATTCAAACTTATATAACTCTCTTACACTCATGTCTTCAGATGAGCAAAACATGTACTGGGAATCTCTTTATACCCCACGTTTGGTTGTTCATCAGCAAGGTCAGACATCTAATATGATTGTCAAATTAAAGCCTGAAAAACACATGATTGTGGAATGGGGAGATTACAGCACCCCACAAATTGTTGAAGGAGAAGAAGAGTTAGAGGTAGAACATTGTTACAAAGGCAATGGTGAGCATATCATAACTCTTTATGGAGATTTTGAATTTGAAAAACTTGATCTTCGGGAGTTGAATGGTGTGTATTATCCACTGGGAACCATTTATGCAGATACCTTCCTATCAGACCTAAAAATTGAGGACTTAAATAAACTTATTATAACACAATGAGAAGTGTAAGTCAAATATATTCGGAAGCCGTCAGCACCAGAAATAATTATTTACAACTGACAGAGCTGAACACCGGGCGCAGCAACAGCAAACTCAGTATGATCAATTTGCTGACTTATGTTGTTGCTGTCTGTATCCATACTTATGAAGCTATTCTGGATTTGTTTCAGGTTAGAATAGCTGAAGTTCTCAATGGTCGTATCAATGGTACACCTGAATGGTATGCTATCATGGCACGAAAATTTCAGTATAATAGTGTCACTGAAACCGGCGATGAAATGAGGTTCAATGAAGATACCATGAAGATTGAGTATGTTCAACCAGATACTTCTCATAGAATCATTGAAAAGGCTGCATGGCAAACTGATGATAGAGCGTTGACCCTTAAAGTATGTAAAGCCAATGATAACTCCAATGAAGTCAATAATGGCATCCCATACATGCAGCTTAATGATTATGAGCTTACAGCTTTCAGAATGTTCATTCAGCAAATCAAGTTTGTAGGTGCTGACATTTATTGTGAAAGTTCACCGGGTGATATTGTAACCATTGTTGCCGATAAAAAGAATCCCATTTTTTATAATGACAGCTATGTAACAGCTGCACAAGCTCTATCTGAACTGCAACAGGCAATGATAGATTTTGCCAATGAAATGGAATTTAATGGCATGTTTTATTATCAATCGGTATTAGATGTAATCAGAAAAACTGAACATATCACTGATATCAGTAACAACATCCGCATCTATATAAGCTCATACAATACCACTGATCGCAAATATGATGAGCCGATTGAACTGATAAGTCGTACAAGGCTCAAAAGTGGTTATATCCGTTTGCTCGACACCAATTCAGTAATGACTATCAACAGTGACAATCTGACGTTGGTTCCGGCATCAAAAATGGACGAATATTTTGCATCTCTGGAAGAAGAATAAGATGATAAATATTGACTTTACAAATATTGACAACGCAAAGCTAATAGGTAGGCTATTGCCATTTTGGGCAAGGGGAAAGAAAATCTCCTTGCTCCTTCAGGCAATACTCAGCCCCATCGCATCTGCACACAATAGATTTAAGATATGGGGACTTCAGAAATTCATAGAGTGCCAAGTCACAGCTCAGAAATCATCTCTTGAATGGTATCTGAAATATCGTCTTAAATCACATTTCCAGAATGAGAATGATACTTTCTTTATCACCCAGGGTATCAATGAATCAGTATCTTGTTTCAGTAGTAATATCTGGAGAAACGGTTTGCACTGGGATAATTCCTTGCGTTGGTTTATCGACACAGAACCGTTAGTCAATATGAACATGAACCTTACTTGCATCAATACAGGTTTATGGGAAAACAGAATGTTATGGAACAATGCTTTGCTTTGGGATAATGAAAACAATGGCAAAAAATACAATGATGCTTATCTGGAATCCATTGATCAGACCAATGTATATGCTCCCGCAATAATTGATACGGTCAACTACAACCATGAAGATTATGAACGAGACATCAGAAACATTATGTCTAAGTTTATGATTAACTTCAATAAAATCAACATAATTGTCGCTGATACAGAATATTAATCAATATAACCAATAGATTATGAAAGTGTTTAATTACAAGAGCGACTATGCTCATCAGACCAGCCTCAAGAAGCAAGAAACCCAGGTGAAGGAAGAGCCGGGAATAGCAGCTACTTCGCCAATAATAACCCATGAATCCAATGTTGGAAATCAAGTTCAGAGAGGGGGAGAAGGAGAAGCTATTACAAAAGCCTCAGAAAAAACCCCTACGCAAAAAAAGACGAAAACTAAAAAAGAAACGAGGCCCGAAAGCTATCAGCCGGAAGAAACGATTTAAGTTTATCGAAACTCAGGTAGGACATTTTCTATATGTTTATGCACCATTGCAATATTGTCTTTTAATGGACTATTATCAGGCAATGAAAATGGTTGGCAGACATCAAGGTATTAGCTATAATATCATAGAAACAATCGCCCTCCATAGCGATAATCCGGCTTTCAGAACAGCTCGTTTTAGACGCGCCCTAATAGCATATCGACGTTTTGGATTAAAACCACTACGCCCTACTGGATGGACGCTTAAAGACGCATGTTACTTTGCCCGAAATAGCTTTCATGTATATGAAGCTATAAAAAGATGCACCGAGTGAATTGCCCGGTGCATCTTTCTTAAAATTTTTTCCTATTTGAAAATATTGAATTATAGATAATTTTCACTTTAGGCGGTCCACTGACAACAGTACCGCAAGGACAATCAGATTGTATTTTTGATTTTTTATTTGGATTATACCATTCTCTTTGGGCTTTATCTAAATCTGATTTACTTCCGATGTAAAAATCACGCATCCGTGGGTTATCACCTACATTATGACAATATTCTAAATGTTTTCTCCACTTAGGTAATTGTATTGTCTCACCACAAAGCCGGCATTTTATGTCTGAGATTTTCTTCTGCCGCGCTTTCTTTTTAGATTTTGCCACAGAATTATTGACCCTGGACCGGTCTCTTAAACACAAAATTAATTGTATTGGTACGAGTGTTTCCACCATCTTCCGACTGAGGGAATACTGTTTCCTGGGTCGTATAAACATTAACCAATTCCCAACCTTCTTTACCATCAAGATTAAGAGAATTGGGAATAGCAGTTGTTTCAGGGAAATACAACGACTGAGAATCACTCAGGGTAGTAAGAGCAGCTTTATCATTAGGGCTATATGCTGTAGGGAGCTTGGAGCCTGTAAATGTAACAATCTTATATTCCCATTGTTGTATAGTTTGATTAGCTGTATCGGTTTTACAGCTGGCAAATGATAATGCCATTAAGAAAAAGAATATCAACTGTTTCATAGTCATTTTGAATTTGTTTTACTTACATTGTTTCAAAATGACAATGACCCAAGCGAAAAGCGTAGAGTCATTGCCCTTCGCGTCGTGGTTCACCACAAACCATGCTCTATAAGGCAGACCCTACGCTATGCGCAGACCTGCCTAATATAGAGCAAAGCCTTCTTCTTATCAGAGGTGGTGATTTCGACGCGAATTAGGCTCTTATGTCATTTCCTATACTCAAGGTAAAAGGAAACGCTGCAAAATTACTAAAAAACTTGCCTCCCACAAAATAAAAAAGCACAGCATCCTAAAAATCAGACGCTATGCTTTTAGAGCTATCTCAGGGATTTGGTGATGTCTCTCAGATATTCACCTTCTACCCGATATAATCGTTGATTGGTTTTTGGTGATTTAAGATCTCCCAACTTCTTAATGTAGGGACCAAATTTCAAATAATCAAAATTTTGGTATTCAGTGAACACCGTGATAGTCTCATCACCACTATACCATCCTATTTTTAGATATGGATAATATTTTCTAACATGCCCGGCAAGCTCATTTACTTCATCAGGAGCAATATCACCACCCATAAAAATGATACAGGTTATATCGTCTCCTAATGAATCAAGGAACATATTCACGACTTCTTTGGTTAATTCTTCTCCTTGATTCTCCTGAAGTTTAGGAGTTTTACAACCTTTACATCTGAACGGACAACCGGATATGTAAATCACAAGAGACACCTCATTAGGTATCTCCTGTGATTTTACTATAGCGTCTTGATACCTCAGCATTGTTAATTGCATTTGGAATATCCACATGAAGAACAGGTCATACATCCTTCAGACATGCTCAACTCTTCACCGCATTTAGGACATCTGGGATTTGCCACATCTTCAGTCTTAGCATTGGATTTTATATGATCCACAACTAAAGTAGTCTGATTATTAAGTTTCAATTCTTTTTGAAGCTCATTATACATCTCAGTAAGTGCATACCCAATCGCTACAGGACAGGACGAACCTTTCGATGTATCATTCTTAGTGGCTTTACGGACTGCATAAGAAGGACATGTGCCGGCGCTCTTCAGCTGATCGACAATATCTTCTATCGCAATATTGCCTCTTGCTGCTAACGATACCATGCGTGACAGTCCCACCATAAACAAAGCGCAACCACCCTGGGAGCCCTTACTAAAGTAGGTTTCCAGCAGCTGTCCAGTGTGACGGTCAAAGAAAGCGGTCAGATGAAGGGTACCACAGCCAGTAATAAGTGTACGCTTACGACCGATACAATCATCAGATGCTTTTTTGATTTTAGTAGGTGCAGTATTCTCCGGCTCCTTTGTATCAGTTGATAGAATTGCCTGTCTCTGACAGCCGTCTCGCCATATCGTTATACCTTTTAACCCTTTCTTCCAAGCAAGAAGATATAGGTTGGCTACATCATTAATTGTGGTATGATTGGGAAGGTTAACTGTGGAGCTTATAGATGCGTCTATATAAAGTTGTAACTGAGCTTGCATATCAATACGCTCCTTATATCCGATTTCATTTGCATAAACAAAATAATCAGGCAGAGTAGTGGAGCCAGTAGCTTTTTTGAAGTCTGATACAATTTTGGCATCTACTTTATAAACAGTTTCCTCTTTATTTAGAGAAACAGTGCGACGATTATATGAGAAAGCATAGTTTGGCTCAACGCCAGTACTTACCTGAAGCATTGTACCGATTGTACCAGTGGGGGCACAAGTAAGCAACTGTGAGTTATACAAACCATACTCCAAAATCTCATTCATTACCTCTTCAGACAAATGAAGATTCTTAATAAAGTCTGAATCGACAATGGCTTTTTTGATTTCTGGAGTGCAATTAGGGAAAGCCCCTTGTTCCTTAGCCAGCTGTAAAGATGTGAGAACGGCATTAGTAGCAATGAGATGGTAGATTTCTTCCACTACTGCCAATGCTTCGGGGGAGCCATACTTCAGACCTAACATGATTAAGGCATCCCCCAATCCCATTGTGCCCAATCCAATCTGTCTCCAGCCTGCAACAGAATCACGCTGCTCCTGAAGAGGATGTAATGACAGCCCTTCCATAAGCACTTCATTTAAGGCTTTGACTGCACACTGTACGGCAGATTGTAATGCCAGATAATCAACCTGAGCATCACATGTAAATGGCTTATTGATGAACTTCGATAGATTAAGACTACCAAGCAGACATGAACCGCCAGCCGGCAGGGGTTCTTCAGCACACGGATTTACACCAGCATATTTGAATCCTGAGTTTTGCAACAGATTGTAATTTGAGATGCGATCCCAATATAATATGCCGGGTTCTGCCATTTCCCAATTACGTTTGGCAAGGAGCATGAACACGTCACGAGCGTTGATGACCTTTGTGATTTCTGACCCATCTTCCATATTGAAGTGAAGAGTAAAATCAGAATTAGCCTCGACCGCTTCCATAAATTTATCAGTTACTCGTACCGATATATTTGCTTTGGTACAAACATTCAGGTCAGATTTGAGATTGATAAATTCAATTAAGTCGGGATGTTCACAAGAAATGCTGATCATTAAGGCTCCGCGCCTTCCTTCTTGCCCTATCAGACCTGTAATGTAGCTATACAAGTCCATGAAACTGACTGTTCCAGACGTGCTTTTTGCGGCATTATTGACCGGAGCATTTTTGGGACGAAGCTTGCTGACATCAAGTCCACATCCACCCCCATAACTGAAGGTTCTTGCAAGTTTGGCTCCAGCCTCAAAGATCGACTCCAGTGAATCTTCCGGAGGGGTTAAACAATAGCAGTTACTGTAAGTGATTTTTCTATCAGTCACTCCACGGTTTGACAGAATACGACCGGCAAATATGAATTTCTGCTGACGGATAAGATTTTTAATACACTGATTAGAGCCGGAAACTCGTTCCAGCCATTGTTCAAAGGTTTCATTACCTTGACGATACTTATTCTTCCATATTGTTATTGGAAGCTCCTCGCCATTTAGCCATTCCTCGACAGTCATTCCATCAGGAACTTTTGCCGGTTTGCCATCCTTGGTGATAATATTGGTTGTTTCCATGTAATGATGAGTTAGCACCAGATAGACTATTCTGCCTGGTACTCAATAATAGACTAAATGAGTTGGAAGAAATGTTTAAGGGCAAGTATCATTTCACTAATCTCCTGAACTGTGAGAACTTGAAGATGATACCCCATTATATCTGAGTTTGCGGGCTTAAAGTCCGACATAGATAGTTGTGCAACTTGCCCGCGCATGAATTGGTATTCCTCCTTAGAAAGCGGTTCTTCATTGTTGCTCAATCTATGAAGCAAATAATTTACCAGATTAGGAACATAGAATTGGGATTCATTTTGGGAATCATGAACATCTTGGATTTTTGATTTGATTAAAACCAAAACCATTGGTAAGATCGCTTCAATAGCCTGATAATCCTTTTTGATATTATGGTTCTCTATGATAAGCTGCATATGCTGGAGCTGATCGAGAGTGAGATTATTCGTTTTCATCTTCGACTTCCTCCTTTTGTTCCAGTTCATCAATCTGAGAAGAAAGAACTGTTTGCACATACTCCATCTCTTCCATTTCTTTCATAAGTCTGCTTACTTGTTCACCCTGAAGCCAGTTCAGAATGATGCTCCATGTAAGTGCTAACAACAGAACTACGATTAGCACATTTTGCTTTTGCTGTTTCATAATGTAGTCTTTTATGAAACACTGCTTTCATCACCTGCACTCATGCGTGCGCTAAAAAATATTCATTGCGGTAGTTTACGAACACAGTTACCCCTTATAGGGGGTTAAACTGAAGTTTCGCCCTACTCGCTGTGCATTGCAATTCATTGCGTACAGTTATACTGTTGCACAGGGCAAGATCTTATTTTAAGTCGCATCTGCCTAATGAAGAATAATGCGGTTCTTCATTCCTACCCCGCGACTCTCGCTATATCCCTGCGAGTTTCAGACGTGCCCGGTGGGTTGTGACTATGCCGTCAGCACCATAGGTGTTCTTGAAGTTATCTCTCGGCTTATCAAGCCTTGGCATTATCATTTGCCGCTCCCTATGGATTATGCGTCCAAGAGTGTTTTCTCTATTTACCAACGACTGCTTTCTACATTAGCTTAGTTTCATCTATCTGTGCATCGTTGTTGTGCCAGATTGCCATGTCACGGAAGCTAAAGGCCCGCTACGGTGTTTGAGTTGATACTGGTTGTTGCTTGAAACACTCAAAGCTGCTTCCAGACAATGTTAGGAAGTAAGGGGATATAAAAATGCCCCGCAAACTGAAGTGACGATCATTTGCGGGGCATTTGCAATATAGGAACGGATGCGTTTAGCAATCCGAATATATTTCATATCTTCGCATTGCTGAATCGTCACTTCCAACATTGCGATGCAAAGGTAATGCAATATTTTGGATGCTGCAAATATTTTTGTGGAAAATTTAATTATACCCCTTGATTTTAACATTTGAGTATATTGCATCAATATTGCAATTATAATGTTCGCGTGTGCGCGAGGGCAACAATACTGTACATTAAAATACACATTAATATACTGCAAACCACAGTATTAGAGAAATAATGATATTCAGGTATAAAAATTTTTCAAAAAATATTTTGTGGGTTCAGATATGTTTTATAACTTTGCCAGCGAAAGTAACAGTAACAACATCTAAAACCAATCGAATGAACGATATGAAAACATGATTAAAGGAAAAGGCAAGCTAATGAAGGTAGCTGGGCATACCGTGATAGACGAGTTTAAGAAAGCCTGTGAAAAGCTGCCCGATAATGACAATTATCTTTTTGTCATTTGCGATGACACTCGAAATAGGAATTTGCCCTATCTTTCCTATTTTTTCTCGGTAGTGTTAAAATACATTTCAGATTCATTACCGGATCATCCCAGCACTACCGCTCTCTACAAGTATTTTGAGGATATGTTCGCTCCGATTCATACCGTCAAAATAAACAACCGGCAGTTTCGATACTGCGAACTAAAATCGGAGAAAGCAAGTGATGTCAACGATGTTATAGAGAAAGTCGTTGAATATGCCCTAAAGGAATGGGGCATTGAGGTTCCACGGCAGGAGGATCTTAAAGATCCGGAAATGCGGGAACTGCATAGCCAAGCCTACTTGAATCAAGAGGTTGATTGGAGCAATTTTATCTCTTCGCGCAAATTATCTAAAGATGAGCGAAGAAACAAGAAAACTGAGCGCATTTGAAGCGTTCCAGCAAACCCAGCTTACTTTTGCTGAAGCAGAAGAAAAAGCTAAACAAGAAGCCGGCGCCCCCAAGGTTGACAGATTCCGTATTGGTGAGGACGGCGAGTATGTAATCCGTATATTGCCTCTGGCTCCAAGTTTTGACAATGAGGGCAATATCCTTCCGATGGATCGTAAGGGCTATGAATATGCCGTTCATCAATTCTTCTTGGGCATTAAGGTCCCCAGCAAGAAAGGTAAAACTAAAAAAATCAGTATCCCGGTTATTCGTACCACTGATAAAGAAGTGGGATATTCTGTTGACATTCTTGATGCCTATGTCAAGATTGCCAAAGAAATGTATGCAGATGACAACGATCTTGTTAAGCTGCTTTCCAGTTCTTCGTATGAAGGCGGTATTCGCTGGAACTATCAGCACGCAATCATGGTACTGGATGTTTCCAGTGATAAGGAACGTGCAAAAGGTCCGCAGTTGTGGCAATGCTCGCATAGTCAGTATAAGGACATTGATGCGGCAAAAATGCGTCTTTGGAAAGAACTTCGTGAAGAAGGTCAGGAGACATGCCCTATCAGTGGGTTCACCGATGCTTATCCAGTTAAGGTAATCCGCACTACAACCAATAACAAGACTGAATATAAGGTAGAAATCGGTCGTAAGACAGTTGATATCAAGGAAGAAGAAGCTGAAAAGCTGCTGGAACTTCCTCGTATCCCGGAACAACTCTATCGTTATACCCGCTATCAGCTTGAAGCTACTCTTGTGTTCCTGGAGCAGTATGATCAGGAGCATGGAATGGAAGTTTGCAAAGAGCCGGATTTCGTGGAAATCGTCGATAAGCTCAAAGGCGAACTGTCCGCAGATGATACTTCGCATTTTGACCTTGCAAATGCTACCAATAAGGATAACGGCAAGGATGAAGTTACTCTGGATTCTCTGTATGCCGAATACGACGCCATTGTCGATCAGGGCTTGAATGAGAAATCCGAAGAATACCAGGAGCTTCGTGAAAAAATCCGTCAGTTTATCGAGGATAAGGGTCTTGACGTGCGCATTTCGCGTACCAAGAACAACCTTCAGCTTCTTGAAGAAATCGAAGAAGTGATGGATTCACAAGCTTCTCAGCCTAAAAAAGAAGAAAAAGAAGAACCGGCACCGGCTCCTGCACGTCGTAGGGCTCCAAAACCCAAAGTAGAAGAACCTGAAGAGGATCCTGAAAATGAGCCGGAAGAAGAACAGACAGCATCAGAAGAGCCTGTGAAAGAAGCTCCAGCAACCCCTGAACCTCGTCGCCGTCGCGCTCGTCCGGGCAGTGAAGCAGAAGCAGCTCCCGAACCTACTGTTGAAGAACCGGCAGCCGCCGAAGATGAAGAACCGGCAGAAGCTGCTCCAGCTCGTCGGCTTCATACCCGTCGTCTTAGATAATTCCTGTCTTTAGATAACAATAATTTGTGTAGTTCGAGAGGGCATTGGGTCAGTGCCCATGCCCTCTCTTTCTCTAAACTATAATTCAGACAGGAAAGATGAAAGAAGCTATTGCATTATTTATCAACGATATACACGTCAATAAAGATAATATCGCCGAGTTCAATCAGAACTGGAAGGAGATGTTGTCTGTGTGCAAACGTGAAAATATCGCAGACATTGTTATTGGAGGTGATGTGTTTACCTCCAGAGCATCACAAACTCTTGCAACCTTACTTGCTGTAAAAGCAGCCCTTACTGAAGCTGTACGTCAGGGTATCTATATTACCATTGGCGAAGGCAACCATGATAAAACGGATCAGGAAGCTATTGAAGGCTACAATCATTTATGGGTTGGTCTGAAAGGTATTGATGTTGTTGATACCCATAAGGCTTTATACTGGGAAGGATGTGACTTTTGTTTGCTTTTGATGAGCTATTTCCCGGAAAACGGATCATTCTTGGAGAAGCTGGATATTGCTGTAGCTGATACGCTGAGTCAATATCCTCAGTTCAAGCAAAATGATATAATCCTGTACATCCATGAAGGAGTACATGGTGCATTAGGTGATTTTGAAATAGACGGTGAACTTCCACAAGAGCCTCTACTTGGATTCAAAGCAGTAGTGTGCGGTCATTATCATAATCGTGTCAAAATCAAGAAAACCAACATCGAATACATAGGTTCTTCTCGTCAGGCTAATTTTGGTGAAGATGAAGAGAAGGGTTATACAATCTTGTATGCCGATGGATCTTATGGGTTTGTCAAGAATGAAGTTAACATGAGATATCAGACCATTGAACTGGATGCCAAAAATGTTGACAAGTACACTTTGGATATAGACGATCGCTATCGCTATAAGGTAAAAGTAAGATGCAACGAGCGACAGGCTAAACTCTTTGATAAGCAAAAGTTAATGGACTTAGGCTTTCATAAGGTAGAAGTCGTGGCTGAAACTGATTTACCTAAAGAATCCGCTGCTGCTGATATTCAAGAGAAATATGACAAGCAAGGTATAAAGAAGGAATATCAGAACTACTGCAATGAAAATTCAATCGACAGTAAACTGGGTATGAAATATCTGGAGGGCTAACTATGTGGAAATTAACTGAAATCAAAATACGAAATATTGTCTCTTTCCATGAGGCAGTTTTAACTATCACTCAGGGTGTAGCCACTCTTATCTTCGGTAAGAATGAGGACAATGCCTCTCAGCCCTGTAATGGCTCAGGCAAATCTTCTTTGATTGAAGCGATCTCATTTGCTTTGACCGGAGAGCAGCTACGCAAGGTTAAAAGCGTTGAAGAAATCATTAATGATCATGCAGATGAAGCTTATGTTTATTTGAGACTTGACAATGGTTTTAATGATAATAGTTTCATCATTGAGCGTACCATCAGCCGTAATGCGCCTCAGACTATTGAGTGTCACAAATATAATGGTGCCGGTGAGGAAATTGAAATGGATAAAACCATTCAACCCACTGTATCAGATTACAATAAGTTCATTCTTAATGAGATTGGGCTTTCCAAGGATGATATTTATAATAATTTCATTCTTTGTGATAACAAGTATGAAAGCTTCTTTGACTGTTCTGATAAGAACAAGAAGGAGGTCATCAATCGTTTCAGCAATGGCATCATCATAGATGAAAGTATAGCACGTGTTCAATCGGACATGGAGCCGATTGTTGTGGAACTTACTGAGGCGAACAATCAAGTGATTAATGTTAAGGGGTCTATTGCTGCCATTGAAAATGAGCTTGACCTTGTTGATGAAAAAAATGCAAATGCAAAACAAGAGCGAGAAGCACGTATATCCAGACTGGACGGGCAGATACAAAAATGCCGTGAGGATATTGAAGCTACTGAAGATAAAAAACAGAAAGGTGAAAAACGCCTTCAGCTCTTACAGAAGCTTCAGAAAGAGATAGCTTCTTTGGAGGCATCGGACACATCACTATTGGAATCATATCAGCTAATTAAGGCGATGTGTCAGAAACATGAGTTGGGCACGATCAATGAGTATGATGTACTCTCTCAGCAATACAAAAAAGACTTAGCCGCTCTTAAAGCTGAAATTGATGATATAACAGCTAAAATCAAAAGTCAGAATGAGCTGGTTGGCAAACGTAGATTAGCATATAATCAGCAAAATGAGCAATATAAGCTTCATTATAACGAACAGAATGAGCTGACTGAAAAAGATAAGCAACTGATTGAGAAAATCAATCAGGAAGTTGTCAAAATTGATCAGCAGCTTGATAAGATTGAAGAGCAGATTAAGGCTAATAAAAATCGTCAGGCAGAACTGTCGGCTTTGATTGCGCATAATTCGGCAATGATGGATGGCGTTGTCATCTGTCCTAAGTGCGAACATAAATTCTTCCTTGACAATAAGGTTACTGTTGAAGAAATTCGTGCGAATCTTATCAGTTACCGGACAGAAATGGAAGATAAGAAAACCGCTGTTAAGAAACTGAATGAAAAATTTGATCAGATTGATGAACAAGCCGAATCCAAAACTGAGAAAATAGAAGCTCTTAATCAGCAAATTAAAGGTCGTTATGGCGCACTTGACACTGAATATTCAGCATTGATAGCACTATCCAGAGAAATTGATGAAATAGAACGCACTATAGCATCATTTCAGAAAAAGCTTACCACTGCTCAGAATGATGTCGATAAACTGAATGGCAAGATTGAGGTTATGCGTAATCGTCTTTTCGGAGAGATTACCGGCGTACTGGAAGGTCGTGTCATGAACGGCGATAACTACTTGGCTCAGTTGGCATCTTCTATTAAGTTCATTCAAGGACAAATGACGCAGTATCAGCAGTCTAAAAGAGAATTGATAGAAGCTCCTGAAACAGATTTTGCTGCATCTTTGAAGGCTTCTCTGGAGAAGTATCGGAATGATTTGCAGACAGCAGAAGAAAAAGCTGCTGATGTTCAGAAGGAATATAATATTCTGAAAGAGCAGGAAGTGCATTTTACAATGTTCAAATCCCATATTGCCCGCAAGAAGATTGATGCACTGTCTCTTATTGTGAATGATTTCTTGGAAAAGATTGGTTCTGACATCCGATTGAAACTGGAAGGATTCACGGTAACTAAAACCGGCAAGCTTAGAGATAAGATCTCTGTTCAGGTTATGCGAGATGGCATTGATTGTGGGTCTTATCATAAATTCTCCGGTGGTGAGAAAGCTCGATTGAACCTTGCTTGTATCTTGTCACTTCACACTTTAACTAACTCTAATTGTGAGGATGGTAAAGGTCTTGACTTCATCATTATTGATGAGCTACTGGATAAGTCTGATGAGATGGGTATGGCTACATACTGTGAGGCATTAAATAAGCTCGGACAGACTGCATTATTGATCACCCAGGGAGGTGTCTCAGAAGGGTACCCGCATAAGCTATTAATAGTAAAAAAACAAGGAATATCAACAATTTCAAACTAATAGCTTATGCAGAAACTAACTGAAGAATATGTACAACAGTTGGGGCGTGGTGATGTAATGGCTTTTGATGTGGCTACTCATTGTGGTTACTATACTTTGGGCGATTACGGTACTAAGACGTTTCCTAACAACGAAAAGGCTCCCAAATATCTGGGTCCGGATTATGCTCAACACAAGGCTTTCAGAAGCTGGTTGATAGAAATCCTCACATCCCATAAAATTAAGGCTGTAGCAGCAGAGGATGTGGTTTATGGGCATTTTATCGACTTCCGAAAGCTGTGTGAATTTCGTGGAATCTTGCTGGAAGTATGTGAGACGCTGGATATTCCAGTTGTCACTTTCAAGCCATCTGACATCAAGAAACATGGCACAGGAAAAGGCAATGCGGACAAAAAGATGATGATTGAGTTTGCAGAAAAGCGATACCACATTGATGTGGAAGGTGATGATAATCTTGCAGATGCTCTTCACATCTACATGTATTTCATTCATCGCTACAAGCTCTAATCAACTAATTAAAAATAAGATGATTATGAATCTTTTGCCTAATCCCTTCCTCAAATGTTACCCAATGCCTCAAAAGAACCCGGAAAACCCACCAAATCGACTGCAAAATGTCGGCAGTTAAGTCCTAAAGAAAAGGAACGTCTTTTTAATAAGTACGTTATGCCTAATCTGAAGGATATTAAAAGCTTGACAAAACACTATACTGACAACTATCAAGATGTCGATGACAATTATAATTACTGCCTTGCTCAGTTGTACAACTATATCGGTTCGTATAACCCGGAACAAAAGCTGATGACATGGCTTCACATCGTTGTCAAGCGAGCTTGTTTCCATCAGAATAAGAAACGATATGAGGAAGCACAACATTGGACTGATATTGAAATGTGTTCGATGGATGACCTCTATCAGCATGGCAATAGTATGATTGTTGAGGCTGGATTTGGAAATCTGATAGATAATATTTCAGACCAAATGTTAGCGGCATTGATGAAGATTCCTCCGCAGCGTTTATCTCCTTTTATGATGTATGTGCAGGGGCACAAAATCAGGGAGATAACCGCAGCGGAATGGAAGTTGGGGCATCTTGAAAAGCGAAGCGAGGATATAGTAAAGAGCCGAATTTATTGGGCAAAACGAGAACTGCAATATATACTAAGACAATATGGAATTACAAGAAAAAACCGTAAAAGTCCGGCAGATGATCGAGACTGTTGTGAAGAGGACGATTAATCCTCGATGGCAGTTTACTCAAAGTGGCGTGGTTGCACTTTATATCCAAAATGGATTGCAGTCGCTTCCAGGGCTTTTTGGTGTATCTGACATAGATGATGAACGTATTGTCGATTATCTGGTATATCAGCTGTATCGTCAACGTACCTCACTTGCGAATGGATCATGGCGCCACACTTACTTGTTCTCACAGTCTGCATTGGAGAAATATCGCAACCAGTTTCTCAGTGTTGATGGTAAGTCCGGCATGAATTACTACATAAATCAATGGTTGGATGAAGCTGAGTTATCAAGGGGGCAACTGACCGCAATGATAGCGAAGCAAAAATCAAATCCATTGAAGAAAATGATATATCTTCCATCAGAAGAGCCTATCAAGAAGCGGTTTTTGAATACTGATGCAGGTTTAGCCTTATGTCAGCAATCAACTACCGGCTGGAGCCCGCTTTCGGAAACCTGTGGGCGATGTGATAACTGGGTAGAGTGTGGAAAGATGACCGCGAAAAAGTACCCAGAACTTATGCGGTTTAGGAAAGAAGTTTATCATGGCAGGAAAGAAAAATGAAAACGTCTTGACATCTGAGTTCCTTGCGGAACTGTATAACTGTGCTATCACGAATAATCAGATATGTTCTGTCGTGAGCCGTTATATGGAGGATTCATTTCTTCCGGATCAACAGTATCAGCTGTTAAATACGGCATTGAAAAGTTACTTCAATGAGTATAAGACGGCACCTCAGTATGGCATTATATCTCAGAGATTATCTTCTTCAAGAGCAGTTTCTGAGCTTTTGGAAGAAATCAGAGATGTGGCTACCAGTGTTAATCCCGATGGTATCAGAGATCAATTTGAAGAGTACCTTAAATTAGTGCAGTTTAAGAAGATCTTTAAGGAGGTTTCTAAGAAATATGAGGATGGTGAGCGCATTACCGCAATGATGTCTTTCACCAAGGAAGCTGTTAAATTGCAGCAGTTCACACTGAAACCTGAAGAGTTCATCGACATTGCTCAGACTTATGAGGAGCGTTTGCGTGAGAACAAAGTGCGCCATGACAATCCCGTGACTAAACCGGTGAATAGCTTCTACATAGACGGTCTTGATGAAATGAATCAAGGTCGTAACCTCCGCACTCAGCTTTCATTGTTCTTAGCTATGTCTGGTGTGGGCAAAAGTCATATTGCCCGTTGGATTGGTTACAATGCAGCTTACATCAGTGGATTAGATGTTCTTCATATTCAGCTGGAGGGTGCTGCTTCTGAAACAACTGATGCCTATTCTGCAATGTTGAGTGGCACTACCACCTATGAATATGAAAGTGGTAAAATCAATAACCATACGCTTGAACACTTGAAAAGTCAGCTCGACACATATAAGGGCACATTGAAGGTGAAAGCATATCCTAAGTTTGGCAAGGAGGTATCTACTACTGACATTAGAACCGATTGTGACAAATATCGTGAGAAATTCGGTAAATATCCTGATGTTGTGATTGTGGATTCTCTTGATTTGTTGACAGATGCTTCAGGTCGGAACTGGGATGCCAAGTCATTGCGTCATAAACGTATCGCCACTGCTCAGGACTTAAAAGATTTGGCAGCAGAGATTGATGGTTGGCTGGTCGTTACCTATCAGGCAACCATTGAGAATCCTGAATGGGTGAACGATGAGAAAAATGTTCTTACAGCTTTCAATACTTCTGAATGTAAAGGACTTCAGCGCCCATGTACCCATCTGATCTCGCTTAATCAAAGCAAGAAAGAATATCGGGAAAGCACCATGCGTTTGTATGCTGATAAGTTCAGATTCTGTAAGAAAGGTGAGCCTTTTAGGATTGCTCTGGACTATGAGCACGAGGTATTTTATGACAGAGTTAGAACCTTAAATCTGCCACAGGATAATTCCTAAAACTGGCTATGATAATTGATGAAAGCAGTGTTATGACAGGACTACACAATGATTATCACACCGGAAATACAACGATCCATTTCAGATGAGCTGCTTTATGATTTAGGCGGCAAATTGGATGGTTCTCGAAGGAATATTTTGGTACCGAATTGTCCTTTTTGTGGGCATGATGGTTTCAAATATGGAATATACATTGGAAGCAATGCTGGCAAGAAACGATTTGGAATGTCTAATTGCTATCATTGTAATAGACGTTTTGGTTCTCTGAAAGAAACTCTAAAAGCTCTTGGACGTGAGGATTTAATACCAGTTGAAACCGCAGAGCTTGACGATGATACCGACATCTCTGCTATGTTTGATGATGAGATTGATGATGATCTCGTTGCAATCACCATGCCCAGAGGTTATAAACGATGCTATAAAAATGCGTACTTAAAATCTCGTGGCTGGAATACTGATGATTATGAGTATTTTCCTGTCGGAACAAATCGTGCTATTGAGAGGGAGTATCAAGATTACATTATTCTTGAAGTGCTTGATGAAGGGCGACGTGTCGGCTTTGTGGCAAGGAGTATTCTGAGCAAGGAAGAAATTGACAGTTACAATGCCCGACATCATTATCAAATACGCCGGTACAAAAATTCAGATGAGCGGAATGGCAATGGTTTTGCCAAAATGCTGTATAACTACGATGCGATAGAGCCAATGGTGACGCACTCAGTCATTCTGTGTGAGGGACCGTTTGATGTCGTAGGATTGAACCGGAAACTTGAATTATATGACAACAAGTCTATTGTTCCAGTAGCAACATTTGGCAAAAAGATCAGTCAGGAGCAAATGTTCAAACTTCAAAAGAAAGGCGTAGAACAAATTGTAATTGGCTATGATAATGATGCCAAAGAAACTACATCACGTATCGGTATGGAATTGGAGAAATACTTTGATGTATTGATTGCAGACATACCAGACGGGGTGGGTAAAGACTGGGATGAGATGGATGTCGAAGATATTTATGATGTCTTTGCTTTCAATCTTAAAACCATAAGAGAATTTAACTTGACATGACATGGAAGCAGCAATATCATTAAAAGAATGGCTTGAAAACCATAATATTACATATTCTTTGCGTAAGGATGTGGTGGTTATACCCGAATTTGGCAGATGTCTGATTCAGGAGGATTTTGAGCACATCTTTAAGCTGAACAAGGAAGGCGATGTTGTTTTCAATGCAATAGAAAATTACTCTTATCTATTGGCTGATGAGATTTTCTATATTGTATTTCCTTTTGGTTGTCGTTGGTATTATATCGACATTCGTAAGGATCAGGCTGACTTGCAATTTAAGATTCTCCGATATGTGGGTACCAGTCCTAAGTTTCAACATCAGTGCAATTACTATCCGTTAGGCATACATTCCGGTTATGAACTACTGAATGGCAGTGGTCTTTTGAAGGATTGGTGTGCTAAGACAAAATTTCTTGGATATAAGGGGCTGGCTGTGTCGGATAAAAACACAATGGCAGCTTCACTTGATCTTCAGCAATCTGCTACTGATAAAGATTTACGCTATTGTTTTGGTTATGCTCTGACTGTGCAAATTGGCAATGACAAAGTTGGAGTAAAGATATATGCGGCTACTCAGCAAGGATTCAGAAATATGTTGCGTATTCAAAAGGCTATAGCTGTAGATAATTGGGAAACCAAAGAGATTGACTTAATCACACTCTTGAATCTTGCTGGAGGCAATACGCTTGTATTTGATAAATGGTCAGGACATTGGCTTGCTGAGAATAAAAACGCATTGCAAGACTTTATAGACGCTTTTGATGGCTGGGTATATTTTCAGGTTGACGTAACAGAATATCGTGCTGACCGAATTGATTCAGCACTGCTTCAGAGTCAGAAAGCTTATTTTGACAGTTTCTATCTTGGCAATATGGAGTATGCCATGAATATTCGTCCAGTGCTTATTCAGGATGTTTATTACTTGGATAAAGAGGATTGGCGTACTAAAATTGTCTTGAATAAGGTTGATACTGGAGCTGCACATGATCAATCATTCTATCAGTATTTGAAAACTATTGATGAGCTGTATGATGAGTTTCGTAAGGCTTTTTCAGACAATTTCACTGATGATGATTTTTATGATATGTGTGAGGCAACTGCCGACATCATCGAAAATGCTTCAGCTGCTTATGATTTGAGCGATAACTATGCTCCAAAGTATGATATGACCCCCCAAGAGCAAGCAAAGTATGGAGATACTTTGACTATGTTTCATAGCTTGATTGAAGATGGCTTTAAGAGGCTTGTGCCTGAAGGTCAGGAGGAAGTCTATCGTAAACGTGTCGAATATGAGAAATATGTTATTGAAAGCACCGATAATGTCGATTATTTCTTGATTCAGAGAGATGAATTGAACTGGGCTCAGGAAAATGGTATTCTTACCGGCATTGGTCGAGGCTCTGCCGGCGGCTGTTTGCTTCTTTATCTCATGGGTATCACTTTCATTGACCCTTTGAAATATGACTTGATTTTTGAGCGTTTCCTACTGCCGGAGCGCGCCGGTCTGGAGCCGGATAAAGTAACAGTAATGGCAGAAGATATTCAGTCATCCGATTATTTTGAATTGGTATTGGATGACAATAAAAAACTCTTGCTTGATAAAGATGCGGAGTTAGTGGTCATCAGGAATGATGAGCAGCTTACCGTATATGCAGACCAGTTGCAAGAAGGTGATGATATTCAGTTTGATAACTGTGATTTACTTCACACTTTGCCAACTAAATTTCTGCATGAAGATAACAAGCATAAAGCATAAGAATGATACTACGATTGTATCTGACTGTTATGCCGGTGACGGGTATGTTAAACGCAATCATGGCTCTCTGCCTGATATTGATTCAGACTTCAATGCAGAGCGTCGTGAAGAAGTTAAGGCTTATTTGGAACGTCGATATAATAAGGACGGGATGCAAAGGGTCTTTTCTGCCGGCACATTCACGACAGCAAAAATAAAGTCCGCAATCAAGGACGTTGCCCGAACACATAAGATCCCACAGGCTACCACCAATTATCTAACAGCTATTCTGGATGATAATATGTCGTGGACGGAGCTTATGAAAATGGCATATACTGATAAACGCATGAGGGATTTTATTCAGAAATATCCTGATGTGTTTGAGGAGATTGTGCCTATCATGGGACAGGCTCGTTCTGCCGGTATTCATGCTTCGGCGCTTATCATTACTCCTGAATATGTTAAAGGAGAACGTGTCGAGTGTTTTGATTTGCTCCCTATCAGAAAGATGGGCGATCTTCTCGTGTCTGAGATTTCAGGTAATGACATTGATGCCATCGGTATTCTGAAAAACGACGTACTTGGTATTAAGGAACTTACTCGCCTTTCAGATACATTGAATCTGGTTGCAAGTGAATATGGTGTGAAATATACGATTTTGGAGATAGCCTCTAAGTACCTAAACGATGAGAAAGTCTTTCAAATTATTCGTGAAGGCAATACTCAGGGTGTGTTCCAGATGAGTGGTGAGGGTATTACAAAATTCATTAAGCGACTTGCACCAGATAATATTAATGACCTGATTGCATCTGTGGCGTTGTTCCGTCCGGGTCCTTTGGATTCGGGTGCTGCTGATAATTATGTTCGTGCCAAAAGAGGTGAATATGAGCCTACATATCTATGGGGAACTTATGAGATCCTGAAAGACACATTTGCTCAGATGGTATATCAGGAGCAGATTTCTCGTGTTGCTCAAAAAGTAGGAGGATTGAGCCTTGGTGATGGTGTAAATCTGGTAAAGGCACTGAGTAAGAAGAAATTGGAGAAAGTACGTAAATTCCAAGCTAAATTTTTCTCAGGAGCTAAACAGAATGGTTGCCCTAAAGAAGCTGCCGATCAGATTTGGAGTAACGTGGAAGATGCTGCAAAGTATTCTTTTAATGCTTGTATAGCCGGACATGAATATCTGTGGGGGCGCCATAAAGAAAAAGGACGTGGCACCAAGATTAACATAGGCGATATGTGGCGTACAATGAATGACTATGAATGGGCAAAAGCTAATGGGCGACTTTCTCTCAGAAGCAAATATCGCAAATTTGGTTATGGCACCTGTTGGTCTCTGAATGAAGATGAAAAGCTGGTGGTAAATCGAGTTGTGGATATACGTTATCAAGGTGTGCGTCCAGTATATCGCATTACTCTTGCAAATGGCAGTACGATTGATGTAACCGACAATCATAAACATCCAACCCTTGATGGTCAAAAACGTACTGATGAATTGATTCCTGGAGAGGATTTTATGTATATCCGTGTCGGGTGGATTAAAGAAAACACGTCTTATAAATTCACTGATAGAGGAGAATTGAATAATCCTCGTTATCATTCAAATGATAATGTAGAATCATATAGCATCAATGCTCAAAAGGGATGTCAGGGCTTTCAGAAGCGTGATAGCAATTATACAAAGCTGGAGTATTATGAGAGTCATCTCAAAAAGGATTATTGTGAAGAGTGCGGATGTAAAGATAAGCGTCTGGAGATTCATCATGTAAACGGTGATCATTCTGATGTCGGAGAGAATTATTCCAACGTCAGGACACTCTGCGCAAGCTGTCATAAAAAAGCTCATTATGAAATGGGGCGAGTAAAGATGGGACGAAAGGGTTTAGGTACTGCTGTCGTACAGGTGGTATCTGTAGAATATCTATGTGACACTGCTGTATATGATGTAGAAATGGAGCATCCTTACCATACCTTCTTAACTGGTAAAGGGGTGGTGACTTGTAACTCTCATGCCACAGCTTATGGGCTGACTGCTTATGTCGGCGCATGGCTTAAAACATATTATCCTACTGCTTTTTATACAGTGGTATTAAGAGACCAGGATGAGGATAAAATGGCTGTTCTGATGAATGAAATTAAGTCTGTTGGTGGCACTGAACTGGAGAAACCGAATATTAATATCTCAGGTGAGAACTTTACTGCCGACTTTAAGAATAATAAGATTTACTGGTCTTTGTCGCGTATCAAGCAACTTGGTCCGAAAGCAGTCAAGTATATCGTTCAGGAGCGCAATCTATATGGAGAGTTCTTTGACATGGAGGATTTTATCAAGCGCATTTTCAAAAGTAAGTTCAAAAGTTTTGAAGATGATGGAACTGCTGAGGTTAGAGAGCGTTGCCCGGTTACAGCAAGAAGTGTCAGAAATTTAATATTCGCTGGTGCTTTTGATCAATGTGAAAATGTCGGTTCAGTGCTTGAGCGATATGGGTTGCTTGAAAGAGCGGCTGGACTGTTAGGCTTTAAGCTGACAGAAAAGGATATTCCAGAAGAAATGCGTGATAAACATTATTGGTGGAGCCGTCAGCAAATTGCCGTATCGGGTCATGGCACTATTGATTATCGACGCATATATGATAATATGGAGAAGCCAAAAAGTCTTTCTGCATATAAGTATATCGAGTTCTCTGACCTCAACAATCTTTTCTATGAAGTGAGAAAGGGTGTAATATGTGCTGCAATCTGTTCGGTTACTGACAAATCTTATAAGGATAAAAGAACTGGAGAAACTAAGCATTTTGGTAAGATAGAGCTTCAGCAGAATACTGAGACTAACATTTTGACCATCTGGGATGATTGGGATGTTTGGAAAAAGGAATTGAGAAAAGCTGAAGGGCGTATGATTGTGGCTGTGGTCAATATCAAATGGAGTGATTATGATGAAAAGAATACGCTTCAGATTGGTAAAAGTTCTTTCTTAAAATTGATATGATATGTCATTTCTGATAGACATAAAAGAAGAACTGGATGATCAGGTTCAAGAGCAACTGAGAAAGTTCAGACATGAATGTGCCGGCACCGGATATAATGGATGGTATCGGATTCAAGCTGCTATTGCCAAAGCACGTGACCTCAACATATACCATGATAAGGTTGAAAATTATATCATGCCTAATCTCTTTGATGAGAATGGGGATGCAATCACATGGTATCATTGGAGAGATCCACAGCAAGTTCAAGTAAACATGGTCAAACGGAATTTGCTGACTTCTTCGCATTACAGTCGCAAGCGAGGGAGGGTCACTCCGACAAGATTAAGAATGTTGATGCGTGAAATACTAAATTATCGGATTAATGAATACTTAAACCCTCAATTAGATATGGAAAAACTTAAAATCTTATGTATCGTTGGCGGCTCCGGGTGTGGTAAGACGCTTGCGTCGTTACATCTAAAAAATCATAAGGATGCGAATGTGATTTGCTCCTTTACAACAAGACCTCCAAGACCAACAGAAGTGGAGGGGCGTGATCATCATTTTATTGACATCGTTCCTGATAAGACTGAACTGATTGCTTACGCTCATTTTGGTGGGTATTACTATTATGCTACCAAATGGCAGGTATTCGGTCCTTGCACTGTTTATGTTATAGATGAAAAAGGTCTGGAGAATCTTCGCAAAGATTTTGGTGAAGTGTATGACATTTACACAGTGTTGATTAAGCGTAATAAATCATTACGCCGGAAGTCTGGTGTGGATGAAACCCGAATACGTCGTGATGAGCGTAGAAACCTAATTGATAAGGACTACGATTATGTGATTGAAAACAATGGTAAGAAAGCGGAGCTATTTAATAATATAGAGCGCATATACGAAGAAATCAAAAATAAATAACAATGGCAGCACCTATAGAAAAAGGAAATGTCATTACTGCAATAGTATATGACTTTGAGACCGGAGGATTGGATTGCACTGTTAGTGCAGCAACTCAGATATCACTTCATGCTATCCGTCTTGATACATTTGAGGTGATGGAGAAATATGCGGCATACATATATCCGTATCATAAGAAATCCGAAATTGGGAAGCCCAAACGTAAGGTTCTCAAAAATAAATATGAAGATGATGGTGAAGAGCTGATGGACTATGATGAAAAGGCTCTGAAATACTCCAACATAACAATGGATATGCTCTATTCAATGGGTAAACCGCTTGAAGATGTGTGTCAGGAAATCTGCGACTTCATTAAGCGCAATACGTTCCCAGTCGTAGCAAGCAATAAACCTTTTATGATTGGTCAAAATCCTCTGTTTGATAAGAAGTTCATGCAGCAAATCATGTTATATTCTGGATTGTGGCCCGAATTCTGCAAGCTGGTAAGGGGTGAAAAGGACTTCTGGGGTAATTTCCAGCCGGCTCAATTAGACACAATCATACTCAGTCAGCTGACTTTCGATAATGACAAGAGCATTACCACATGGAAACTGGAAGCTATGGCAGAACGGTTGGGCATTGATTTGGATGATGCCCATGATGCAGATGCTGATGTTACAGCTACCAGAGAAATCGTAAGAGTGCTTACTGCCAGGATGCGTGAACAATCATCTGGTGGAGGCAATGCCGTCGGCAGTTTGTCTGCTGAGAAGAAAGAAAAACTTAGAGATCATTTCAAAATATAAAGCTATGAGTACAATTCTGTATATCCTTGGTACGACCATGTGTTTGGGAGCTGTCATGTACAGCATAATGAAGTCAGCAACCAATAATTACGACTATGAAGCATAAGTTTCAGTTCGATAAAAAGACGGGCACTATGGTGCCTACCAGTGACGCCGTAGCTCAGGGACTTCAAGCCAATGTGCATAGAGACGTAGTGCAGTCCAAACCTGACGAAAACACCACGAAGCCGATATTTCAGCAAGAAAACCGTATAGAAGTTAAGGGTGGAACTGCTAATGTACGACAGAATCAAATTGTGCGTATGCAGCGTGTTAACCATCCAACTCCTATTCAGTTGGTAGATGAAAATGAACTGCCCGAAGCATATCTGGATTCCATCACAACTGGAGTGATGATGTTCAGAGAACTGGAGGACTATGACATCTGCCAGATCACTGATGAGAAAACCGGCAAAGCACTTGCATATATTGGTGGATATGCCCTTCAGATCAATTTTAATATGGCAGAGTTGAATACGATGGAGCGTATTGAGCAGTGTTTACAAGGCATTGTAAAATTGTTCCGGCACAAAATAATAAGCCAAAATCTCAGAGAAGATTCTTCGGGAAAATGATGTGTTGAGACTTTGTGAGCTTATTTTCTATTATCTATAAAGAACCAATGTATTTATAGCATAATGGAAAAAAGTAAGCTCACAGACTTAGAAGAGAAGTTCTGTTTGGTATATGCCTGCGGGCCTTCTCCATATAACGGCAATGCCCAGAAAACATTTGATCTTGTTTTCAATAACAATACTGGGTTATTGTTTGATCCGGATGAAGTTGAAAGCAATGCTCGAAAAGATGTCGAGATTGCTATTCAAGTTAGACAACTGATGTTACGCGACGATATAAGGGAGCGCATCAGCCAGATTCAGAATGATAATTTGGTTGATGCGGCTACCCTTAAACCTCGTTTGACTTCTATGCTGTTGAAGATTGCAGATGAATGTTCCACACTGATGGTTTGTGACAAGTTTGGGGTCACTCTTTCTCCGGCGGCATTACGTGCCGTGTCTGTTAATGCTGCCAGCAAACTGATAGATATGTACGGTATCAAAGAAGATATTGCGCATAAGGTTATGCTGGAAGGTGCAGATGGCGATGGCATTACATTTAATCTAATTGTTCCTGAAATCAATAAGGACAATAGTGTTGATAAGGTGATTGAATAACTCATTAATTTTGAACTAACTATCATGGATAATAAGACTAATTCAATCATCGGAGACTTTGTTATCAACAATGCCAAGACGATTTTTACCTTCATTGTATTTGTCTGTGGACTTTATATTCAGTATCAGGCAAGTATGATGAGAATCGACCAAATGGAAAAAGAAATTGCTCAGATCAAGGTGCAGGTTGATGATCAGTATGTGAAACTCGATAACATGAAACTTGATAAGGCTGTATTTGAAGCTACCATGCGGTCTTTTGCCGATATGTCAACTGATATTCGACAAATAAGAGACAGGTTAGAAGATATTCTGGGAGATTACCCACGCCGAAATACACAACAGCATCCGAATCAATGAATGAACTAAAAATCGGAGATCAGATTACTATCCGATATTCAAAGAAATTGGAGCAAAATGGGAATAGCCTTTTGACTAACCGGACTGGTGTTGTGACGAGGATTCTCTATACTGGAGGCAATTTGACCGGTGCTTATGTTGATGTCAAGGTTATGAGAAAAATCAGAAATTATTACATACCTATTTGCTCCATAGAAGGACCTGATAGAATCAATCGTATTAGAACCCTAAGTATATTAAAATCAACAATATTATAGCATTATGGAAATCTTAAAGAAAGGCAGTCGAGGTGAATCAGTCAAAACCTTACAGAAAGCTCTTCATTTAATGCCAGATGGCATTTTTGGTCCCCTGACAGAAGAAGCAGTCAAGCAGCATCAAAGGTCTTATGGACTTAAAGTAGATGGTATTGTTGGACCAAATACTTGGGCTGTATTGAGAACTGATGAGGTTACTCAGCTTCTTAAAAGCAAGCGCAAAATCAAAGAAATCATTGTACATTGTTCTGACACTCCAGAGGGTAAAGACTTTACGGTAGCTAACATCAGAGCTTGGCACTTACAACGTGGTTTTTCTGACATTGGTTATCATTATGTGATATATCGTGATGGCACTGTACATAAGGGGCGTGACATCAATATTTCTGGGGCGCACTGTACCGATCATAATTCCATCAGTATCGGAATATGTTATATTGGTGGTCGTGCAGCTGATGGTACTTTCAAGGATACGCGCACTGACGCTCAGAAGAAGGCATTACTGAAGCTTTTGAAAGAACTGAAGAAACTATATCCAAATGCTACAATACATGGTCATAAGGAATTTGCAGCAAAAGCTTGCCCATGTTTTGAAGTGAAAGACGAATATTCCAAGCTTTAATTTGTTATTTATGTGGAAGTTGATATTTAATAAAGCTGGAATTTTCCTTGTTATTGGTATTCTTTGCGTTGCTCTATATGATGCAAATCGTAAGGCATCAGCATACCATCAGAGGGCAAATACTTTAGAGACCACTATCAATGATTTGAATCAAGAGATCAAATATACCAAAATTCGCTTGAATGATTCAGTAGCTTTATATCAGGCAGAAGTCAAAAGTCTGAATATGACACATGACAACCTGAAAGCGAAATATGACAGACTTTTGGCTGCTTCTAAGGTTCGTCCTAAAGATGTAGGCTCTGTTACGGAAGTCACTTCAGTTACACAAAGTAAAGACACTGTGATAGCAGTTGTTGATTCCTTTGGTGGATTGACAGCAAGCTTAGAAGATTCGTTTGTGAATATTGATGTCGAGGTATTACCAGACAAGAATACTATTATAGATTATGAAGTGCGAGACAGCTTAACCATACTAAATGTTCAGAAGAAGCACTCATGGCTTTTCGGTTTGATTAAATGGAAAGAACATAAAAGTGTCCGGGTCATTAATCATAATCCTAAAGCAAAGATAGTCAATTTACAAACTATTGATGTGATAGAATAATGGAAAAGAAAACAAAACCCGTAACACCGCAAGGTCTCAAACAAATCGGCAAAAATATTTCCAACTCTTTGAATAAAGTCAAATGCAACAGTTAAGAAAGATTGGATTTTAGGTTTTAATTAATAATTTGTTATTAAGCTTGATCCACTCTACTGTGAAGTAGGGTGGATTTTTATTGCCAAACTATTATTAGTAAAAGAAAAAACATGGCAAAATTGGAACGACCTCGTGGTCTCAAAATTACTTTCAAACCGTCTGCAAGGCAATATGAGCTATGGACCGCACTGCAACCTAACCATTGTGATAAGTGCGGTGGCAAGCTTGTAATGAAGCCTAATGGGTTTGATAAATTAGGTCATCAGATATATCAAGCTACTTGTGAGAAATGCGGAAATACGGACATTCCGGAACAAGTATTAGGTGGAGGTTCTGCCGGCGGTGGCAAGTCTTATATAGGGTGCTGCTGGCTGGTGTGTAGCTGTATGCAATTTGAGGGGATTCGTATGGTTGTCGCTCGTAAGGTTCGTAAGACATTGTTGGAAACAACTTGGGTTACACTTAAAGATGTGCTACGGACATGGGGCTTGAAACAGGATATTCATTATCACATCAACAATGTTACTTATGTCATCACCTTCTGGAATGGGTCTGAAATTATAGCAATGGATTTGACCCCCAGTCCACAAGACCCTGATTTTAACTCATTGGGTTCTTTGGAAATCACGGGAGGTTTTATTGACGAGGTATCTGAGGTATCAGAAAAAGCTGTGGAAGTTCTTGCATCTCGTATCCGTTATAAGATTGCTGAGACATTTGTTGTCGGTAAACTTTTTATGTCAACCAACCCCTGCTTGACTTGGGTGCGCTCGACCTTTGTAATGACCGATGATGGTGATCCTGTGGAATTGCAGACAGGTTATCGTTACATTCCTTTTAGCCTATTTGATAATCCTAACGAACAGTTCCGAGCTATCTATTACAATAAGCTCAGTAAACTGCGTAATAAGGCTGACCGTGACCGTCTGCTTTATGGAAACTGGTTATTTACCACCAGCAATAAGATGGCTGCATATTGGAATTTCGATGGCGATAAGCATCTGATACATAATCTTCGTGAACAGGCATACGACCCTTTGAAGCCGCTTATTCTTAGCTTTGACTTCAATGTTAATCCATACATGAGCTGTCTGCCGATGCAGATAGATTTTGATGAAAGGATTGTTTATGTTTTTCCTGAATATGTCGGTTATCCTAAAGACAAGCGCAACAACACTCCGGCATTTACACGGTGGATTGCTTCTCAGCTTGTAACAGACGGTCATATTGGCGGTGTATTGCTGACTGGAGATCCGGCTGGTTTATCACGCTCCACTCAAACTGAAGAGGGGGTAAATAACTTTACGATTGCCAATAAAAATATGACCAATGCTGTATTAAAACCGAAAATACAATTATTGAGCAAACAGCCGGCAGTAGTGACACGACTGGAATTTATCAATGAATTGTTACACAACTTCCAGGGGTGGAAAATCTATATTGATGCCCGTTGTCATAGACTGATTGAAGATTTTGTATATCAGAAAAAGAATCCTGATGGCACTAAGGAGAAAAAGAAAATTCTCAATGATGCTGGTGAAAGAGTAGAGCGTTGGGGTCACTTCTCAGACTGTTTCGATTATGCCATGATATATTATCTCAGTCAGGCTTATTCCAAATACAAGACAGCATCGACCGAAATAGTAACCACTATTGATTCTAACGACACTGTTTATGGTGATTTTGACTATTAATAATAAACATCAAGAACAATGGCATACAATCGTTTTCTGACAAATAAGGATTATTGCTCCATTGCCACTGAAGAGCACATGAGGCAAATCATTCGTGATGTTCCGGACCGCATACCGCAAGCCGAACAAAGGGCTGAAATGCAGATACTGGAATATCTTGATCAATATTATGAGATTGAAAAAATCTTGGCAGTTGGTAAGAATATCCGTGAATACAATGTTGGCGTTTCTTATCCAGGGCAGGTATGGATAAGAAAGGATGAAGAGGTTTATAAAACTCTGACTTGTATCAATGGATATAAGAAGCCAACAAAGATTGAATATTGGCGACAGGTGGTTGACTTTATTGATCCCCGACTAATTGAGCACGCCCGTAAATACTCTCAGTTGAGGATGTTCTCAAAAGGTGAAGTTGTCAAATTTGGTACAGAATATTGGCAGTGTCTGGTTCCTCATGGATATGAGGCTGGAGAAATCCATCTTCCGGGTGTTAAGGCTTGGCGAGAAGCTGAAATCATTCCTTGGGAGCCTAATCTTGAATGGGAGAAAAATCAAGTTTGCGCATACAATGAGCAATTCTATCAGTTCTTAGGTGAATCAGAGCCTGCTGAACCCTCTGAGCCTAATCCGGATGATGGGGTTGTGTCAGTTAATGAAGATAATTCTGACATTGAAGAAGAACCGACTGCACCTAACCCTCCAGTGGAAGAACCTGTCCTTACTCCGGAAGAAGATGACCGATGGGGACTTATTGGTGAGTATTCTGAGGAATTGGAGTATGATTATTCGGAAAATGCTCGTGACTATGTTGTAGCGGAAGGAACAGTTTTCTATCCGGTTCTTAATCCTAATCCTGATAAATTGGTTGAGGGCGTAAATATTACGAGGGATGATCCCAGAAACGCTAATATTGTGGCCCACATGAGCCGTATCGCTCTCTATCATCTTCATTCGATTATTTCACCTACCAACATCTCAGAAACCCGCCGTTGGGCTTATGAAGATTCTATACAGTGGCTCTACAATGCCTCCAAGTTCAAAATCAACCCTCAGCTTCCACGTAAACGTGAGCATGATTCTTGTATGCCCAAAGTCGATTGGGCATGTGCTACATTCCAGAGGGATTATGACCCCAATGAAAATGCTTGGTTGATATAAAAATATTTTCTTTTCTGCCTGGTTAGGCGGTTGGCTCACTTCACAATGAACCAGCCGCCTAAATCTTTAACTATATTTAACACTCAATAGGGCTTAAAATTCAAATTTCATCGAAATAATAGGGTTTGAAATTCAAATTTTAGATGTAATTTTGCGTCACAAATCGCGGTGTTGTGTCGCAACTTGTGCATGAAGTTTGACAAATCTAAAAACCGTCAATGTTTTAATTGTCTGGTTTTCAATTATATGATATAGCGGAGTGAGGCGTGCCTCGTCCTCTCCGCAATCTCAAAGACCGCTGCAATTGTTTGATTGCAGCGGTCTTTGTCGATGTCCACCTCTCTCCGTTTCTGCAGCGGATAGCCACTCAAGGTCGTTGACGTGGAAGATAGAGCAGTCACGTATCTTGCGGCACTATCTGGAGAGGAGTTCCTTCATCCGCCATATAATGAGTAGCCATATCTTAGATGTAAATTCTATCAGACACACGGCATCAGCAGATCTTAGGCGCGTGTTTTCTTGACTCCTCCACTGCCAAGTATAAAGATGCATATGAGTGATATCGTGAACTGTAAATTGAGGCATAGATAATGCTATCTCACGGGATAATACCTCAAATTTAGATCTAAAACGGATGTATGCGGTTCGATAGTAATCTCGTTCTTCTTTATACTCATCATTACTGGGTTGTACAGCTAATGTTCTATTCCATAACTGTGTCTTAGTATAATCTTTAATGGCGATTTTAGAAAGTTGCCGATTAATCAAATGTTTGATTAATATTGACCATCCAACCGCGCTTTTTACCTTCGGGTCGAGTGATATACCCTTTTTCGGCGAGGTTATCCACCTGTTTTTGGATAGCGGAACGACTTATGCCGAGAGTTGTTGAAATTGTAGAGAGAGAGGCGTTAGGGTCAGATTGAAGGAGGCGGAGAATGCGAGCGGGAGTGGGTGTAGAGAATCGGACGATTTCACCCTCATACCACCACATAGTTTCTTTATCTCCTGACAAAAATTCAAGCATCGACGAAATGTCGGCTGTCAGGGCGGATTCCATATATTCCACGAATGGAGCTATGGACTTCAAAGACGCGTGTGCACCATCGGCCGGTATTGGACCGACTGCGGCATCCGCAAGTCCCAACGCGTTGAGATATGCTTTCTTATTCTTGCTGCGGATAACCATCATTGGCCAGTTGTGACGGCGCAAGATGAAATTAACCATCAGTCGTGCTATACGACCGTTGCCATCCTCAAACGGGTGAATACGAATATAACGATAATGGAATAGTGCTGAAAGCTGAATAGGGGTAAGGGAGCCTTCCGCAACTGCATTATTATACCATTGCACTAAATCAGCCATTAAAGCAGGCGTTTCTTCAGGTGAGGCATATTCAAACCGCTCTCCTGTCGGGGTAATAACAGAATTAGGCCGTGTTTTGTATCGTCCGGCATGAACGGTGTAACTTGTGGGTTCACCACCGGGCAGCTGACGATAGACCTTATAATCTTCACGCAACATCACCTGATGAACCTGTCGAATAAATGTTTCAGTCAAGGGTTCATCTGTATCAGCTTCCCGCTCGACCATATTCAGGCAGATATTATGTGCTTTCATCTCCTCAAGGTCTTTCATCTTGGCAGAGCCTATTACTTCTCCGAGAAGAAGAAGCACCTCTGTTTGACCGTAAGTGAGAGTGTTGCCCTCGATGTGGTTACTGTTATAATTGAAGTCGAGCATAAACTTCCGCTTCAACCGTTTTTCGTCATCTGCCGAAAGGGGCTGAAGGTCTAACCACTGTCTGTAAAGTTTATCGAGTTGCGCCATATCTATTATTTAGCGCAAAGATACAAAATATACCACCGAAATGCAAATATACCACCTTAAAAGTGGTATAAATAGAACGGAATAGAAATCTTCATACCACCAATACTGCAATGTACCACCTAAGAAGTGGTACATTATTTCAGCCCATACTTTTTCCTCTTTGCCCATAGAGCTCTTTCGGAGATACCGAGCAATTTGGCAGCTTGTATTATATTGCCGCCAGTATGGGCTATGGCGGCGGTGATTTTTGCTTTTTCGAAGCTGGTGTACACAAAATTATTATTTGGAATTTATTTTTCATATTGCAAAGGTCTTTAAGAAGATTCTATGAAGTATCAAAGGAAATACTTCGAGGTCGTTGACGTGGAAGATAGAGCAGTCACGTATCTTGCGGCACTCTCTGGAGAGGAGTTCCTCCATCCGCCATATAATGGGTAGCCATATCTTAGATGTAAATCTCAGCCGACTGTTATTATCGGTTGGCCAAAGAATGAGGATAGCATAGCGAGGGTGGAAAGGGTGAAATTATGCTGTCCACTCAGCCATTTGGTGATTTCACACGGACGCTTACCAATAGAACGGGCAAATTCGGCCTTTGACAACCCTTTTTGTGTCATAAGGTCATAAATCCTGTTGGACACAGCCATTTCCATGTCCACCTCCTTGTTGATATGATCCGGTATAGAAGATACTATACGATTGTATTCATCAAAGGCTGTCTTCATATATCAAACGTTTTATCGGTTTCAATTTCATTCTCGGAAATGCTGATGGTTCCGTCCTTCACTCCGTCTTTGATAAGTTTATCAAAGTTTTGTAAGGTGACCACATATCCGCGCAGTTCGTCATCTTCATCATAGGTGCGCGTTTTCTTGACTCCTCCATTGCCAAGCATAAAGATGCAGTTCACGGCGTCAGCAGAGCAGGAGCAGTATCAACGAGGCCACTCCCAGCAGCAGCCCTGCCACGGCAATCGGCATTATGAACTTCCTCTGCGACTTCCTCTGCGACTCCGTGAGGGTCCGGCATCCGTTGCGTCTAAACCAAGTGAAGGCCAGAATAAGCCTCACCGCCGCAGCCAGTAGCAGCAGTCCGAGGCTTGCGTCGAGAAAGAGACTCCCTAATCTATATAGCATAGCATACTCTTTTCAGTAAAAACACCATTAGGCTCATAATGTTCCATCTGACTTCGGCCGTGAATAAAATTTGTCTGTCAGTGAGGAAAACTGCATCCAAGCTTTGTCCGTCAATATTGTGGATATATGAAATAAATAATGTATCTTTGCAAACAGAAACCGTGGTTGCGGAAACGACGGTTGTTATTTTAGACAAGCACATGAAATTCTTTGACCGTAAAGAGGAAATCGCCACTTTGCGTAAGATCATACTCTTGAAAGATACTTCAGAGAAAAGGCGATTGAGAGCGAGAAGTACACGCTAATCGGAAGATGGTGGGACCGTAAGGGAGAAAACGAGATAGATATGATTGCCTCCAATGAGTTTGAAAAGAAAGTGGAAATCTATGAGATAAAGCGTAACCGAAAGAATATGGATTTTACGGCTTTGGATGAAAAAGTGAAAACCATGCTCACTACCGGTCATCTTTTCAATGGCTACGATATTGAGACCAAAGGACTTGATATGCAGGACATGTAGGTCGGAAAATTCGTGCGGTTCATCAACTTCATCATAGGCGCGTGTTTTCTTGATTCCTACATGGCCGAGTATAAAGATGCGGTTCTAAGGCATCAGGAGAGCAGGAGCAGAATCAGCGAGGCCACTCCAAACAGGAGCGCTGCCACGGATCGGTATTATGACCTTCCTAAGAGACTTCCTCTGGCATTCTGTAAGGGTCTGGCATCCATTGCGCCTGAAGATCACCTATAGAAGTACGGCTTGTAGGGACATGCCTCCGGCATGTTTCCCTCTTTGTTGCCCCAGATTTGTCTGTCATCGAGGAATTCGGCCTCCCAAATTTGTCTGTAGTTGAGGAAAACGCCATCTCAGATTTGTCTGTCAGTGAGGAATGCGGCGTTGAAATTTGTCTGAATCAATATTTATACTTATATTTGCCAAAATTTCAACCATTTATACTTCATCGCCGATGGAACAGCTATTCAAACGGAAAATATACTCCCGGATTCTCGACTGGAAACGGTCGGAAGGCAAATCCGCTCTGCTTATTGAAGGCGCTCGCCGCGTCGGGAAGTCAACGATTGTCAAGGAATTTGCCAAACGCGAATACAAGAGCTTCATACTGATCGATTTCTCCAATGCCTCCAAAGAAATCCAAGAGCTTTTCGATGACGTCTCCGACCTCAATTTCTTCTTCCTTCGCCTTCAGGCATTGTCAGGAGTAAGCTTGTATCAACGAGAGTCGCTCATAGTTTTCGATGAAGTGCAGTTCGCACCCCGCGCCCGACAGGCCATCAAGCATCTTGTGGCCGACGGCAGATATGACTATATAGAGACCGGCTCCTTGATCTCAATCCGGAAAAACGTGAAAGATATCCTTATTCCGAGCGAAGAGCATCGAATACAGATGAATCCGATGGATTTCGAGGAATTCCAATGGGCTCTCGGCTTTGAGAATATAGGAGATCTGATGAGGGAGTTTATCGCCAGGCGACACCCATTAGGAAACGCCACCCACCGCAAGATGATGAGGGATTTCAGACTGTATATGCTTGTGGGAGGCATGCCTCAGGCTGTGGAAACCTATATCGAATCGAATGATTTCCGAAGGGTCGACGATGTGAAACGCACCATCGTGTCGCTCTATAATGATGACTTCATGAAGATAGATCCTTCCGGGAGAATCTCCCGCCTTTTCAATGCCATACCGAGCCAGCTATACGCCAACGCCTCCCGTTATATGCCGCATTCCGTAGTGGAGGGTGATTCCGGGTTCATCATGACAGCCATGTCGGAATTGATGGAAAGCCGCACCATCAACATTGCATGGCATGCCACGGATCCGGGACCGATGATGTCTGCCAACTATGATGCCGGCCGGTTCAAACTGTTTACCGCCGATACCGGCCTTTTTGTCACGCTGGCTTTCATGGATGACTCATATATGTCGAACAACCTATATCGCAAGCTCCTGAGCGACAAGCTGGAGACCAACCTCGGATACGTCTACGAGAATGCAGTCTCGCAGATTCTTGTCGCGCAAGGTAAAAAAATCTTTTACTACACATTCGACAATCCCAACAAGACGGGGAAATACGAGATTGACTTCCTGGTTCAGGATCATGGCAAGGTTGATCCCATTGAAGTGAAATCCTCCGGTTATAACCAGCACAAGTCGCTCGACGCCTTTTGCGCCCGATATTCATCCCGCATACACCAGGCTTATTGCGTCACTCCCAAAGACCGCACCAACGACTCCCAGATCATCAACCTACCGTTTTATCTTCTCCCCTTCCTGTTCGACTGATATGCTTAACAAAACAGACGCGCCCTCGCGGACGCGTCTGACGGTTTTTATGATGACAGTGGGTATTATTTCACGAGGTGGCGCTCGGAGGAGGAACCGTGCCATACGATATAGAGGCCAGGCTTCAGATTCTGGAGATCGCCTTTGTCGGCAAAACGGCTGACCCGGTAGCCGTCGACACTGTAGACCTCATAGAAGTCGGCATCGGCCTGCATCGTCCCGGCCACGCCGCTCGACGGATTCTCGACACGGAATGCCGGTGTGATGGTCTGCACGTTGCTGTTGCCGGCCTCATCGGTGAGTGTTACGCGGATGGCATACCATTTGTTGTCGCTGGCGCGGTTGACGCCCTCGAGCGGCGCACGCATGCAGTAGCCGTAGCCCGGCATGAAGAAGAGCTCCGGTGCCTCGACGGCTTCCAGCTCCTCGAAGTCGTCCGTGCCGAAAGGCGCGTATTCCAGCTTTACCTCCGGCTTACCGCGCAGCGATGCCACATTCTTCGAGCGGTCGATGGTATTGAAATCGAAGTCACCGACATAAAACTCCATCACGCCGTCTTTAGCATCCTCGAAGCGGTCGCGGATCACGTCGTTCCAATCCCTGAACTGGATGGTCATCAACTGCGGAGGGAACATGTCATCGGCATTCCCCCTGTCATAGTTCAGCTCCGTATGGTTGAGACCCTTCATGTCATCCACGAGGATATTGTTGTCGGCCAGAATCACCTTCATCTTAGCGCCGACACACTTGCTCCAGTCCACATTCAGCGACTGGTCCTCCCACTCATACCTGTTGTAGTGGCGCAGCGACTCCACAATCAGCTCGTCGTTGGCGTATGCCTGCAGTTCAAGGGTGGGGACACTGAAATAATCCTCAATCTCCTCTTCCGAAAGGAAACTGGAGAATGAGCTGTATAAATCACAGGCATCCGCATTGCGTTTCTCTCCATATCGTCCCATAAAACTAAATACAAAATCAGGCACAAACATTTCGGGGGCCGAGCTGAACGAGAACATGGCATTGGGCGCCGAATTGCCGAGAACCAATCCATCGGGTGCAAACTTGAGTCGTGGATTTCCTATTGCCAACCTTGTTGTTGCCGCTTCATCCCATAGATATGAACATTTCGCGCCATCATTGACTCCTGTATAATAAAGCCCGTTTGCTGTACATTCCATAGACATGCTTTCAATCGCGGAATCCTGTCCATATGCCACAGATACGGCCTGCGGTAACATTTTAAAATAGTCGTTCACAGAATCTGTCCACAGATATATCTTGTTAGGTGTGCCGGCCCATCCTTTTCCTATGCCAGTACCTAAGACATTTCCACAGGAGTACCTTGCAAATGTATTCGTCCACAACGCCATTCTGTCAGTATATTCTGTACAATATGTGTACCATTCCTCCGACAACCTGTTTGGAGCAAACTCTGCTTCGACGCCTTGCCATCCTTCTACAGTCGTCATTGCTTCGTCCTTAGTTGGGTCAATGGCATAAGCTGCATAGAAATAACCGTTTTCATTAAACCTCATGTGCTCAACGCCCACTTTTATAGTGGTAAGTGCCGGATCTATGCGGACATATAAAGTATAGTCCTTTTCACCACCGGTAAAATCTTCAGCGTAGGGATTTGGATCTGGCACGTGCATAAATGTCAAAAAGGTTCCACCCTCACAATTGCCTGGAACACCGTCCCTTTCACGAATTAGCTCTTCTCCAAAAGGACCCATGATTCCGAAATAGACATTTGACGTCGCCTCTTCGAGGCTCATGTCTAGAGTCATGTCACTATCTACCATCATATTGTCCCTGCCAATAACGATTGCCTCTTTGTTCAAATCATCAAAGGTGATGCTCAGAACATCATATTCTCCAGGGGGAACCACAACGGTAAATGTACTCTTTCCACTTCGGTCTGCCGAATAGCTTTTGCCCTCAGTACCGGAGGGGAATAACGCCATAGTTCTCACGAACTGCGACGGCTCCTGCGTCTCCACGTTGATCGTCACCGTGTAGGTATCCCCCTCATCGGCCCTTGTCCCCATGACTTCCGCACCCCGATGCTCCACATAGTAGAAGTCATCGTTGATCCGGCTCACCTTGTCGTTCTCGCCCACTTCTACCATACTGCGGAAGTAGTCCGTTTTCTTCGCATCGACTCTCAAGACCATCGAGAGGATGCACAACACCAGTAATAATATTCTCATTGCTTCTGTTGTCTTATGCCTCCTGCGCTCCCTAATTCGGCGTTCCTGTTTCTTTGTCCCCGGAAGGCGGAGCGTTGTTTTGCGCCTCCCGAATCGCGATGCTGCAAAATTAGACTCTATCATTCCCCGCCGCAAACTATTCCTTTCGTAATATGGTCAGCACCCCGCTTATACGATATCGTAAATATGTCGTATATATGTTATATTAGCTTTATTACCAACAAAATAATCCATATTCAAAACTTACGTGGCGATCTCCGCCTACGTAATATCGATGATGCATTTTGTTTCATATTCCATTAAATTTTATTACCTTTGACCCCATCAATCACTCTCACACCTCCATCTTATGCGAGCTTTATTTACTATCCTGACTATCCTCCTCATGACGCCGGCCCTCTTCCCGCTTAACGGCAGTCCGAAGCCTCACGACCTTACTTCCGACTATCTCATGCGCAAGGCCGACGACCCGCAGGTAGCATGGCAGACACGCGTGGCATGCCTCGACAGCCTCATAAAGACACGCCGGCTCGACATGCCGACGCTCGCCGAGCTATATTTCAAGAAGGCGACACTACTCGAGAACGAAAACCGGTTTACCGAGGCCCTACAGACATACCGCGACGCCGCAAACGCCATCTCCGGCGATATGCCCTCGCAGTATTGCCGGCTGCTACGTGAGAAAGCCCGTATGTGTGTCTACACCCGAAGCTACATCGAAGGGCTTGAGTGCGCTTCATCCCTTGCGCTCTTCACCAAGCCAGACTCCCTCGAGAAATACACCTTCTACGGCCACATGCTCCTCGTCGATCTCTTCCGGAGCCTGCGCAACACCGGCGCAGCCGTCCGTTACTATAAGAAAGGACGCGACGACTACCACCGTCTGCGGGGTCTGTCCCGCGACACCTCGATGCTCAACAACTGCCTCGCCGCCTTATACCGCAATGATGCCATGCTACGCATGGACACCGGAAATTTCGAGGGTGTGTGGGACGACATCGTGAAGGCACGCGACCTCGCCACTGACTCCATCGGAAGGATGAATGCATACATCCTCCTCACCCAGCTCTGTTCGCGACGCGGCGAATTCGAGCAGGCGGAGTATTACTACCAGCGCATCCTCTCCCAGAAATGCTCCCATCCCAATATGGTGGCCATGGCCACCAACTACGCCCTCATGGCCGCGAGAACAAAATCTCCCGAGGAGGCAAGGAAGATCTTCGACCGCTACCGCCCGTTGCTCGACAAGCTCGAAGGGGGTTCTTTCTATAATCTTTATTACCGCATCCAATACTACATCGCCCTCAAAGAAGGCGACTATAAGCTGGCGATCGACAACCTCGAGAAGGCTTACGTAATCAACGACTCAATCCACCGATCCCAGCATCAGCTCAACACAGCCATCGTGGCCGACAAGTATGAGTATGAGCTCCAGAGCAATGAGTTTGACGCTAGCCGGAAGGCCGGCCAGCGAAAGACCATCACAATCATCGCGCTCGTCTTCGTCATTGCCGCCATCATCGCTGTGGCCGTTGTGCTCGCCCGTCGCCACAGAAAGGCGGAGCAGGCGAAATGCGAGCTGGAAACGGAGATCGACAGCATCAACCGCCATCATTCAGAGGAAATCAAGGAGACGCAGGTCAGCCTCGACGACCGCAACCGGGAGCTCGCCACCATGGCCCTCTCCATGGCAAGGATCGAGGAGTCGGTCAACGACATCCAGGCGCTTGCCCTCGACTGCAAGGTGGCGCCGAAAGACGCATTGCAGAAAATCGCCGCAATCATAAAGACCCTCAAGCTCCAAAGCAATACATGGGAGATCTTCAAGGAGCGTTTCGAGGAGGTGAACCCTAAGTTTTTCGAGAAGCTCTACGCTGTCTGTCCCACGTTGACCAACAACGAGATACGTATGGCGTCGTTCATGCTGATGAACCTGCCCATGAACACCGTGGCCGACATGACCAACCGCTCCGTGCGCACTGTAGGCACCATCCGCTACATGGTGCGCCGCAAGCTGGGCATCACCGGAAGCAGTGAGACGTGGATGATGAAGCTCAACATGGCCGACGACTCCGAGCTCGCCCGCCTCCGCGCCATCGCCGACGCCGCCGCAGCCACCTCCGACACGTCCCACAAGTCCGACACGTCCGACATGGCCTCCATCCCCACATAACCTATCTCGAAGTCCGGCTTGTAGGGACATGCCTCCGGCATGTTTCCCCTCTTGCAGACTCAGATTTGTCCGGGGTGAAGAACCAGTCTAACCTCTGTCCCAGCGCATTGCAGGTTGTCTTCCTCACTCGGTGGCGTCGATGGTGCGGAGCATGGCCAGCAGCGAGTCGTCGCTGTCGAGGCCGAGAGTGCGCTTCAGCCGCCAGCGGCTCTGCCACACCGTCTCCGGCTTCACCGACATGATCCGCGCGATCTGCGCCGTGTCGAGGTCCATCTTCATGTAGCAGCAAAGCTGCACCTGCTTCTGCGAGAGCTTAGGATAATCCGTGGTGAGGCGCTTCACGAAATCGGGATGTATCCCCGAGAAGACCTCCAGAAAGCCGTTCCAGTCGGTGGAGTCGGCGATATTCACCTTCAGCGACGAGATGATCTCCCCGGCATGCCGCTCCGTGATCTCGCCCTCCTCCTTCTTGCTCCTCACGATTTCCGCCATCTCGCGCAGACGGCTCTCCTTCTCCGTGGCCTTGATCATCGACAGCGCCGCCTTGCGATAGCTGCTGTCGCGCTCGCGCTCCGCCTTGAGCATGCGCCGGGTGAGGCGCCGGCTCCTCAGCAACAATAATATGATTACTCCGCCCGCCGCCAACGCCAGCGAGAGGATGCCCACTACCGTATGCAGAAGCGTCACGCGCCTGTGATGCTCCTGGGCCTGACGTTCGCTCTCGGCCAGAAGCTGATACTGCATCCGTGCCGTCTCCATCGGATTCGACTCCATGCGTCCACGGTCTTCGGCCTCCTTCATCATCCTGTAGTGGATGAGGGCGCTGAGGTTGTCGCCCGCCACGCTGTCGAGCTCGTAGGCTATGCGGCATATCTCCGCCCGGTGGCTCATGTCTCTCACCAGATCGAGCTTCACCATCGACTGATCGGAATACCAGCGCGCTGAGTCAAGGTTTCCCTGCGCCAGCTCCTCCTCGCCGAGCAACGCCTCGATTATGGCTGTGCGGCTGAAAAAAAGGCTGTCTCCCTTCAACATCTCATAAGCCCTGCGTAGAAGTGTCGCATCCCCCGAGAAGGAATAGGCGTTCACCAGCAATGCCGTATAATATTTCAGATTGTCTTTGTGGCGCCCGTCACGCAGCAGACGCGCCACAAGACTGTCGCGCTCCGCATCCCTCCCGAGACGGTTGAGCTCCACCATCAGATTGATATTGTTTTTTAGCCTCGTCTCATCGTAGCCGATCATTCCGAGAATAGAGTCGGCCTTCAGCGAGCACTCATATGCGAGAGTCGCCTCCCCCACATCCATATAGCGCTGGGCAAGATGTATGTAGTCGCATGACAGCGAGACATTGTCGCCTGTCTCCTCATAATATTCTATCTGCGACAGGAGTCTTTTGTGTATCCGGTGGTCGTCGATGCTGTCTACTATCCACCGGCGCGTCTTCACCCTGTTGTAGAGATAGGGATCGCCGGCGGAATCCACCTCCGATTCCAGACGGGATATGATGTCGAGCGCCTCCTTTTTCTGCAGCCTTATGCTCATTATGCCGGTCTCGAAGAGCATCGCCCGCTCCTTGAGGTGAAGCTCCCGGGGTAAAGTCGAAGTCAGATTCCTGAGCCTGGTGTTGAGCGTTTCGGCCGAATCGGCATTCTCGTCGTTGGTTATCAGCCGCTCTATCGACAATGTAAGCGAGTCTACCTCCGGCGACACCCTGGGCCATCCCAAAGGATACAGACGCGCCGGATCCCGGCCGCACGCCGACAGCAGCAAACAGCTCAGCGCGGTGAGAATCCATCCCGATATATGTGGCGATATGTGGCGTGGCATCGTTTTAAATGCGTGAAATTATGCAGGCAAAGATACCGATTTAGAATCAATCTGCCAAATCATCGGACTCTTTTCTTGCGATTATGTCGGCCATAGGTACATTTTTTGTAGACAGCTCGTTGCCCTCTGCCTGCCATTCATTTTGTATTCACCGGCCAATCTACTGTCTCTTAATCCATTATCTCCTTTTTATACATGTAGAGGTTTTGTAGAGGCATTTTATTAGGAGGCTTAGATTTTGTAGTGTTATCTTTGCATGTCACTTTTAAACCGATCTGACGTATGAGAAAAACCATTACCCTACTCATGGGCGCCATCCTGAGCGTAGGCGCCATTGCACAGACCACTCCCGTAAAGGTCGTGGGCACCCCGTCATCAACCGCAGATCCGCAGCCGGCCAGGAAAAGCTACAACATCCCGCAGACTCCGCGCTTCACGCGCGCCGACGCCGTGAATGTAAAAGCCTACTTCACCCTCAACACCGACAAGGAGCAGAGTGTGTACACATTTATAGCAGTCCCTGTAGATATTCAGGAGGACGGCCGCTATGATTCGGAACCTGTTCCCGGCACCAACGATGAGTTCACGATCGGTCTCCCCGTTGGCACCTACGATTTCATGGCCGTCATCGATGAAGATTCCAGCGCCGAGAAAATCGTGCTCACAAAAACCGCCGTGGAGGTGAAGGAAGGCATGCCTGACCTCGAATTCGACGTAGCCGACGCCATATACTCCACGAGAATACAGCACACCGACTCCAACGGCGAGATACAGACTCTCCCGTCATACACCGAACCCTCCAACTGCACATGCGGATTCTTCCTCGACTTCGCCATGCACAACGGATACATCGCCTGGGTGGGTGCAACCCTCGCATACATGGAGTGTGACTTCATCTTCTCCACCAACGACCCCGAGGGTCCCTTCTCCCACTTCCGCTGCGACCTGGTAGGCGCCGCTTCCGAGGCCGACGGATACATCATCCCCATCGACTACTCAAAGGAACTCTGCGGCCCCACTTCATCCGAAGGCTGGCAGGCTGTCGACAAGACCATCGTGCGCACGCCGTTCAACATAAGGACCGATGAATTCTATGAAAGCGTTGGTGCCGAGAACAACTATACCTACATTATGGGTGGCGCCATCGTAAAAGGCGACTGGTGGACATCGCTCGGTCTCGGCGTCTTCGACATGAAATGCAACTCCGCAAAGGTGGCAATCTGGGCTCCGGAAAACAGCAACTCTCCTATCGACATCGCAATCATGCCCACAGGAGACGTGTTCGGCGGTGACAGCTCCGCGATTATCGGACGCCCGCTGATGCGCGGCGAGAACGGCCTGACGGAACTTGGCCTGAATTTCGTGGCCGGCAACCGCATGACCGCTTTCGCTTCCACTGCCGACGGCCTCGACATCTACAATCCCAACCCCTTCTTCTCAGGTGAGGCTCTTCCCGCCACACTCGGCAACTGCACTCCCCTCCTGATGGCCTCAACCGACTTCAGCGGCCTCTTCTATACCTATAAAGGAAGATATGGCGAGATTCTCAGCATCGACGACTTCGACATCTACGACACTATGGACGACGAGGAGATCATCCAGAAATTCGGCGGCCAGACCAGCGACATCAAGATCTACGCCAACGACAAGCTCATCTGCTCCTCGCGCAGCGACCTTCCATGGGACGTCGATTGGATCGACGGTGCCGACAACCGCGCCGAAATCACCATGAAGAACGTGATCATCGACGATGAGATTCCCGGCTGCAATACCGCCGTGATCAAATGGAATGAATATAAAGGAAACGGTTTTGCCCCTACGTTCACCAGCCTCCAGCTGCGCGACGCCGACAATGTGACCGACCGCTTCGAGAAGTCTGTCGACGGCACGCTTGAATTCACTGTCGCCGACCTCTCGATCGACTACTGCGACGAGACACAGGTGGTGTATTACGCCGTCCACGAGGTGGAAAGCGTAAAGGCTGAGTATGCTCCCCGGGGAAGCAACGATTTCCTACCCATCGAAGTCGCCGAGGTGCCCGAGCTCTTCTTCGCTCCCGGCTACGGCTACTTCTTCCGAGGAAGCCTCGCATCGATCGACCGTCCTTCCGTCGACGGATGGTTTGACCTCCGCCTCACGGCCACCAACGCCGCCGGCGCCTCCATCGAGCAGGTGATCTCCCCGGCTTTCCACATCGAGGAGCGCACAGGCGTAAGCTCCGTCGACGCCGACTCCGAGCTCCTCTACACGGTTGACGGCCGCAACGTCACTCTCGGCAAGAACGCCCGCATCTACAACATGGACGGCCGTCAGTGCTCCCCCGACGGTCTCGCTCCCGGACTCTACATCATCTCCAACGGCACCGCCTCCGAGAAAGTAGTGATCAAGTAAAAGCAGCGATATAGTAAAGACAGTAGTGAACCGACGGTCGGTCTCCGACCGATAAAAAGAAGATGCCGCGGGCGCGGCCCG